>Ga0306901_1000810_pt1 | contig 11586 bp, 7 predicted proteins | sample AntRauMFilla3767_FD_190431 | JGI IMG/M metagenome (GOLD analysis project Ga0306901, IMG submission 190431) | Saline lake microbial communities from Rauer Islands, Antarctica - Metagenome Filla 3 #767 (v2) (version 2) | ecosystem: Environmental > Aquatic > Non-marine Saline and Alkaline > Saline ... | reverse complement strand
ACGGTGTAACAACCATAGAGAATCCGCCTGGATGATGAATGAAGGACCACTGGGAGAAAATGATGAAAAAATGATGAGGGAGAAGGCGAGAACCAGTGGTTTCATTTCTGATTTTACTAGGTGTATTAGATTACACTCCGTGATTTCCTCCACGTGCGAAGACCTTATAAAATACTTCAACAATGCTACTGCAATATATACTCAAAGCGACGAGATCACCCTAATTTTCCCCCACGGCGTGAAGATGTTCAGCGGACGCGTACAAAAAATTGCCACGATCGGATCAAGTTATACATCCGTACGATTTAACCACCATTTGAGCGTCCTTTCGGATGAGAATGTTCCACGGGGAAAGGTAGGAACGGCTCACTTCGACTGCCGAATTTTCAACGTACCGACGTCTGAAGAACTCTTGAACAATGTGATCTGGAGGTGCAACACGGACTGTCGCCGCAACTCCAAGAGCCAGTTTGCGAGACAGTACTTCTCTGCGTCGCAATTGTTACACATGACGTCGGATCAGCAGACGGATGCAGTAGAAGAACGTTTCGGTCAATCATACGACAAGTGCGTTCCCGATTGGGCCAAGAACGGGACCACCTTCAAAAAGTGCCTCGTCGAAGAATTGCATGCGAATCACAAGACGAAAGAGTTGGAGCTGTGTAAAAGGACCCGCGTGACGAGAATGTACACATTTTACGATAAACTCACGCCCGGACTGGCTGAATTGCTGACCTCAAAATCCACAATTAGGATTCGTTCCTTTCCTTCGAACGTCCAGAAATCAGATGGAATCCGCTTTTTTCTTTTCTCTTTCTCTTTTCTTTCTTTGGCTCGCTCGCGGTTGTTTTACAAAAAAAAGAGCGTGGACAGAACACAAGATGCGAATATGCGAATGTTGGTTTTTCAAAACTCGATCTTCCTCCATGATTTTAACTCGTCTATTTCTACGGTGCTACGCAATATCGGTGGTTGCCGATGATGAGGATGATGATTGTAATTTTCTTTAAAACACGACGATATTACGACGGGATCGAAAGATGACCGGGTTCGTGGATTGAACATCCGAAATGTACTGGCGACGATCTGCGCCTTCACATTCTTCGTTCGCAGACCGATTTCGTCCACCGCTAACAAGAATGCCGTGAAGAATTTTTCGGCCGTAATATCTGGAAGACCGCAAACACAGGCGAGATAACCAAAATCGAGCGCGTTCATGAAATCTCCTCCAGTAAACAGGTCCATTTTGTTCACGGTGTTTCGAAGCTCCAGCTTGTTCATGATCAAGGGGATATTGCAATGTTCGATGTCTTTTGTGCGTGCAATGCGGGTATATCGAGCGAGAATCTCGATATAATCCAGCATAACGAGTGGATTTTCCATAAACTTATCGGATACCACGTGTTTATCATTCGCCTTTCTGAACCAATCCGTGTTAGTTACCAGACGAGATGCGAACATAAATATCATCATGATTTTGCATTTGTCGTTCATGTTAGGATACTGGTCCGCGTGATACATGATAGTCCGAAAACTATCGTCTTCTGAATCAACCGAGAAACTCTCGATCAACATCGGTATTTCATCAATATGTTTTCCGTTGTATAAATATGACATAGCAGCTCGAATTTTACGGCAAGTGTCTATCTTGAGAGCGTTTCCGCATCGTTCGACGAGCATTTTGATTAAAGCAAACTTTTACCGAACCGACAGAGAGGAGGATTCGAATCTAGTACAACACGGAAAGATATAGAAATGCCGAGCGTGCTTCAATTTTTTTACGATGTATATAATTTATATACGAGAACGAGGTTTGTTTGAGAACCGTCGAGAAGCAGTCCAATTTTCTAGGTCACCGGGTATGAGAATGTTTCGGTGATCCTTCAGGCGCTTATAGCCTTTAGAGACCGTCACTTGACTTAGCTGGCACTCCTCCGCGATCTTCTTTTTGCTCACGTTCACACGGAGTTCAAGGCAGCTCATATAGATGACGCTCGCTACTAATGACGGCGGAGTACATTCTGTTACTATACATAAGTCTTCCGTTATTTTTATAACGTGGTCGCACAAGGCGACGACGTCCTCGCCGAGCTCGAGTTTAGAGCAGAAGCGAGGGAGAAAATCGATGGGACGAGAAGACGCGACGTTGGTCTGGAGCAGCTCCTGGAACAGCTTGCACGCCTTGGTCATGGCGGACGTGTCCACCTGGAAGATGGACGCGATCTCTTTGACGCTCCTGGGAACACCGTTGAATTTACACGCCATGTACACGCTGCAGGCGATGACTGCTTTTCTGTTCTCGCCCCGCGTTATCTTCTTGCTGTCCGATACCCGTTTGTAAAGGAACTTGGCTTCGTCGATGATGCACTGCGATATGCCGTGGTTGGCTGAAGCCAGGCTGATGCCCTCGAAGATGTGGTACAGGTTGCGGTCTCGGTGGGTGATGGAGTTCCACATGTGCAGCTTCTGTAACGCCCTGCTGACGCCGTAGCAGTTGCCACCGACACGGGAAAAAGACGCCGCCATGGAAGATCCGAGGTTCGGAATGAGAGAGTTCGTCGGAGGACCGCAGCGCGTGGGGTTCGTGACGCGGTTGTCCTCCGTCCCGAGATAACGCCACTCCGGGGAGTTATCTATCAGTCGAGTCACGATGGTGTGACAGTCCATGCACTCGTAGTTTCCGTCGATGAGTTTGATGTCATTCGATTGACAAAATGTACACGTGGGCACCGAAGGCATATGAGTCGCTCCTCCATTGCATCTGCCTCTGTATCCGATCGATTCATCGGCATGTCGCCATCCCTTTGTCGTTAGCGGTCGGACATGATCTACGTCTATGGCATCCGAGTTTTCACTGTTTTTGTCAGACACAAGACTTTTCGATAGCGCTGAATCTGTGTCGTCGCCATCACCTCCTCTTTGAGCGTATTTTTTCTCTTCTTCATCTTTGAACTCTAGAGCACGTTCAAATAACGCCCACATGTCGTCTCCATTGTCGACGTCGTTAATTACCGTCATGAGTGATAATTTCTCGGCAATGATGGCTACTCTTTCTCTGAGTTTGATAAACTGTCCGAAAGTTAGCGCCTCATATATCGCTCTGTTGTGCTTATATCGGTTTCGTTCGTAAATTCTTCACCGTCTTATAAAAATAACGCTTGTTCGCCTTATATCCTTTTCGTTCTTGTTTGTCATCCGCGCTCGGAGGGAGCGAGCGAGTATAAAGCGCGCGATTTATTTTGTCTTCTTAGTAAAGACCCACCAATTTCCTGGTTACCGCGTCTCAGAAGCAACAGAACGACAAAAAGTTGATGTTGATGATGCATGTGGATGACAATATACAACATCAGCGTGCCCTAGACGAGGAGGACGACGTAGAAGAGCAGCAGCACGAAAATAAGACAGGTGAGAAAGAAGAAGGAGTCGAAGAAGAAGAAGAAGAAGAAGAATGGCTTCTTAAGCCGCAACAGAGGTTCACGCTGTACCCGATCCAACACCCTGACATTTTCGCTCTATACAAAAAGCAGCTCTCGTCGTTTTGGACGGCCGACGAAATAGATTTTTCTAAAGATCGGGATCAATGGAACAATGCCCTCAGCGACAACGAAAGGCACTTTATTAAGCACATCCTCGCTTTCTTCGCGGGTACTGACACCATAGTGTCCCTGAACATCATGGACAATTTTTGCAAAGAGGTGGAGGTGCTCGAGGCGCAGATAGCTTACGGGTTCCAGGCCATGATGGAGGGCATCCACAGCGAAGTATACAGCATGATGATCGACACCTACATCAGCGACACGACCGAAAAGACCGAGCTCTTTAAAAACATGGGCAACGTCAAGAGCGTGCTTCTCAAGATGGAATGGGCGAAGAAATGGTCGCTCGACAGCGATAGTGCGCCTTTCTCTCATCGTCTCGTCGCCTTCGCCATCGTAGAAGGCCTATTTTTCTCCGGCGCTTTCTGCGCAATCTACTGGCTCAAGCAACGTAACCTCCTGCCAGGCCTCACCAAGTCCAACGAGTTCATTGCTCGCGACGAGGGAATGCATACCGAATTCGCTTGCCTCCTGTACTCGAAACTCGTCCACTCGCGTATCGATCAAATAACGGTGCATCAGATTTTTAAAGATGCGATTTCAGTTGAAAAAGAATTTATCAACGAATCCATTCCCTGCAAGTTGATCGGCATGAACGCGGAGCTCATGGCGACTTACATCGAACACGTCGGGGACGCTCTCTTGGAGCGCCTGGGGTACGACAAACTGTACCATGCCAATAACCCTTTCCCCTTCATGGACATGATCGGGCTGCTGGGCCGTAGCAACTTTTTTGAAGAACGCGTGTCCCTGTACCAACGCGCCGACGTCCTCAACGAAGACCAGGTGCTTCACTACAGCGATAACTTTTGAGGGGATCAAGTGAAATATGCCACATGGAAAAAATTTTGACGGAATACATATCATCCTTTTGAACCATATTACGCGAGAAAACAGCAGAAAAAATCAATTGGGTTGATACATTCTGCTGAAATATGCCGCGAACCTCTGTCCGTAACGCTTTAGTCTGGAAACCCATCTCCGACGGCGGTGTCCAGAATGACCGGTTCCAACCCTTACAAAATGTTTACGTCACGAGCGAAGACCGCACCGGATCGTTTCCTCTCGCCCACATCTCATTGTCTGTCGATGGCGGAAGAGGACGCGAAATTGGAAAGACAGGTACCAGAATGCCCATGTTCGACATGCAACTCACTCTATTCGAGGTGTACTGTCTCTTTGCCGTCCCTTTGACGACACAGTCTGAGAAAAATTACGTTCATGAGGCGGTTCACTCGCTGTTCGTAGTGCTCAACTCCGGAAGACATACCAGATACATCGATTGGGCTCTACATTTACAAATCAAGACATTCGACGTAAAATCACCGAGAAACTCGATTGATATCACGACTGCCAATTTATTCCGTTACCAGTTATTGAATGACGACGGTGCATTCAACGAACAAATCGACACTGATCTATCTTATCGTAAAGGGCATTTCTGTCATTTTCTCTTGAGACGCCGACCACCGACACAGCAGCAAAATAGTAAAACGGAAAGAGATACGGATCACAGAGACGTTTACCACCTGTTTTACGTCTTAGACGTCATACCGTCATTTTACTTAGTGTACGCTGTCGACGATCTCTCGGAATCGCATCATCACAACATGATTTACAGGATCCAAACTAGGGACGTATCGGACGTTATCACTTACACCGACCATCCAGCGGTCGTCCCAGACTTTTCTGGCATTTGTCATTTTCATCATAATCTGGCAAAAATCATTTCTAGCGTTTCCGCGCCGTCTATATCGTCGTTTTTACAGTTCTCTGCGCGAGCCAACCTTAGATGCTCGTCCGACGCGAAATTCGAAGCAAGAGCCGGACTGCTGAAAATAGATCGACGGTTGTTTCCAGAAAATAACGATCGTTACTTCTTAGAAATAGGAGAAAACGAAGCGAATTGGGATCGCGTCGTGGGAAGGAATAACTTGAGCGCAAGATTAAACGCTTCGTCGCACAACCTGGATGACCGTCATGAACTATTGCGTAATCATTTCGTAAGAATTGAAAAAGACGCGCTGGACGTGCTAAAACGACTTTGCTCCCACACGTGTCCTCGTGTACCGTTTCCTTCCGAAACAGTGACAAACTTCCTATCCATCTTGTTGGTGTGGTCCGGAGATTCTCGCGAACTCTCGACTCTCATGGAGCTTCACGTCAGTTGTATCAAACCAGGGTGTTCTTCGTCACATTCGACGTTTATAACCGAGAGAAACATTTGCATAATGTTTAACCTATACGCAGGCGATAGAGACCTCGGAGAGATTTCACCAGCTTCGTCCATTGAAGGAAGCCACGTCGGCGGCGTGATCAACACGCTACTTCGCTGGTGGGATAACGATTGATTCGGCTCAATTCACGCCGTCCACTAGGTATTTTGAGCCGAAAAAGTAGTATTTATCCAAACGGTTTTTTATAGGACCGTGTTCAAACGTGAACGACATGTGCCGATTCGTGTGACAAAAGTTGCGAATGTACAGGTAAAGCTTCACGGCATCGTCGTTCCTTTTTTTTACGACGATGTCAGGATCGTGGCGCAGACGACGCGAGAGACACATGTCGAACCTGGAGTGTTGGAGCTCGTCGTCGTGAGAGAGGAGAAGTAGGGCGTGAAGCTTTGACAATTTTACCGCGAACGAACACATCTCGTCCACATCGTACTTCATCTTTTCCATCTTTTCCATCTCGCGATTGTTGACGATCGTCTCGTAGTCCCAAGTTAGAGAGTGCTCGTGTTCTTCCCTGCTCCTAAAAAAAAAAGCTATATGCGCGATTGTATTTCGCGATAAGAATATCGAACAATTCGGACGGTTAGACAAGACTTCTCTCAGGTCTTTATCGTACTCTGAAAGACGCGATTCGTGCATGTAATCGTCGTCGTCGAACGTCAAACACCAGCAGTCGGACAAATCGTAATCGGTGAGCCTCGACTGGCATATAGGGCAGTCGTCGCATTTGACGACATCAAACACGAGCACAGAGACGCGATGTGCTGAAACTGTCTCTTGCGGCTGTTTCTCATAATCACCGTTACTTTTCCTGATTCGTTGTGATGATATTTGTCATATAGGTAAGGCCGTAAGGCGTTTTCAATTCCTTGTCTGAACGACGGATCGTAACTTACGCTGACAAACGTCTTCGCCTCCGCGTGGTCTTGGCGCTCCAAACATCGTATCGCTCTTACAAGGGACCCTATCTGATCCTCGCACCTGATGTGCGACCCGCACAGGTTCAGTATGAGCATATATATCCCGTTCCTTTCCTTCCCTTTTCCTTGTCGTCTCTAATTCTCCTCTTCTTTTTCAAACTATCGTGATCGTTATAATGTTTCTATCTGAAGTTCTTTCATTTATATACCGTTGACTCACGACGAACACATCTCGCAAACCCCGTTGTCCCATGAGCACGTTCGATTAGGCGGCGCAGCAGTCGAGGTGGTAGCGGTGGTAGCATTCGTCCCGGCGGAATTTTGCTGCTGCGCACCCGACCTTTTCTCGCGCTGCTGCTGCAGTCTCTGTTTCTTTGTATTCGTCGAGGAAGATGTAGAAGACCCCCCCCCGCCACCACTGATCTTGAGCGCTTCGGTCGACGGCTGGCTTCGCAAATAATACATGCCCGTTTTAAGTCCTCCCTTCCAAGCGTACAGCAGCGCTGAATACAGCTTGCTGGAGTTTGGAGTCGCGAAGAACAGGTTCATGCTCTGGCTCTGGTCGACGAACGGCGCTCTCGCCATGGCGTGATCGAGGATGCTCTTTTGCGGAATTTCCCATACCGTTTTATACAAGCGCTTAATGTGGTCTGGAACAGATTCCATTTTCTGCACAGATCCGTCGTCCCGCATTAACTGTTGCATCGTATTCGACCCTTCCCACACCCCGGCGTCTAGCATGTCCCGCATCAGCGTCTTGTTCAACACCAGGAACTCGCCCGCCAGCGTGGTGCGCTTGAACACGTTGCTGTGAAACGGCTCGAACGCCTCCGCGTTTCCCAGGATCTGTGATGTGGTCGCAGTGGGCATCAGAGCCGTGACCATGCTGTTACGCGTGCCGTATTTCTTAGCCCCTTCGCGCACGGCGTCCCAATCCCACCTTTTGTTCCTGGAGTATCGCACCGGTCTAGGCATTTTACCGTTCTGTTTACTGACCCATTCTGTCCACAAGTCCATTTGGAGCTGTCCTTTCGAAAACGGTGATCCTTCGAATCTGGGATACGGCCCGTCTTTTCGCGCCAGTTCTATGGACGCTTCGAGAGCTCCGTGATATATCGTCTCCATTACCTCAGCGTCCATCTGCAGCGCTTCTTCGTCTTCGTAAGTCAACCCCAACGCGCAGTACAGGTCCGCGAAGCCCTGCACGCCGATCCCGATAGGCCGGGCGTCCGTGTTGGACTTGTGAGTCTGCGGCGTAGGGTAGTAATTGATGTCGATTATCTTGTTGAGGTTGTACGTGATCAGCTTGGCGGTCTCGTGGAGAGCTTCGAAGTCGTAAGAAACTCCAGGACGACGGGATACCTTGATCTTGTCATTGTGGACGATATCATCTTCGCCGGAATACGGCAACGGCCGCCACTTTCCCTTAACGAAACGATTGACAGCTATAGACGCCAGGTTACACACCGCGTACGTCGAACTGTCCGAGAACTCCGTAATTTCGGCGCACAGGTTGGACGATTTGATGGTGCCCAGGTTCTTTTGGTTGCACATCGCGTTCACGTTGTCTTTGAACAGCACGTACGGGGTGCCGGTCTCCATTTGGCATTGGATGATGTGGTGCCACAGGTCCTTGGCCCTGACCTTACGCACGAACCTTCCCGAACTGACGTATTCTTCGTACAATCGGTCAAAGTCTTTGCCGTGCACGTCTTGAAGTCCAGGAGAGGAGTCGGGACTCATCAAGAACCACTCCCCATCCTCCTCGACGCGCCGCATGAACAGGTCGGGCACCCACAGCGCCAGGAACAGATCGCGCGTCCTCTCGGTCTCCGCTCCCGTGTTTCTCCGGAGTTCCGCGAACTCCCACACGTCCGCGTGCCACGGCTCTAGGTATATGGCGATGGACCCCTTGCGTCGACCAGACTGGTTGCAGTACCTCGCCGTTTCATTGAACACTTTGAGCATAGGGACTATGCCGTCAGATGATCCGTTAGTCGTGCTGATGTGGCTGCCTTTCGATCTAACGTTACTGACGTGCACACCGATCCCTCCTGCCCATTTCGAAATTTGCGCGCAGTCCGACAACGTTTCGTATATCCCCTTCAGACTGTCTTCCGTGCCCAACAGGTAACAGCTGCTCAGCTGTTCGAAACACGTCCCGGCGTTAAACAAAGTGGGGGTGGCGTGAGTGAACCGGCCTCTAGACATTCCGTCGTAACACGTCTTGACACGCCGCAACAGCGTATCCTCTTCGGTCGACCCTCCGTCTTCTACACCCCGGCAATTAATCGCCACCGCCACCCGCATCCACATGTCTTGCGGGCTCTCGATACACACATCATCGACTCGCATCAGGTATCCCTTTTCCATCGTCCTTACCGAGAAATAATTGTAGTTGTAGTCCATCTCGTAGTCCATCATCGCATCGATATTTTTGCCGTATTTTTCAACAAACGAGAAAAAGGCAGAATTATATGTACCGGGCATTTTTCGACCTATATACGATACTTTAGCCGAAAATGGAGCGTAAGTGTCGTGCGGTAACGACATCACGCAGCCAATTGTCTTGTGGATGTTGGACATGCAGATTCGACCGGCCAACGTGTCGTACGCGTGGTCGTTGCTTTGCAGAGAAACACACACCCGCGCCGACATATCGTCCAATTGGGCCGTCGTAATACCATCGTACAAACCTTTTATCGTTTCTATAACGACCTCGTCTATGTCTATGGAAGACATATCCACTTGACCGTGTGAATTTTCACCATAATCATCCGTTTTGTCATTATCATTCTCACCGTAATTAGTGTCGTTATTTAATCCGTCATCTGCTCTCCTTTCACCGCTTCCCCTCGAACATAACTGCTGAATGCGCTCCTTGATCTTGTCATACGACACTTCAACGCTTTCTCCGGAACGATTACGGACTCTCATTGATACCGACCGAGTGATGTGTAACTTGAGGTGAGATAGGTTTTCGTATATTTCATCGCGCGCCTATCCTTTATATCTATAAATGCCCTCCTGGCGCATTCAACATATTCACAAGACAGGAAAGACCAGGTGCTCTCTCTGCTGTCTTTGCAGGGAAACAGAGAGAGACATATTAGTTGCGGTTAGTTGTCGGTTGTCGAAGTCGGTTATGTAAGTTGTTGCAGTTACACATTTATTTGTGTCCGACCCCGATCCTAGTAAAAAAAAAAATTGAAAGGCCAGGACGTTGGTCTTGAACACTTGTACAATTTCACACTGAAACTACACGCAACACGCAACACGCTTAACGGATTGCTGATCTACGACTTCATTCACCGTGATGAAAGAAGACATTCCCACCGGGGTCGATAATTTCACGGATTCTCCCGTCAAGAGAGATAAGATGAAGACGAAACAACGAGCTTCACCTCCCTCCCGCAAAACGAAAAAGAACACGTACGACTCGGATGAGGAATCCTCTTCCGGCTCCGAAAGGGCTACGCCACAAGCGAAGAAGCGTGTGAAGTCTTCCGTGCTTGTCGTGAAAAAGGAGGAAAGAACTCCTTTGAAGAACGAGTCAAGCGACGGTGACAGCTCTGACGATGATCATCGGTCAAAGCCCGTTGTAAAAAAAGAAGTTACGAAAAAGAAGACGGAATCATCCCCTATCGTGAATAAGAAGAAGAAGATGATGACGAAGAAGGAAGTCTCGTCATCGGATGACGAAGAGTCGGAAGAAGAAAGAAGTCCAGTCGCAGTCTCCCATCGCAAGAAAAATACGGAAGAAAATAAGAACACGAAACGCAAGCAACGCTCTCATTCCTCTAGCGACGAATCGGATGAGGGGGATAATGCGCCCACGAAGAAAGCGAAGGCATCGTCCTCGAAAGCTGTCATCAAGAAGCGTGCCAAAGGAAAAGGAGAAGGACGAAATAATGCGGAGAAGAAGGAGAAGAAAGAGAAGAAGGAGAAGAAGATCTCGAGACTACGCCTCCCAACAGGTCAGAACCTGTTCGTGAGCGACGAAATGGAGGAAATGAAAACGGAAGGAAACATATCGGACAGAGAGCATTTCATGAAGACAAAAAGAGGCTCGAAGGCAAACAACTTTACCATCGCCATGTCTCGGTGGAATAAGCTGAGCGACGAAAAGAAAGAATCCTACAATAAGAGGGCGAAGAGAATCAGCGATCGGCGCGACAAAATCTTTCAACTCCTGGGAGAGGAAAAAAACCCTCGAGAAAAGGATTTATTGGTTGCCGCTGAACGCCTGGGATATTCGATGTCTCAGCTCGCGTGGAAGGATTTTACCCCACAAACCTCTCCTCAGAAGAGCCCCAAAAGCACTCCCAAGAAAGACACGCCCAAGAAAGACACACCCAAGAAAGACACACCCAAGAACAACTATGCAGATGAATCCTCTGCCGATGATGAAGATGATGACAAGACGAAGAAGACGAAGAAGTCAACCGCCCGTGGGTCTGATTCTGAGTGAAATGAAATCGTTTATCCGTGGTGTTTATGAAGTAGATTGTAGTAGGTTTAGATCGTCAGTATGTCGAGAATAGCGATTAAATAATTCTTAATTCTCCTTTTTTTCGTGAGACTGAATAGCCTGATTGTTCGCTCGTTTTTTCCTTTCCTCTTTCGTTCTCACATTTACCGCTCGCGCTTATACGAGTTCCCGCTATTGTAACCAACATACAGTCGAGTGCAAGTTTTTATGGGACACACCCGTCTACCATTTCTGAACAATCTCTTAAGAAATATATTCCATAACTTATAGTTGTTCCTTTCCTTAATACAAATGATATCTCGTGATGTAAAATATCGCGCTATTGTCCATTATGTACATTTTCA
>Ga0306901_1000806_pt1 | contig 11613 bp, 8 predicted proteins | sample AntRauMFilla3767_FD_190431 | JGI IMG/M metagenome (GOLD analysis project Ga0306901, IMG submission 190431) | Saline lake microbial communities from Rauer Islands, Antarctica - Metagenome Filla 3 #767 (v2) (version 2) | ecosystem: Environmental > Aquatic > Non-marine Saline and Alkaline > Saline ... | reverse complement strand
TGGCTGCCCATGCGCCAGAAACCTTGGCTTCTTTTCAGGAGCTGGCGGCGACTGGGCAGGTCGAGATCCTGGCCGAAACGTACCATCATTCGCTGGCCTTCTTTTATGATAGAGCGGAGTTTGACCACCAGGTCCGGGAGCACGAGCGCTTGATAGAGCGGCTTTTTAATACAACCCCGCAGGTGTTTCGAAATACTGAGCTTGCTTACAATGATGAGCTGGGCGCTTGGGTCGATAAGCAGGGCTATAAAGGAGTTCTGGCCGAAGGCTTCGAGCCGGTCCTGGGGTGGCGCTCACCAAACTTTGTCTACCAGCCGCCGGCGGCCAAGCAGGCGCGGCTACTTTTGAAGAATCATAAGCTCAGCGACGACATCGCCTTTCGCTTTTCTAACGAGAGTTGGAAGGGCTGGCCGCTGACGGCTGAGAAGTTTGCTCGCTGGATCAATGACCATAATGCCAAAAAGAATGAAAGCGGTGAGGTGATCAACCTTTTTATTGATTACGAAACCTTCGGTGAGCATCAGTGGGAGGATACCGGGATCTTTGACTTCCTGCGGCAGTTGCCGGCCGAAGTTTTGGCGCATCCGGACAATACCTTCATGACACCCTCTGAGGTGATCGATAATCACCAGCCGCAGGGAACCGTTGCCATGCCGGAGACGGTCACTTGGGCCGACACCGAGCGCGATTTATCCGCCTGGCTCGGGAATGATATGCAGCAGGCGGCGGTAAAGGCGTTATATGAGCTCAAGCCGCTCGTGCGAGAGGCAAAGCGTGAAGCGATTGAAGAGGACTGGCGCCGCCTGCAGACCTCAGATCATCTCTACTACATGTGCACGAAGTGGTCTTCTGACGGCGATGTGCATGCTTACTTCAACCCGTACGAATCTCCGTACGAGGCTTTCATTACATATATGAATGTCTTGGCTGATCTGCGTGAGCGTTGCCACGGGGCGACTGAACCACCGGCCAAAAAAATCGAAGTTACATCGGTTGGTGTATAATGAAAATTGCAGACAGTAGTTTTGGGTTACCACAGCCGTACTTTTTACAATCAGTTACTGTATCGTGAAAAAGTACAGCCGGGTAACTACATATATATTCGCTAATGCTCACTATTTGTAGTCATGCCACGATCATTCACAGCTGGAAATGGAGAGATGCTGGTTGGCCTTGATAAGGTTGGTCAACTTCAGGATTTATACTACCCACACGTTGGGCTCGAAAATCACGTGGGCAAGGAGCGCCAGCATCGCATCGGCGTCTTTGTCGACGGCCAGATGCACTGGCTGGCCGGGGAGAATTTCACCGTCTCGGCCGAGACGGATCACGAGACGCTGCGCAGCAACATTATTGCCCAGAATAAAGTGGCTGGCATTACGGTAGAGATTCATGATGTTGTTTATAATGAGAAGCCAATTTTTGTCCGGCAGGTTGAGGTGACAAATAATTGGGATGTAGCTCGTGACATTACCCTCTATTTTTGCCAAGAATTTGAAATTAGCCAGAGCCGGCAGGCCAGTACTGCCTACTTTGACCCGGCTAACCAGTGCTTGATTCATTACCGTGGACGGCGGGTATTTTTAATAAATGCGATAGATGCCGACGGGTCATTCTCTCAGTACACCACCGGTGTCTGCGGAATTGAAGGCAAAGAGGGATCCTGGCGCGACGCTGAGGATGGCCGGCTGCAGGATAATTCGATTGAGCATGGGCCGGCTGACTCCTGCCTCGGCCTGACACGAACGTACGAACCTAGCGAGGCGCGTACTACCGACTACTGGATTGCGGTCGGTACGTCAATTCAGGCGGCGGTTGAATTAAATACGTACGTCCATCACCGTACTCCAGATTATCTGCTGGAGACGACCGAGAATTACTGGCGCGCCTGGCTGAAGCGTGAGCCGTTTCATTTTCATGATTTGTCTGATGATATTACTGATCTTTTCTCACGCTCGCTTTTAATTATGCGCTCACACACCGATCAGGCCGGTGGTATTTTGGCCTCGACTGATTCTGACATGCTTCAGCGTGGTAAGGATTCTTACGGCTATGTCTGGCCGCGTGACGGTGCTTACATTGCGGCGGCCTTTGACCGGGTCGGGGCTATGCAGGTGTCGCGGCGATTCTTTTCCTTCATGAATGATCGGCTCACTGATGACGGCTACCTGATGCACAAGTACGGCCCGGATGGATCTCTGGGTTCATCCTGGCATCCGTGGTTTTACGAGGGGGTGTATCAGCTACCCATCCAGGAGGATGAGACGGCGACGGTTCTGTTTGAGCTGTGGAATCACTATGAGAACACAAAGGATCTTGAATTTATCGAGCATCTCTATAACTCTTTCATTGAGCGGGCCGCTGAGTTTCTTATTACCTTTCGTCACGATGAGACCGGCTTGCCGAAGCGTAGCTACGATCTCTGGGAGGAACGGATCGGAGTCCATACGTACACGGCCGCTTCGGTGTTTGGAGGCCTGCAGGCAGCAGCTAAGTTTGCTCGGCTTCTAGGAAAAGAGGTGGCGGCAAAGCGATTTGAAGCAGTGGCCGATGAGGTCAAGGTCGGTATTTTGAAGTATTTATATCACGAAGATGGCGGCTATTTTGTGCGCAGTGGTGACGTTGAGGATGGTGAGTTTGTTCAGGATAATACACTGGATTTCTCCACTGCCTTTGGCGTCTGGCACTTTGGGGTTCTACCAGGCCGAGATAGTCGGGTGACTAGTGGCATGGCGGAAGCCCAGGAGCAGCTCGCTATTGAAGGTGTGGGCGGGTTTGCTCGCCATGAGAGAGATGAGTACTACCGCAGTGAGGCCAACAAGAATGACTCGGCGGCAGGTAATCCGTGGTTTGTCACAACGCTTTGGTATGCCCAGTATATTACAACCCTGGCTGATAATAAGGAGGAGCTCGGCGAGGTGGTCGAGGTGCTTGAGTGGGTGACTCACCATACGACCGAGGCCGGCCTGCTTTCCGAGCAGCTTGATCTCTCTACCGGTGAGCGGTTATCAGCAACTCCTTTGGTGTGGAGTCATGGGGAGTTTGTTACCACGGTGATGGGGTACCTCGGGCGGCTCGAGGAGCTTGGCCTGTGTGATGACTGTGATCTCGAGGCCAAAAATTCTTAGCTAGCGAGTATCGACAATTGGTAGTGATATGAATACACCACTGAGGAGAACGATGGCGATAGCGATAAAAATATAGCTAAACGGGAAGAGGACCAGCATAATACTAGCCAAAAGTGGGCCGGCGATGTAAGCAACCGGCCGGATCATCCGTAGGACGGAGATGGCATCGCTGTCGTGACTTTCGACGTGCTTAAAGAAGTAACCTTCACTCATCACTTGCACCATGGTCGCCCCGATGCGAGTACCAAACAAGAGGGCACCCCAGACAATGACAGCCGAGGTAGTAATAAGAGACAGGCTGGCGGTAAAGACAGCGGTAATAATAAAGCCGGCGATGAGAAGCTCTTTTTCTCCTAAGTAGCGGTCAGCCAGCTCGCCGAGCGGGCGGCCAAATAAAACGAATGGCAGCAGCATGATGGAAAAAATTATTCCGATATCACTAAATGGCAGGCCGATGTGCTGGTGCAGATAAATAGGGGTGTAGACGACCATCCAGGCAAAGAAAAGTCGCAAGACGAACATGGCGCCGAGTATGAAGCGTACATTAACGTCCTGCCAGACGTGCCTCAGGCTTTCCAGAAGCCTGCCGCTGGTGTAGACCGGATCACTGAAGTGGCGAAACTTTTTTAAAAGAATTATCAGACACGGTAGCACCAGAACGGCCGAGACCAGATACATCTGCCAGAAAGCGCCATCTCCAATAATAAACCCGGCTATCACTGGGCCGATAATGTAAGCGACGTGATTAAGGGCAGTTAAGGTGCCCCGAATTTCGCCAGTTTTTTTATCATCAGAGAACTCCTCTAAAAATACATCAAGGTTAAATATAATCACGGCGGTCATTACCCAGTGAAGCATGAAGGCGGCCAGGAGTATCCAGATTGGCGCCGACTGAATTGCTAAGATACTGACGGCTACCAGCTCAATTAAAAGGGCTCCCAGAATCGTGTGGTAGTTGCCAAACTTTGGCAGGGCTCGGGCGGCAGCAGACATAGACGCAATGGCAAGCAGAGCTGCCGCGACGTAGACGAGGCTGGTGGTGCTTTCGGAAACCAGTGAGGTAAGGAAGTTTGAGTTGATATAAAGTGGCAGGACGAAGTGGAGCGTAAAGAAGACATACATAATGTAAACCGCCGTCCGGAGGGCGGCGGTCGAGCTTTTGTCCTTAGTTTTTTTCCAGAAAGATAAATTCATTTGCTAGGGAGTTAGGAAATTAGGTATCTAGGTTGCTAGGGAGTTAGATACCGAGGCGCTGCGGTTACTTATCATAGTATTAAACATCTTCATAATCTCCGTCAGAAGCTTTTCTGCTTCTAAAAAAGTATTCTCAGTGAGATTTAAAACTTCTTTAGAAATTTTAATCTGTGTTTCTAATTCACCTCCAGAGCTAAAGGCAATTAGCGAAAAGCGCTTGAATTCTTTCGAGCTATTTCGTAACCTGCCTTCCGCAATATTAGAAGAGATTGAGGTTGCAGCTCGCCGCATTTGTGAAGTTAATCCATTTTTTTCTTTAGCGGGAAATTCCTTTGTGATTTTGTAGACTAACACAGCCACATCCTTAGATTTTTGCCGTACTACAAAGTCTCGATATGTTTCCATATCTTGATAATAACACTGTTAGGGAGTTAGGCTGCTAGGGTACTAGGTAGTTAGGGAATTAGAAGATTAGGTTATTAGCACAGAGGGCTTCTATACTCCTAAACCCCTATTACTACCGGAATTACGAGTGGCTCCTTGCCGGTCTCCTGCTTGAGGTAGCGGCGCACCTTATCGGTTAGCTTGCTCTTGACGAAGTCGAAGTTGACCGATTTGCGGCCCTCCGAAGCGTCTTCGACGATGTTCTTGACGAGCTCGCGAGTGTTCGAGAGGAGGCCCTTTGACTCGCGCAGATAGACAAAGCCACGGCTGATGAGGTCGGGAGATTTTCGTAGCTTGCCGTTTTTGGGATTAATAGCGACGATGACCACAAAGATACCCTCAGTTTGGAGGATCTCTCGGTCCCGAATGACAACATCTTGAATGTCGCCAATGTTAAGGCCATCAACTGTCAGTGTCTCGCCGGCCGCCTTCTGATCAAGCTTGACAAACTTCTGGCCGTTCTCCTGAATCTCCAGGATCGAGCCATTCTCCGGAACGATCACGTGATCCTCCGGCATACCCATATCATTAACAGCTAGCTTTTTGTGAAGCTCAAGCATATAGCGATTACCGTGCTGGGGCATAAAGAATTTTGGCTTGATCATCTTATGCAGCCAGCGAATTTCTCCCTGATTTCCGTGACCAGAGGAGTGGACGTGAAGATCAGTTGTCTTGGAGGTGATGATCTCGGCTCCACTCTTGGCAATATTGTTCTTCAAAGCAGCCACCGCTTTTTCATTTCCAGGCACCACTGAAGCGGAGAGGACCACTCTGTCCTGAGGAGTAAAGGTGAGGTGATGGTGGGTCTGGTTGGCCATGCGGTTAAGAGCAGCAAACTCCTCACCCTGGGATCCAGTAGCGAGAATGAGAATTTCTTGGGGCTGATAGTTATCAGCATCTTTTCCTTGAATGAAGGTGCCTTTTGGTGCCTCAATGAGGCCGGCCTCCTGGGCAACGGCCACGTTGGTGCGCATCGAGCGACCCTCAAGAATTACCTTGCGCCCGTCCTCAACCGCTAAATCAATAATGCGCGCCATCCGGTCAATCAGTGAGGCGAAGGAGGCGATGATCAAGCGACCGTGCGTCTGCTTGAAGATCTTTTCTAGGTCACGATGCACCTTCCACTCCGGCACCGAGAAGCCAGGGTTCTCGACGTTGGTAGAGTCCATCATTAGCATTAAGGTCTTCTTCTCAGCAACTTTGCTATAGACAGCCTGCTCCTTATCAGAGACTGTACCGTCAACATGATCAAGCTCGAAGTCGGCCTGGTTAATGATCTGGCCATGCGGAGTGTCGATAATGACTCCCATAGAGTCGGGAATGGTGTGGGCCATCTCGTAAAATCGTACCGGCGTGTCTCCCAGCATCAGCTGATCGTCGTCACTGACGACGCGAATGTCGAGGGGTTCATTGTCGGGGAATTCTTCCTGACGCTTGAGAATCATCAGCTTAGAAAAAGAGCGACAGAAAATTGGTGGGTTTCCGATCCGCTCCATGATGTAGGGGATACCACCGATGTGGTCAAGATGGCCGTGGGTAATGACAACACCACGAATCTTGTCTTTACGCTCCTCGAGGTAGCGCGTATTCGGGAGAATGTAGTCAACTCCCAGAAGATCCTCGCTTTCGAAGCTGTAACCGCAGTCGATAATAATAATGTCATTGGCAGTTTCGACCATGGCCATGTTGCGGCCAACCTCCTCGACCCCAGCCAGGGGGATGATGCGGACATCACCCTCCTTAAGCTCTGGAATCGGCTGGCCTTTACGCTCGGATAGTTCGCGATGCTGTAGATTTGTGGTTGTGTATCGTCCCATAATGAGTAATTTTATAAATTAGTAATTAGATCAAGGTGAAAGCGCTCTGCACTTTCGCTCCAGCAGTACTCGAAAAAAATGAAAGCAACCTTTCGTTTTGTCTCTCACTTGTCTTGGTAAAACCAGCTGCTTTTTAGATGAAGCTGGTTTTGCCCCGACGGCGTTCAGGAAGAATGAAAGTATACCTTCATTCTCTCCGTCACTTGTCTCTGTAACATCGGCTTTGTTATCAGCGGTGGCCGATGTTGCTCCGACAGCGCTCGGAAAATATAACCATAAATGCTTGTTTTCTTCCTCGCTTGTCGTAGTAAACGCGCGGGATACAGGAGCAAACTTCCTTCGCTCAATCCCGTATCGACGGGTTTACTTTTAAGAGTTTGGCGGGCTAGTGGTGGAGCTTTCATTACGTGCTTCACTTGTGGTTGCCGGCCGGCTAGTAGTGGATGATTTTGGGTCGCTAAAGATATTCCAGAGATTAGTGGTGTTGATATACCATTTTTCAACCTGCGCAAAGCGCTCGGCTGGGGTTGTTAAGGCAGGCAGATCCACATTCCTTACCTTTTTTGGTAGTACGTAGATGAAGGCCGGTGTGTAAAGAAAGACGGTCGGTTGATCGGCAGTAATCGAATCAATGATCGACTGCTCGAGGCGGTCAGCCTCGGCAGCGCTGGAGGCTGTGCGCAGTGTGGCTAGAGCATTATCAACGTTAGCATTAGCGTAACGGGCTAGGTTTAAGCCGGGATCATCCTGCGCCTCAGAGTGCCAGAAGGGGTAAAGATCACGGCTTGGGTTAATAGATTGGCCAAACAAAAGCGCCTCATACTCTCGAGGCCGGATGATCTCACGAGTTAGCTCACTGGCCGGCAAGGAGATAACTTCAGTGTCTACCCCAAGCTCCCCCCAGCGGACGGCAATAATATCAGCGGTTTCTTGCAGTGAGCTGAGATCGGCTGTGGTGATGGTGATGGTGAGCGTTTCGCCGTCTTTCGTGCGCCGATCATCAGTTAGCTCCCAGCCGGTTGTCGATAATTTTTCACCGGCCGCTGCCAGAGTGGCTGCTTTGCTACTCTTGGCTGCCTCACTTTCGCTCGTGATCTTTTCAGCTGGTAGAGGGCCGTCGATAACGCTTCCGTAACCATTGAGAACGTCGGCAACAATTCTCTGCTTCGGAATTACATCGGCCAGAGCTTCGCGCACCGCAAGCTCCACCAACGCCTTATTCTGACTTTGATTAAAGAAGACCGCGAAGATTCTATTCAGCGGTGAGGTCAAAACGTGCGCACCTTCGGCCTCCAGCCGGGCTGCTTGCCGCGGGTCAAGGCCGTACATTGCGTCTATCTCTCCGTCAGCAAAGGCTGCCTGTCGGGCCGCTTCATCAGCAAAGAAACGCAGGGAAAGCTTCGAGATGAAGGGTTCGCGCGGATAATCCGGGCTGGATTTTAGCTGGTAGCCGGTCGGAATACCGTCAGCGTTTCGTTCGACATCAGCCACTTCGTACGGGCCCGAGCCGACCGGGTCGGTATTGAGTGGGGAGAAGGGAAAGGTCTGGGTTGTTTCGTCTTGCCACTGGTGCTTAGGAAGGATGCCGATCCGAGCATTGTAAGGAAAGTTACTGAAGGGATCAGGGAGCTGGAACTCGACTGTCTGTCGATCGAGCGCTGTTACCATAATCCCGGTCCAGTCGGCAGCTTGTGGGCTGTCAATCTGTTGGTCCTTAATGATGTTGATGGTGTAGACCACGTCCGCGGCCTGGACCGGGTGTCCGTCATGAAAGCGAGCGTCATCGCGGATGGTGAAGGTGTAGGTCTCACCATCTTCAGAAATCTTCATCTGGCTGGCCAGGTCAAGCTTGACGCCGCCCGCCGGATCAAGCTTTGTTAGCCCGGCATAGATCAGGGCCGATAAATCCCGATCAGCGTTCGAGCTTGCTAGCACGGGGTTGATATAGCGCGGGAAGCCAACAATGCCTTCGCTGTAGGCACCACCCCGTGCTGGCTCAGTAGTCGATAACTGACTTTGCAGATTACCCACGAGGCCAATCACGCTAGCAGTTAAGAGCAGCCCAAGCAAGACAAAGAGGGCAAACTCCACTGGTGAGAGCTTCTGGTAGGCGCGACGTAATCGATTGTAACCAAGACTGGGCATATCTAAATCAGGAGTTTACAATACGTATGAGTAAGGAGTCTAGAGAAAGACGGGTGTTAGCTTATCAGAAAGCTGAGAAAGACGGTCAGGACAAACAAGATAGCCAGAACAATCGTGGCCTTGAAGAGTGTTTTCTCGAAGCCGCGTCGGGTGCGTCCACCGGAAGGTCCACCATCACCACCACCAAATACCGCTCCGAGACTGGCATCAGTCTGCTGCATCAAAATAGCCGTCACAAGCATGACTGCTAAAAATATTTGGATGTAGGGAAGAATGGAGCTCATACGTACTGTGGGCATATTGTAGCAGAGCTGGGTTTTTTATCAATAGGGCGTTCGCATCCTCTGTTTCGTTTCGGCACGAGTAGCGTCGCCAGCGTCGACGCTCTCTCTGTCTCGGGTTCATTCCTCCGATTCTTCGAATTGGAAACCATGCCCATTCGCCCTACGAAGTCCGAACGAAACAGGAATGCTCACTCAAAGGTATCTTTCTTTACTGTTGACAGGTAAGGAAGGCTTACGAAATAAAGTGACTCACTTAGTCGGCAATTTTATTTACCATTAACGGTAAATAAAATTAGAGAAGAGAGGTTCGGAAGAAGAAGAAATAGAAGTACTTACATCAATCAGTTATCAAGTTCTTTTACATTTCCTTTTTTCCAGGCTCCGGTCGCTAAATTTGATTGACGCTGGAGGGGGCCGGCCGTATAATATGAGCGCACAGAAGGAGGGAGTTTCTGATGATGACTGGCTGAGGGTCAGTCCGTCGGAAGCGATTATTCAAATTTCTAAATATATTAAAACGTCTATGGCTAAGAAAAAAACTACTGTTGACATTACTCCGCTGGCTGATCGCGTACTGATTCGCGAAGAAGAAAAGGAGGCTGAAGAGGAGACCACTGCGGCCGGAATTATTATTCCCGAGTCGGTTGGCGATGATGACTCCCGCGGCGCTACGCGTGGTGAGGTGGTAGCAGTTGGCGAAGGCGCCCGGGTTGACGGTGAGCTAGAGCCGATGCCGGTATCAGCTGGTCAGATGGTGCTTTTTTCCTGGGGTGAAAAGCTGACGATTGATGAGGTTGATTATCACATTGTTGAGGCCGGAAATATTCTTGCGATTGTTGGGTAGTGCATAACTTTCCACTTTCTACTTTTTAACTTTTAACTTTCTACTAAACTATGTCTAAAAACGTAATATTTCATGAGGAGGCACGCCAGAAGCTCAAGGCTGGAATCGATAAGGTGGCTAACGCTGTGAAGGTGACGATTGGCCCTAGAGGTCGCAATGTTGTCCTCAACAAGGGCTTCGGCGCTCCGACCATTACTAATGATGGGGTCTCGATCGCGAAAGAAATAACCCTCGAGAATAAGTTTGAGAACATGGGTGCTGAGATTATCAAAGAAGTGGCCGAGAAGACTAACACTGCGGCCGGTGACGGTACTTCTACGGCGATGATTCTTGCTCACGCGATTATGAATGAAGGTCTCAAACGCACCACACTCGGTGCTAATGCGATGGTGATCCGGGAGGGGATTGAGGCAGCTGCCAAGGATGCCGTTTCCGAGCTGATGGATACGGCTACCAATGTTCGCGGTGATGATATTGAGCGAGTGGCTGCGATCGCGGCCGAGAGTGATCAGCTGGGAGAGATTATTGCCGACACGATTGATAAGGTCGGCAAGGATGGCGTCGTGACGGTGGAAGAATCACGCACAACTGGTCTTTCCTCAGAAGTTGTCGAAGGATTGGAGTTTGATAAAGGCTTTGTGTCTCCTTATATGGTGACGGATTCTGAGCGGATGGAGGCAGTGTATGAAGACGCCGCGGTTCTAGTGACCGACCAGAAGATCTCCAGTGCGAAGGACATCCTACCGCTTTTGGAGTCGTTGGCTCAGGGTGGCCAGAAGGAACTGGTGATTATTGCTGATGATATTGAAGGTGAAGCTCTAGCCACATTTGTGGTCAATAAGCTACGTGGCGGCTTCAATGTACTCGCAATTGAGGCACCCGGTTTTGGTGACTCTAAGAAGGACAGGCTTCAAGACATTGCCACGGTAGTAGGCGCTGATTTAATTTCTGAGGATCTCGGCCAGACCCTTGATAAGGCGACCGAGGCGATGCTTGGCTCCGCTCAGAAGATTATTGCCACTGAAGATAAGACGATAATTGTTGACGGTGCCGGAACGAAAAAAGATATTAACAAGCGCGCCGATATCCTGCGCGGACAGGCAGAGAATACCGACGCCTCTTACGCTCGCGAGAAGCTCGAGAAGCGCGCCGCTGCCTTGACCGGCGGAGTGGCTGTCATTCGAGTGGGTGCTGCTACTGAGACCGAGATGAAGTATCTCAAGCTCAAGATTGAGGATGCTGTGAATGCCACCAAGGCGGCTATCGAAGAAGGGGTAGTGGATGGTGGAGGAGCGGCGCTGGTGAAGGTTGGTAAGGTGCTGCGCGAGAAGCTTGATAAGATGGATGCCAATGATGATCACAAGGTTGGCTACATGATTCTGACGCGATCGCTTGATGCACCCCTTAAGCAGATTGTGGAGAATGCTGGCAATGATGAGCCCTCAGCAATCCTCCATGACGTGCGAATTGGTAAGAAGGGCTACGATGCCAAGGTCGATGCTGTTGTTGATAATATTTCTTCAGCCGGAATCATTGACCCGGTGAAGGTCGTTCGGACTGGAATTCAGAACGCGGCCTCTGCTGCGGCAATTCTCTTGACGACCGAGGCGGCTGTCGCCGAGGACCCAGACGATGATGACGAGGATGGCCAGGGTGGCGGTGGTATGCCGGGCGGAGGAATGCCTGGTGGCATGGGTGGACTTGGAGGGATGATGTAACGAAAAATAAGGAGTGGTTTCTAACCACGACTATATTTC
>Ga0306901_1000795_pt1 | contig 11783 bp, 19 predicted proteins | sample AntRauMFilla3767_FD_190431 | JGI IMG/M metagenome (GOLD analysis project Ga0306901, IMG submission 190431) | Saline lake microbial communities from Rauer Islands, Antarctica - Metagenome Filla 3 #767 (v2) (version 2) | ecosystem: Environmental > Aquatic > Non-marine Saline and Alkaline > Saline ... | reverse complement strand
AATGGACCTACCTCCAAAGATACTGCGGGGCAAAACACAATGGATTTGGATGGGACTTTAGTGGCGCTTCAAACACTGATGAACTCCACCAAAAACTGGCAAGTACAATTATGATCCGCCGTAAGAAAAAGGATGTACTAAAGGATCTACCAGATAAGATGAGAAGTCACGTCCCCATAGAAATTGATAACTTAACTGAATACAATGATGCGGAGAAAGACTTCTTATCCCACATTAGGAAAAAGACGGAAGAGGACATAAAAAATGAGATCAAACAAAAATTAGATCCGTCCTTATTTGACAAAATTGATATAAATCAGGACAAAATTGATGCCCTAAAAGAAGAGAAAGCTCAAAAAGCTGAGGCAGGCGGTGCCCTTGCTAAAATAGAAATACTAAAACAAGTCGCCGTACATGGTAAAATGACCCAAAGCATCAAATGGATAAAGGACTATTTGAATCAAGCGGATAAACTTGTTCTATTTTGCACCCATAAATTTGTAGTAAGCCGGCTTATGAAGGAGTTTAAAGACATTGCAGTCAAAATTGACGGTTCCGTCCCAATTCAGGCGCGGGAGGATGCAGTACAAAAATTCCAAAATGATACATCAACCAAATTATTTGTGGGGAATATACAAGCTGCTGGCGTTGGGGTTACATTAACAGCCGCCTCAGCAGTAGCATTTTTAGAATATCCATGGACACCAGGAGAGCTTAGCCAGGCTGAAGACAGAGTCCACAGGATTGGACAAAATAATGCCGTAAATATTTATTACCTCCTCGCGGAAGGAACTATTGAGGAAAAGATAGCATCCATGCTTGATCAAAAACGCAAAGTACTTGACAGCGTATTGGATGGAGAGGAAACAAGTGCTGATTCATTGTTTTCTACCCTCATTGCCCAATATAAGTGATATACGGGCTTAATATGGTTTTAAAAAAGCACTTTCTTTTAAAAAAGTTGAAACAATAACTAAAACTACCGAGGTAATTATTATGAAAGCAACTGCCACAAGAGACACACTCGCAGAAGGAACTGGCGTCCGAGGATACATTGACATTCACTTTAACACGCTCGTTGAGATGTTTGGTAAACCCACCCGATGTATCGACGGTAAAATAAAAGCGGATTGGGTCATTAAAATAGAAGTGAACCATGAGATCGAAATAGTCACGATTTATGACTACAAAGAGGAAGGACCGCCTGAGGACAAAAACATACGCTGGCACATAGGTGGATTTGATTCTAATGCTGTTAGCATGCTAAAAACATATTTAGAGGAAGAACAAGCTACATTCCAAAATTGTGTCATTCGAGTTTACAGCTCTGACAAGGGATTCCAAGAAATTCTGGCTTAACGACTATTAATCTAACCCCCCTACAGTACGTATTCATGGGGCATACGGGATTGAGCCTGGGCATAGCCAAGAGGAAATACGTACGGGTATACGTAGCTATGCCCTAAATGTTGCCTTAGTACAGCCTCAATATAGTCCTTAAAAAACCACAAATTTTTTAAATTAAACTTGTAATTTTAAACTAATTATCTTATATTATAGTAGTTGAAACAATAACTAAACCTACCAAATGAAACCTACCAAGGTACAAAAACTCGGAAACAAATTAATAAGAAAATGGGACTTAGACTTCGAATGGTCCTTTGAATTAAACAATGCAAAAAAACGATTCGGCGTATGTAAATGCGACAAGGGCATAATTGGTATATCCAAACCCCTCGCAGTTAGAAATGATGTTGAACAAGTAAAGGATGTCATTTTACATGAAATTGCCCACGCTTTAGACTGGGAGGAACGAGGAGACAGTGACCACAGTCAACATTGGAAAGCTTGGGCTCGAAAAGTTGGCGCTGATCCTGACCGATGTTATGATCCCGATGAAGTAGTAGGCGTCGATTACGATTATTTTCATTGGTGCGCTAATTGCGGACACAAATACGGCAGGTACCGAAGAAATTTAAAAGATGAATTATATACCTGTGGGAAATGTGGTGGCCATTACTTTGATTTAGATCATATTTTAGTGTTAAATATTCCGACTAAAAAGATGGATCAGATAGAAAATGAAACACTTAATTGGAGAACGCTCCCTCAAACGCACAGAGTCCTCAAAATATTAAACGGCAAAAAGCATTTCCAGCAAAAAAATAAATTCGTGAAAGCTGTTGGAAAAAAAGAATGTAAGGTAGCCCTAAATGGAACGGACAAAGAAAGTAAAATAAATAAAGAAAAGCACGCCTCACTCTCAAATAAAGGTAAGGTTTACAAGGCTTGGGAGGCTGGTGAGCATGATCCTGGGAAGCTTTGGGATGCTATTGGGAGGCAAGTTAGAAAAACTACAATCCAAGGTTGGATATCTGGTTGGAAAAACGGAAAACGATTACCTGCAATGGCAAAAAAATAATATTATGGATTACCCAAAAGCACACAAAATCGCTAAGAGAGAAAAGGAAGAAGCTATGGAAAGGTCAGTTAATACTGATGACATTAAAAAACATCATGATTCCTGCCAAGCTGTCAATGCCTGGGATGAGCTCCTTGGACAATTACATAAGCATAACGGCATAAAGAAAAAAAGATTTGACAAAACTAAAAAAACAGCACTAAGAATAGTTCACATGATTAGTGATAAAAAATACAGGTCTGAAATGACAGATAAAATTAGCGCCTTAACCCTACATTAATTTATATATGAAAAATCTAAGATTAATTCAGCATATGGCCCATAAATTTGCTGATAAAACAGATATTGAATATGGAGACTTATTTGGAGAAGCCTCCCTGGCCTACTGCCGCGCTGTCAATAACTTTAACGAGGACCAAAATGCCAAACTTAGTACGTATGCCTGGACGTGTATGAAAAACCACCTCATTAATTTTTGTAAAAAGGAAACAAAATTTTCTGGACGTGCAGAAAGACTTGAACTTCATGATTCGAGGGGGCAGTCCCCTGGACAATTTGAAGTAAGTCAAAGTAAAAGATTATTAGAACTGGGATTAACTGACAAACAAATAGAAAAGTATTTACTGACTATACAAACATGGCCTGAAGATTGTCAAAAAATAGCCTCTCTGATACTCCGCAATACAGATTTATTTTTTTCAGAAACGACTGACTATAAACCCTCTGGACTCACACCCAAACAGAGAACTAAGAATATTCTCAGAGAAAGAGGATGGGGTCATCAGAGAATTCAAATGGCTATTAATCATATGAACAGTATATTTTAAATGATAAATCTTAAAAACAACTATTTATGAAAAGACCATCCAGGACGGTAATAGACAACAGACTAAAATACCGCAAACGCATCCATGAAAAATACCCAGAACTCAGACAAATAAACTGCAGAATATATAATTTGGATAACAAGTATGAAAAAGACAAAGATAGTAACGACTGATAACAGGGATGAATTTTACAGAAGATTAAAAATATGGAAGGGTCATTATGGCATTACCAATGCCGTAGTGGCTCGATTTTATAACGGTATTAATACCCCATTAATTCTTCCCATTGGAACATATAAAACAGAGCCTCTGGACTATGAAAATTCTTGAACTTTACAGAGACTATAATATACCCCATCAAACCAGTGGACATAAGCATTGCCGTGATGGATGGGTGAATACCGTGTGCCCATTTTGTACTGGTAACGCGGGCCTACATTTAGGGGCTTCCCTGAACGGAGAAGTTTTTACATGCTGGCGCTGTGGTTGGAAACCCCCAGACAAAGCCATCGCAGGACTTGTGGGAATCAGCAAGTCTAAAGCTCAAAGCGTGATTAAAGAATATGGAGGAAAGTCTAGGGCAGTTGAAAACCAAGTAAAGCAAGCCCCCAGACTTAAAGCCCATAAACTACCAAGTGATGTAGGGGGTATGGAGGTGAGGCATAAAAAATATTTAGCTTCCCGAGGGTTTAATCCTAACAAACTTGAAAGAAAATGGAAATTAAAAGCCACAGGCCCTATAAGTAGGCTTGATGGTATTGACTACTCCCATAGAATTCTTGCCCCTATTTACTGGGAGGGGGGAAGAGTATCCTTCCAAACCCGAGATATTACAAGTATGCACGATGCCAAATATATGGGATGTCCAGAGAAGAGGGAATTGACTCCACACAAGGATATTTTGTACGGAAAACAGTCCCTGTGGGGAGAAAGAGGTATTTGTGTCGAGGGCATAACAGATGTATGGCGTTTAGGCACGTCCTCCTTCGCAACATTTGGAATTAAATACACACAAAACCAAGTACGTGCCATGGCTACTAATTTTAAACACGTTACCATATTATTTGACGATGACCCACAAGCCGTTAAACAAGCGAACAAATTACAATCAGCATTATCAATTCGCGGTGTACAATCTAAGGTTGAGATTATTTCTGGTGATCCTGGGGGGTTGACAAGTAAACAAGCTAAAAATTTAGTACAAAAAATTTATTGACTTTGCGTTATTTTTTGTATATTAAAGCAGGGCATTCATTACCCCCATAATTAATGCCCACATCTTGGTAGATGGCTTGCCGGAGCTGATTGCTCTGGTAGGCATTATTTGAACCCATACCCGATTCCTTTACGATTTTGATAGAGTCGTAAAGGATTATTTGTATTGTTCTTTTTATTTATTGACCGGCCGTGGAAAGCCTAATTAAGCAGATACAAGCCTGTAGAGAAAGGCGGCCATTGTGTAACCTTCCTGCTTAGGAATTTCCACATTCTCTCACTTTGGTCGTCTTTCTGTACAGGTTTTTTTATTGTCTGCACTTCTAACTTTAAAATTAAAAAAAACGAATGTCATGAAAAAAGTAATTTGGAAATTTGAATTAAACACAAAATTATGATATTAAGAAAAAAGAAATTGTAGAGAAGAGGCAAAACGGAAAAATAAAATATATTGAAACCAGAGCAGTAATTTCTCCAATGTGGATAGCCCGATATCCTAACCACCGACAAGCACCTGACGGTACACTTTGGATTAGAGTTGGGGTGAATAAGAAATTTAGATCTAACGGAAAATTGGAGTGGGAAATAAAGTATAATGATTGTGGCAACGTGGTCCAGTAGGCTATGAACATTACTGATATGCTACAAGACAAAAACTATACATAATATGACAAATTACCTTGATGGATACGGAAAAGAATTTTGTACACATTGCAAAAAGTACAGACACAAGGAAGGGTTTGATGGATGTATTGGAAAGCTTAAAAATGTGATGAATGCTTGCTGTGGGCATGGAGAAAATAATATGGCATACGTTCAGTTTAATCATGGTACCTTTGATAAACATCCCAATAAAAAAAGATTAAGTGGGCAAGAAGCCCTCGACTATATAACAAAAAATAAAAACTAATTTATTATGAATTACACGTTTGATATCAAGCATGCAGAAGAATACGGTGTTGGTGAAGCAATTTTAATGCAGAATTTTTTATTCTGGATACTTAAAAATAAAGCAAATAATAAACATAAACATGAAGGAAAAACATGGACCTATAATAGCTATAAAGCATTAGCTAAATTGTTTCCTTTTTGGAGTAAGAATCAAGTAAGAACACGTATAAATTCCTTGGTTGAACAGGATGTTTTAGTCAAAGGAAACTTTAATAAAAATTCACATAATCAGACAACATGGTACGCCCTCACAGATCTAAAAAGCATATTAGAGAACACTAATCTCGAGATGCGAGAATCCTCAATTGGAACCAACGGACCTAACGATTCTACTATAGATACAGATAGAAACACATATATAAACACAGATGATTCTTCGTCGAATGACAATGAAAAACCACAAAAATCTTTATTGGGATCCCCCATTGTACCTAAACATTTTGATACTTTTTGGAAGTTATATCCCAATAGAGGTAGTAAAGGAAAGGCTCTTAAAGCTTGGAATAAAATCTGCGATAAAAAACCCAAGAAAAGACCCCACACAAAACAAATATCAAAAGCTATACGAGAACAACAGAAATCAGACCAATGGCAAACTAAAAAATATATACCTCATGCCAGTACATGGCTAAATCAAAAACGCTGGTTAGATGATCCTGAGGAATTAAAATCTTTTGATGACCAAGACTCCCCCCAAGTCAAAAGGGTTCCAGGAAGTTACTATGAAGAGGATTACGATTTCAAGGAAGACGAGACAACTTTTTAATTTTAATTTAAATCACAAAATACTTTACTATGAACAATTTTCGCAATAAAGACAGGCACGATAACAAATACCACATTCCATACAATAAACCTCCCAGCGTTGAACATGGAGAAAAGCTCACTAAAGGACGCCCAACAGAGCGATGGGATAGGAACGGGCAAATTGAGTGGAGTAAATTATTCCCCCAACGTTTAGAAAAAGTCCTCAAAACTATCCCTGCACCCACTAAAGCCCCCGCTCCGGACCTATGGGATGGGGAAGGGGCATTCATCCATGGTGAAGCTGGTGTGGGCAAAACAGTCTCGGCAGCTAACATAGCAATGGATGTTAGGCATCATTTGTGGTTGGAATTTAGTGATAAGAATATTTTGTTTACATCCGTTCCCCAACTCTTTGACCGCTTAAAAACGTCCTACGGCACTGATGAAGGTCCCAGAGAGTCCGAGATCATGAGGGAGCAAGAAACTGCTTGGCTCTTAATTTTAGATGACTTAGGGGCTGGTGAGAAACCAAGTACGTGGTTACTGCAAAAATTATACCTCCTCATTGACAAGAGGTACAATGACATGATACCCACAATAATTACATCTAACTTAGATTTAAGCGGGCTTTCTAAACTATACGGCGATGTTCGCATTACATCTCGTATCAACCGCGTTTCTACAATATCACATAAAAAAGCTTGGGATCGTGGGTAACTAACCAGTGTGATTTGTGGTGTCACGCAGACAGTCATACTTTAAACCCGTGGCAACGTAAAACAAGTGTGTGTATGTATCTAACAGTATTGCCACGCTTTAGCAGCTAATTTTAACGCTAATTATATATTTTTAAATTATATGGGTAATGATGAGACTTTTATAGAACGACATATTTTGATAGGCCTAATTGTAAGTGAAGAATATCTTGAAGAAGTATATGAAATTTGGAATCCGAGGCTCATAAAATCCCCAGTGGCCCGTAAAGTATCTTCATGGTGTTTGGAGTACTATAAAACGTACCAAGAAGCCCCCGGGGAGGAAATTGAATCAATTTATTTTGAAAAACTCCGCAAAGGTGATATACATAGAGATCTGGCTGAGGAGCTTGAGGAGGACATATTACCAGGCTTAAGTGAAGAATATGAACGATCAGATACATTCAATGTCGCGTACTTGCTTGATCGAACGCAAAAATACTTTTCAGAACGGAACCTTTCCCTCCACCAGGACCGTATATCTGGGCTAATGCAAGATGGTGAGATTGAGGAAGCTGAAGATTTAGCAAATCAGTACGCGCCTTTAGAAAAAAATATGGATGCTGATTTAGATTTATCCGAGGAACACACCTTGGATAGAGTGCATAAAGCATTTAGTGACACCGCAAAACCCATTGTGGAGTACCCAGGGGCAGTGGGAGAGTTTATGAATGAACAATTAACCCGAGACGCTCTTGTGGCATTCCTTGCGCCTGAAAAAACTGGTAAATCATGGATTATGTTGGATTTGGCACGAAGGGCTGTTTCCCAAAGACTTAATGTAGCTTTTTTCCAAGCAGGAGATATGAGCGAGGGTCAACAACTCCGTAGGCTTGGTATCCACCTTGCCCGCCGTAGTGATAAAGAGAGGTACACTAAGACCCAATATCAACCAGTTAAGGACTGTAAAAAAAATCAAGTAGATACTTGTCAAAAAGAAGTTCGTGAGGATACATTTGGACTTTCCGGGGACGCCCCAATGTCTGAGAAGGAGGCCCGGGAGGAACTAACATTCCCACAGCTCACAAAATTACACGGACAAAATGAGGGGTACCTCCCCTGTCATAACTGTAAGGAATATCACCAAGCTGAAAATAAGTATGGTGCCCCGTGGTTTAAAAAGATTGACCCAGGAAGTCCGCTTGGTGCCACAGAAGCTGAAAAAATATTTAAGGAATACTTTATACAAAATAATCGGCAGTTCATGCTCTCCACCCATCCAAATAATACACTATCAATGGCTAAGATTAAAAACCACTTAGACCGATGGTACAGAAAAGGATTTGTTCCTGATGTTATTTGTCTTGATTATGCGGACCTTCTTACAGGAGAAGCTCAACAATACCGACACGAACAAAATGAAATTTGGAAAGGAATGCGGAGCCTAAGTGAAGAGTATCATTGTTTATTTGTCACAGCTACCCAGTCAGATGCGGCATCATACGACCAGGCGACATTAAATTTAAGTAACTTCAGCGAGGATAAAAGAAAGTTTGCACACGTTACCGCGATGTTTGGACTTAATCAGGAGCCAGGAGATCGAGAGAAGGATATAGGAATAATGAGATTGAATAAATTAGTGATACGGGAAGGTGGAACCAAAGGTCAAGTGAGCATACTACAAAATCTCAAACGAGGGCAACCAGTTTTGACTTCCTATTGGTAATTACTTTAAATGAAAAATAGATGTATTTTGTATAATAATGTGAACCAAAAATAACATACTATGAATAACAATTTTTTAGACAATATGGTAAATGACGAATTGCAAAAAGAAGCCGAGGCCCGAGGACAATACAACCTTGATCTTTTGAAAAAAGAATTGGAGAAATATGATAACGATAAGTATATTGAATTTGATGTAGGCGGCTCTCCAATCCACCCACATTCTTACCGAGGTTTTTATGAACAACTTGCATTTGAACCTAATGATGAAGAAGAGCAAAAAGTGGGGGATTTCATAGATGCCCTTTCCAGCACAAACGGACAAATATTTTCTGGTTATAAAGGTGGAAAATACACTATGCACGAGGATACTATGGTTTGGGCGGCCCAATACGGTGTGGCGTCTGGATTAGCGGTTGTTGGAGTAAAAAAAGAGGACGAGAAAATTATAATCAAAACAAAAGACACGTATGAGGAGTAATTATGTATAAAATAGTAAAAAAATTCAAGAACTACCCATTTGCCCATCGTCAACACAATCATTCTGGCCATTGTAGGAAAGTACATGGTCATAATTGGGATTTTGAAGTTTGTGTAGAGGCTAAAACATTAGATAAGAACGGGTTCGTATATGATTTTGGAAAATTTAAGGCATTAAGAAAGTGGTTTGAACAAAAATTTGATCATACTTGTCTCATAAATGAAGATGACCCTAAGGTTGAAATTTTTAAAATGCTCCAAAGTGAAAGCCTACTTAATTTAGTCCTTGTGAAAAGTGGGTCGGCTGAGGGGCTGGCTAAAATGATATATAAAAAAACTGATACAATGCTACAATCACAAGCCACAGTCCGTCAACGAGGACTCTCCTTAGTGTACATACATGTCAGAGAGGATAAAAATAACTCCGCTTTATTCATGGGGGATTAATATATGCCTACACATCAACTAACAAAAGATAAAAAGGTCCCTAATAATATTGAGGTAGGCACATTATATTTTGTAACTTGGATAAGCAATCCTGGACGTGATTATCGGCTTATTAGCTCTGATCACGGAGGTGGGTGTATCATGGAATCAGTAAAAACTGGACGTCGATTTCAAACTTTAATAAAATATTTAAGAATATGACTAAAAAAAATATAGTTAACGTATCGGAAATATTTCACAGCTTACAAGGGGAGGGCAATACAATGGGCAAACCATCCGTATTTTGTCGTTTCCAAACTTGTAATCTATTATGTGGTAATCCGCAAGCTGAGGATTTTAAAAATAGGACCCAAAAAGAGATTGAGGCTTCCCAGGGTGAGGATGCCACCTGGACGTGTGATACCATTGCAACCTGGATGGATGGAGATCAATCTACAACCAGAGAACTTGGAGAACACTTATTTACGACCTACACAGAAAAGTTTTTGAATGGTAGTCAACTTGTTTTGACGGGAGGTGAACCTACGCTTCAACAATCTGAATTTCCAGAGCTAATTGGGTACTTGCAGAACAGATTATCAGAGAATATTAGAGTAGAGGTTGAAACAAATAGTACTATTTTGCCTGAACCCGAGACAATTAAATACGTGGATCAGTTTAACGTTTCCCCTAAGCTGTCAAATTCAGGAATGAGCAAAAATCGCAGAGTAAAAATTGACCCATTAAACAAATTGGTAGGGCTTTCCTACCAAGACCGGGCTATTTTTAAATTTGTTGTGACTCATGAAAAAGATATTGCTGAAATATTTGGGACCTTTATTAATGTTTTTGACATTCCTAAGGATAAAATTTGGTTGATGCCTGGTTGTACAACAAGAGAACAATTTGAAAAGGTAAGCCCATTGGTAGCAGACCTTTGTGGTGAATATGGATTTCATTTTTCAAGTAGACTACAAATTAATCTTTGGAATAAGACAACAGGTGTTTAAAAAACTTCGATTATAAAATTAGTTTCCCCGGAAATGGTAAAACTAAAATTAAGTGGGAATAATTATGAAAGTAAAAAAATAATTTTTAATCAAGAATAACAATAAAAAAAGATATTAAAATAAAAATGCAACAAAACCTAATACTATTATGAAAAAGACAATAAAATGCACCGATAAACACCTTTTAAGGGCCACCGCCAACATGCTAAAGGAGAAGGGATTTGAACAAAAATTTAACTTTATTGAGAGTAGCGATTTAATTTCAGTACGTTCCAATTCAGTGTTAACTGGCTTTGTGATAGATAGTGATAATAAATTTTCTCTTTTAGTGCAGCGTCTAAGTACACAAGAGTGGGACTATACGCTTCCTCAAGACTGGGATAAAGTAGCAGCATTAGACCCTGAGCTTGAGGTGGGTCAATACTGGAAGATTGAGACACTCCTAATACGCATTGCTGAAAGAAAAAAAGATAGAGTTTGGTATGAATATCTTGAGCAATGTGAACCCAGTGGTATATTTGAGATAGATCTGAATTATTTATATGGTACTTGCGCACTTTCAAATGATAACGAAGTGGAAGAGGTATTAATAAAAGAGGCAAAGGAACGAGGCTTCCCATGTAAGAAGTGGATAAGTGCAAAGAATGGCTGCGAAATGTTTAATTTGGGGCTTAAGGATTCTTTTAAGTATTCACCTGATCAAGACGAATTGACAAACTTAAGCGGTCATGTCTATTATCAAGGCCACTGGGGGGAGCCAATCGAAGAAGAAAATATTTATGCCACTTCTGGTAAATTTATTTATGATGCAGATTCACCAAATGAAGAAGAGTGGGAAGCAACATGGACAACTGCTGGCAATTGGTGTGTAGCAAAAAATAAAAGAAAGATTAATAACATACAGGGTAGCTACTTAACCAAGAAAGAAGCTGAAAAAATAGCTGAGGCACTGAATTATGACTAACAAACAAACGGCACGAATCATTTCACATATAGATAATGACGGCGCGCCACGGGGCTACCCAAAGGCGAACATGTTTCTGGACCTAAAAGCGACCCATAAACGGCTACAAACCCTGGAAGCAGAGAACAGGGGGTTAAAGAAAAACCTGGCCCTATTTGCGCCGGGCAGGCAGCAGATGACAGTTGAAGAGTCAACTAAACAAATACCAAGAAGCACTTATGAGTGAAAAAATGAAAGATTCAGACGAAACAAGAGAGGAGAAATTTGAAGAAAGAATGTTGAAGTACACCAAACTTAAAAAAAAGAAACGGTTAATGGCTT
>Ga0306901_1000793_pt1 | contig 11786 bp, 9 predicted proteins | sample AntRauMFilla3767_FD_190431 | JGI IMG/M metagenome (GOLD analysis project Ga0306901, IMG submission 190431) | Saline lake microbial communities from Rauer Islands, Antarctica - Metagenome Filla 3 #767 (v2) (version 2) | ecosystem: Environmental > Aquatic > Non-marine Saline and Alkaline > Saline ... | reverse complement strand
AGCTATATTTTAAAATAGTTACCATGAGTGACATTTCTTTTTTTGAGCTAAACCCTCATCCGTTGATTATTTGTGAAGAGGAAACGCTTGAATTTTTGAAAGTGAATGATTCTTTTTGCGCTCTTTATCCATTCACCAAACAGCAGATAAGGGAGGGCTCGGTAACAGCGGATGACCTTTTTGCGGAAGGGAAAACGGCCAAGCTGAGAGAAATGGTTGTTGATTCAAGCACCGAAAGCGAGCAAAAAGCAACTGTTTTGAAGAGTATCTCTTCCCATGGAGCGGTTACTACCGTTAAGGTTTTTGTGCGCACATTTAAATACCGCAATGCGAGTGCATTATTAGTATCCATGGTTGATATTTCTGATCAGGTGGAGCATAGTCGTAAAATGTATAACAGATTTGACGAACTGAGCTACCACATACAAAATACGTCATTGGCTCTTATTGAATGGGATAGTGATTTTGCAATCACCCAATGGTCGCAGCAAGCCCGGGAAATATCCGGGTACAGCAAAGAAGAGGTAATAGGAAAGGCCCCGGCATTCTTTGATTTTGGGCCCAACAAGGAGGCCTCAAAAATTGAACAGAGCATGCGCGAAATGCTGTTGGGTAAAAGGGACAGAGACCAGCTTGAAGTGGATTTAAAGAGGAAAGATGGCAGCATGGTTTCGATAAATATCCACTCGTCGGCATTGCGCAATGGGGATAGTAAACTCCAGTCGGTGGTGACATTGGTTGAAGATCTTACCGCGTACAAAAAGGCGCAGGCAAAACTGCGCAGAAGTGAACAGATGTTTAAAAAACTGTTTACCAATGCCCCGCAGGCTATTGTTATGGTGGATGCCCAGAATAAGGTCTTAGGTGTTAATAATAGCTTTGAAAACTTATTTGGGTACCGGGCCGATGAATTATTGGGCAACGATTTGAATAGAGTAATCAGGGCGGCAGAGGGATATGAGGATGCTCCTATAATAAACGGGGACAAACCCGAAGAGAGTGAGATATATGCAGAGCTGAAACGTTATACTAAGCAAGGTAAAGAATTGAACCTGGTTGTTGGAGGAATTCCGGTGTACTTAGACGGTGAACTGATTGCCGGTTTTGGCATTTATATTGATATGACCGGCCCAAAAAAGATCGAACAGCAATTGCAGCAATCACTCGATGAAAAGCAGGTTTTATTGGAAGAAGTGCATCACCGGGTAAAAAATAATCTTGCAGTGGTGTCGGGCTTGCTGCAAATGCAAACCATGCATGTGGATGATCCCCGGCTCACAAAATACATACAAAATAGCCAGCTGCGCATCCGCTCAATGGCTATAGTCCATGAAATGCTTTATGAGTCGGCCACTCTTTCCCAAATAGAAATGAGCAGCTATGTTAAAAAATTAACCGATGTTATTGCAAAAACCCTGGGTCCCGACAACAAAGATATTATCATTAAAGTAGAAAGTGACGCTATTACGTTAAACGTAAATCAGGCTATTCCCTGTGCGCTAATTATCAGTGAGCTTATCACCAATGCCTACGAATATGCATTTGAGGGCCAGGGCCAAGGCAGCTTACACATCACGGTGACTAAAAAAGAGCAGCAAATAACAATAGCAGTAGAAGATGACGGTATAGGCCTGCCGGACAATTTTGATGAGATGCGCAAGAAATCGCTGGGCCTTTCGCTCATTGAAAACCTTTGCCGGCAGTTGGAAACCGATATTGAAATTGACAGCGGCAAATGGGGAACCAAATTTTCCTTTGCGTTTGAGAAAAACGATGCAAGCGGTTCAAGCAGTACCAATCGCATGTAATTTAGTTTTGTAAAGGTCTTTTTCCAATTATATACAGAGGCATGGTCCTTTGTTAGGGAATATACTGCTTCCGTGCGCCTGAAGCAGGCCCAAAAATCCAAAACCCGGCAAGAATAATTCCCCTCTATCGAGCCTGTGAGAAAATGCAAAGTCAAGTATTAGTTGTCTTAAATTATTTAAGCGATATAGACATATTTTTAATGCTCCCCTCCTTGAGCCGTGGTTTTACGGCATAGGGAGGGGCCGGGGGTGGGTACGAATAGCAAGAACCAAAAAATGAGCATCTTGGCCTAATAAATTTAAATTTGAAAAATTTGACAACGAATATTCTCACAGCCTCTATCGAGAGGGGTGGTTCCGACCGTACTTTTCGGGCGGAATCGGGGTGTGTATTTCGTAAAGATAATTATGATTCTCGCAACTGGCGGTCTTTTCAACCCACCCCGTCCCGATTTGTCATCGGGACAACCGTACCCCTCCGGTGGAGGGGAATTACTTATCTCGTTGGTGCGGAACGATAGTTGGCTTTTAGTTGTGGCTAACCAGAGGTCAGCCACGAGATACTTGGATTGTGGTCATCTGCTTCAGTGTGGAACCAGAAAAGCAGCCTTATTTTGATCCAAAGATATGGTGCAGTAATTGGCGAGCCACCTCTTTTTTGCTGCCGCTTATTTTTTTATTACGGTCGCTACTCAACAAGTGAACAGTGTTGGTATCCGATTCAAATCCACTATCAGCTTGGTTTAGTGAGTTGGCAACAATCCAGTCTATATTCTTTTTGCCCAGCTTCTTCCGTGCATTTTTGATGAGATTATCGGTTTCCATGGCAAAGCCAATGAGGATCTGCCCATTTTTTTTGCGCTCACCCAGCCACGCGAGAATATCTTGGGTTTTTTTAAGGGTTAAGTCGGTAGAAGCCTGATCTTTTTTGACTTTATGATCGTTTTTTTGAGCAGGCGTAAAATCGGAAACGGCCGCTGCCATAATAATAACGTCAGCATCGGCAAGGTTTTGTATTAACTCAAAAAGATCAGCGGCACTTTCAAATTGTCGGGTTGAGATATTGTGGGGTGGGCGAAGCGAAACGGGACCGTGTAGCAGGGTAACATCACCACCAAGGTTGCGGGCCGCCTCGGCCATGGCAAAGCCCATCTTGCCGGAACTGGGGTTGGAAATAAAACGCACCGGATCGAAATGCTCGCGGGTGGGTCCGGCGGTGACCACCACTTTTTTACCGCTCAATGGGCCGTTAACTTTTTTCATTAAGAAAGAGCTTTGAAACAAGGGATTATATTTCGACTTCGTCTCACACATAACTTTTATGTGTGAGGACTGCGCTCTCCGTAGGAGTCCTTCGGACAATATGACGTCAGTCTGAGCGTGCCTCCCAAAGGGATGCCTATGGCAAAAGGCATACCTGCGGTGCAATGAGTCCGATTTCACATCGGTCGAATGTAGTCTTCCGAAGGAATTCCTTTGGAAGAAGACTTATTTTTGGCTCTTCAAAGTTCTCCAAGAATATTTCCGGCTTTGGTTAAAATTGTATCGGTTTCCGGCAGCCGTCCTTTCCCTTCAAGCCCGCTGGCAAGGTAGCCTTCATCCGGGGCCAAAAGATGATACCCAAAATCCTGAACACGCTTCATATTGCGCTGTGTGGCAGGGGCATTGAACATTTCACCGTCCATGGTGGGGCAGAGCAAGAGGGGGCAACGGGCGGCTAACACCGTTGATGTGAGCATGTTGTCAGCGGTGCCGAGTGCAATTTTGGCCAGCGTATTGGCTGTACAGGGCGCAATGATGAATAGATCAGCCCATTCGCCCCAGTGGATATGGCGGGTCCATGAATCGGGTTTTTGGTCTTCGGGAAAAATTTGGATGGGCACATCGTGGTGGGTTAGGGCAGCAAACGTATCAACTCCTACAAATCGGGTGGCGGCCGGAGTCATGGTAACGCGAACTTCGGCGTCGGCTTTTTGGAGGGTACGTAAAAGAAAAGCAGCCTTGTAAGCTGCTATTCCTCCGGTTACACCGAGTATAATTTTTTTGCCCGAGAGCATATTATTCTTCGTCTTCGGGGTAGCGGAAATAGATATCTCCTTTGCGCATCTCTTCTACGGCGCGCTGGGTGGCGTGTGGAAGCTTCTCAAATTCTTTGGAAATATTTTCCTGCTCCTCGTTAAATGAGAACTCATCATCGTCTTCAAAGCCCTCAAAATATTTGAGTTTTTCATCAAGCTGCAACTTTTCCCGGGCGGCAATCTGTCGCGACCGCTTAGCCATAATGGTAATCAGTTCATACTGGTTACCGGTATCTTCATTCAGTTTTTCAACATCAAGCGTTTTAATAGACATAAGTGTGGGTCAATTTTTAGAATCGTCGGTAAATGATTGAACGATTGTTTTTACCTGTTTATAAGCTGCTTCAAGTTCGTCGTTCACCACTACATAATCAAAGCGTTGGGCGAAGGTTAATTCTTTTTCGGCTCGGTTTAAACGCTTTTGCAGTGATTTTTTTGTTTCAGATCCTCGTGCAATCAATCGTTGTTTGAGAACATCAATAGAAGGTGGCTGAATGAATATAGTAGCACAATCGCTTCCGTACTGTTTTTTGATATTCAATGCGCCTTTTACTTCAATATCGAGCAGAGGAAAATACCCATTTTGAATAAGTTTATCAACTTCTGTGTGCAAGGTGCCGTAATGATGGCTGCTGTACTGTTCCCATTCCAGAAAGCCGTCATTTTCAACTTTTTGCTGGAACTCAGCCTCGGTGAGAAAAAAATAATCCGCGCCATTTTTTTCGTTGGAGCGCCTGGGTCGCGTAGTTGCAGAAATGGAAAATTGCAGGCGTGGGAAATCGGCCAGCAGTTTTTTAGCAATGGTCGTTTTGCCGGCCCCGCTGGGAGCAACAATAGCAATGAGTTTGCCTTTGGGGTGATTACTCAACGTTTTGCACCTGCTCCCGAATTTGTTCAAGACTTTCTTTGGCCTGCACTACGTGCTGCGAAATTTCCGAGTTGTTGGCTTTGGAACCGATGGTATTTATCTCACGGTTCATTTCCTGGCTTAAAAATTTAAGCCTTCTCCCTACCGTTTCATCACCGGAAAGGGCTTCTTTAAAATACTTGATGTGCGATTGGACTCGTACAATCTCTTCGGTGATGTCCATTTTATCAACCAAAATAGCTACCTCCATTTCAAGGCGTCCATCATCGAGGGCTTCATTGTCAACCAGCTTTTGGATTCGTTCGGTCAGCTCCTTGCGTGATTTTTCGGCCCGGCCCTGCGTGAGTTCCCGTACCGTCTGCATTTGATTATTAATATGTTCTACGCGTTTCAGTAGGTCATTTTCAAGTTGTTGGCCTTCGTTGGCGCGCATTTCTACCAGTTGGGTAAGGGCTTTTTCCACGGCGTTCTTGCTAAGCTTCCACATGGTCGCCAGTGCTTCATCATCTTGCTGGCGGGACACAAAGAGCTCATCAAACCGGAGTAGATCCTGCATTGTGATTTCGGCTTCAATACCGGCTGCTTCTTTCAAATCATTTAGCAATTCTTTATATCCCCGTGCCAGTTTTTGGTTGATGGCAATCTCAGGTTGACCGGTATTGGCTTGATCAACGCGAATGCGAATATTAATACTGCCGCGTTCAATCTTGTCTTGAATAAGTTCTTTCAGCGCCAGTTCTTTTTGCTGAAGTTCTTGCGGCAGGCGAAAAGAGATGTCAAGATAGCGGCTGTTGACCGATTTCGCTTCGGCCGTAATAGCGATACCGTTTGCAGCCGCTTGCCCCCGGCCAAAACCGGTCATAGAATGAATCATGTACTATTTTTTTAAAGTGAAATGTTATTGAACGAAATATTTTGCTGTGAGGAGGTTGCACCTCCGAACGATAAACCTTAGGAGTTTAACTCCTTCGCAACAAATTAATTTATAAGTGAAAATGATTGAGCCAAATATATGAAAAGCGGACCGCAGATTAAATTGATTTATGGATTTCACTGATTTCTTGTAAGTGATTCCATCGCTCGAAGCGATGGAATCACTATTGTCAAGTTTAAATCAATACTTTGTTTTTCACCAATTGGGCCAGCTCTTTTGCTTTCTCCGGACTCGTGCCCTCGGAATAGACCCGAATAATAGGCTCGGTATTGGATTTGCGCAGATGTACCCAGCCATCCTCAAAATCAATTTTTACACCGTCCGTGGTGTCCGGATTTTGATCTGAATATATTTCCTGTGCTTTAGCCAGGATTGCATCGCCATCAATATCTTCAAGCTGGAGTTTGTCTTTGCGCATGAAATAATCCGTAAGGCTGCGCCGGTATTCTGCCGATGAGATATTGCGTTCGGCCAGCAGCTGCAAAATCATAGCCGTTCCCGCCAGCGCATCGCGCCCGTAATGCAGATCCGGGTTGATGACGCCCCCATTTCCCTCACCGCCGATTACGGCTTCTACTTGCTGCATTTTTTTTACCACATTAATTTCTCCCACCGATGATCGGTGACAACGCTGCTCATATTTTTTGGTAATGTCTTCGGCTATGCGCGATGAGGACAAATTGGTGGCCGTGGGACCGGGATTTTTGCTCAGCATAAAATCAAAAGCTGCGGCCTGGGTATATTCTTCCCCGAATGGCTCCCCCTCGTCGGTGACCAGTGCCAGGCGATCGGAATCGGGATCGGTGACGATGCCAATATCACAGTTTTTTTCTTTCACCAGATCACAAATGTCTTGCAGGTGCTCGGCTAACGGTTCAGCTACATGGGCAAACCGTCCGGTGGGTTCTGCATTTATTTTATAAATTTCATCAACCCCCAGCTTTTTTAGCAACGGAGGCAGGGCAATGCCGCCGGTACCGTTTACCGGGTCAATAGCTACCGATAAATCAGCGGCTGCAATTTGGTCCGGGTTGATGTAAGGCAGTTCAAGGATTTGGTCAATATGGCGTTCCAGTGAATTTTCATCACTTTGCAGACTTCCAACCTCATCATACCGCTTGTAATCGAATGCTTCATTTTTACTGATTTCAATCACTTTTTTACCCTGTTCGGCATCCAGGAATTCGCTTTTCTTATTGAGTAATTTCAGGGCATTCCACTCTTCGGGATTATGGCTTGCGGAAATAATAATGCCTCCCGCAGCTTGGTGATGAAGCACAGCCATGGCCACCGTGGGCGTAGGTACAACGCCCACTTTAATTACATTACACCCCGCCGATTGCAGGGTCGCAGCTACAAGATCTTCGCAAATTTGTCCGGTTAGGCGGGTGTCTCGCCCCAGCACCACGGGGCCGCCTTCCACCCAGGTTCCGTAGGCAGCGGCAAAGCGCGTTAAATTTTGAGGAGTGAGATCGGTTCCATATACGCCCCGGATACCGGATACTGAAATCATTAGTGCCATTTTAAAATTAATTTGGTTGTAGAATTACAATTTTTGCTCGTGTTACGAAGTAGGCAACAGCAGTGGGCAGTCTGCTACCTGCCTACTGCCTACTGGTTTCTGGTTGCCATGTTTCTTCCGGCTCACTGGCGTGTTTGTTTTCAAAACGGGCCAGCACGAAAAAGAAATCGGACAAACGGTTCAGATATTTAATGGTCAGATCAGATATTTCTTCGGTTTCACCACAGCTCACCGTTGCTCGTTCGGCGCGTCGGCATACCGTACGGGCCAAGTGAAAGGTCGCCCCTTGCGGCGCCCCGCCCGGCAGTATAAAGCTTTTTAGGGGTTGCAGGGTTTCTTGCATAGTGTCAATGCATTGTTCTAAAAAATCAATTGCTTGTTCATCAATACGGTTGATGCGGGTTTGGGAAGAGGGTGGGGTGGCAAGGTCGGCGCCGAGGACAAATAAATCTTCCTGTACTTTGTTAATCCATTCTGTTCCCCGTTCCGACAGCCCGTGACTTGCGGCCATACCTACCACCGAGTTCAATTCGTCAACGGTGCCATAGGCTTTAATTCGTGCGGACGATTTTGGGACGCGCGTGCCGCCAAACAGCGAAGTTTCACCCTGATCGCCTTTTTTAGTATAAATTTTCATGGGTTTCTATTGGATTAAATTTCGAGTTTAAAATATCTAATATATGGGAAAGATGAATAGCTAAACTAAAGATAACTTTCCTCTAAAAATTCAGCTTCAATGTTACGGTGCGCCAGCTGACTGAGCCGATTTTGTAATCGTTTTTTTGAATCTACGGGGCAGCCCAGAATGAGGGAAACGCGATCAGTATATGAAGAATTTAGTTCATTAAGATTAAACCGGTGCTTGAGTTTTTCGATGGTGTTTTGGGCATCATAAGGATAGGTTATCTTGAGTTTCCAAATGTGTTTAATGGGTTGAAGGTCTACTTTTTGCAAACATAATTCGGCTGCCGCTCCGTATGCTTGAATCAACCCAGACTTTCCCAAATTGGTGCCCCCATAATAACGCACAACAACGAGCGCGGCATTGACCACATCAAACGATTTAAGTTGATTAAGTATTGGCAGCCCCGCCGTGCCGCTTGGTTCGCCATCGTCTTGGGCAAACTCTTCTAAATGAGTGGGATTGAGTCGCCATGCGTAGCAGTGATGGGTGGCATCGGGATAGTTGTTTTTAAGAATTTCAAGTTTAGCATCGAAAGCGGTTTTATCATCAATAGGGAAGAGGTACCCCATAAATTTGGAGCCCTTTTCATGGAAAGATGTTTCGGTTTGCGAGCGTATTTGTTTCAAGGTACTGGCTGTAGGTTGACTGGAACCGAATAACATATAACAAGGCGTTGAGTAGTTAAATTTTAATAGTTTAGTGGTTCAATTCCCCGACCCTCTGGGTCGGAAACGTTCATAAAAGAAGGTATGCAAAAATTTCCTAAAATCCCCTCTGGAGGGGTGCAGGGGTGGGTAATAATAAATAGAAACCAAGTTTTGCATACCTTCTTCCTGTTGTTGATACCCCGATGGCTTGCCTCGGGGTTGTTCATTTTCTTAGTCTTTTTTAATGCCATATATAACTAAACAATCCACCGCCTTTGGTAAGGCTGTGAGAATATTCGTTGTCAAATTTTTCAAATTTAAATTTATTAGGCCAAGATGCTCATTTTTTGGTTCTTGCTATTCGTACCCACCCCCGGCCCCTCCCTATGCCGTAAAACCACGGCTCAAGGAGGGGAGCATTAAAAATAGGTCTATATCGCTTAAATAATTTAAGACAACTAATACTTGACTTTTGCCTTAGGCATCCCTTAGTAAAGGGAGTACTCAGCCCCGACGCTTCTGGGCTGAGGGAGGGTTGTAGGTCACATACGAACCGTAAGATGTTCCTGAAAGTCTATGCAACGCTCAACACATTAATAACGAATAACAAACACACAAGGCACCAATTTAGATTATTTCTGAATTAGCTGTTGCCAAATTTCTCTGCGGTAAACCCTTGCCTTTGTAAGGAAAACCTTCCATTTTCAGCGGGAACGTCAAAAATAGTCAATGCGTTGAATGATTGGCTATATAAACCAATCCAAATAAATTGCGCTATGCCCTCAATTACAGCAGCCTTAAAATCGCAGATTGGCCGCAAAATTTTAACCGGAATCACCGGTATTGGCCTCATCGTATTTACCATTCTGCACTTGGCCGGTAACCTTTATCTGTTCGGTGATGCCACGGCATTCAACGAATATACCTATACTCTGGAAAGCTTGGGCTGGATTTTATATATCCTCGAAGCCGGACTTGCCATCTGTTTTTTACTGCATGCCTACATCGGGATCTCCATTTGGTGGAACAGGCGCCAAAATCGTCCGCATGGTTATGAAAAATATCAGTCGAAAGGCGGGCCGAGCCATAACGATTGGGCCTCGCGCAGCATGGCATTAACCGGGGTGATTATTCTCGGCTTCCTTGTTTGGCATCTTATTACCTTCAAATTCGGTGATACCGCTTCGGTAACCGTTGACGGTACCCAAATGCGCGACCTGAAAGCGCTGGTTATTGGTACTTTTCAAAGTCCGTGGTATGCCTTTGGCTATACGGCGGTGATGATTCTACTGGGCATTCACCTAAAGCACGGTTTCTGGAGTGCATTTACATCATTGACGATGAAGCATAAAAAATATTCGGCCGTAATTTACGGAGTCGGAATTGTTGTAGCCGTGCTGCTGGCCGTAGGCTTTTTATTCATTCCGCTGTATATCTATTTGACCGGCGGGCAGGGAGCATTGATCGCATATTAGTTTTTAGGGCCACTAAAACACAAAAACACAAAATTTGGATGAACAAAATAAAAAATTCGAACCTATTCCTAAAGAGCTTAACACGTTAGGAAAAGAAGTTGTGGATGCAACTTTTAAAGTCCCAAAAAAAAACTGGGCCCAGGTTTACTGGAAAAGATTTATGAAGCTTGTTTATGTTATGAGCTTTCAAAGAAAGAAATTATAAGTACCCGGCAAGTAGAAGTTCCCATCAATTACGATGGACTGTTTTTGATAAAGTTTGAGACCGGATGTATTAGTTGAAAATAATTTTTTTGTGAATGGAAAGCGGTGGATGAAGTTAATTCAGTTTGGGAATCACAAAATCTAAGCCATCTTAAATTGATGGATAAAAGACTTGGTTCCTTAATTAATTTCAATGCTAAAAATATTGGCAAAGGCATAAGACGTTTTGTCCTTTAAAATTTTCACATATGTACTCAAACACAACTTTTTGTGTTTCTGTGCTTTAGTGGCAAATAAATGGTTTAAACTATGAATTTAGAATCGAACGTACCCAACGGACCTCTGAAAGAAAAGTGGTCGAAGCATCTGAATGATATTAAATTGGTTGCGCCTAATAATAAGCGCAAGCACAATATTATTGTGGTGGGTACCGGCCTTGCCGGCGGTTCGGCCGCAGCAAGCTTGGCCGAGCTCGGATATAACATTACCAGCTTTTGTATTCAGGATTCAGCGCGCCGTGCTCACAGTATTGCAGCACAAGGTGGTATTAATGCGGCTAAAAATTACCCGAATGACGGGGATACCATCTGGCGACTGTTCTATGATACCATCAAAGGCGGTGATTATCGCTCGCGCGAATCCAACACCTACCGATTGGCACAGATTTCCAATGAAATTATTGATCAGGCCGTAGCGCAAGGTGTGCCGTTTGCGCGCGAATATGGCGGATTGCTGGCCAATAGATCTTTTGGCGGAGCGCAAGTCTCCCGAACCTTTTATGCCCGCGGACAAACGGGACAACAATTGTTGCTGGGTGCATATCAATCCATGATGAGGCAAATTCACAACGATAATATTGATTTGCACACCCGTCACGAAATGCTTGACCTGGTGGTGGTTGACGGCAAAGCGCGGGGTATCATCACCCGCGATCTTGTTTCCGGCGAAATTAAGCGCTGGATGGCCGACGCGGTGGTACTGGCTACCGGCGGATATGGCAATGTTTTTCACCTCTCAACCAATGCCAAAAACTCAAACGTTACGGCGGCCTGGCGATGCCACAAACGCGGCGCCGGGTTTGCCAATCCCTGCTACGTGCAAATTCACCCGACCTGCATTCCGGTGTCGGGCGATTATCAATCCAAGCTTACCTTGATGAGCGAAAGTCTGCGGAATGATGGCCGCGTGTGGGTGCCTGAAGAAAAAGGCGACGATCGTCACCCCAATGATATCCCGGATGAGGAACGCTACTATTATCTCGAAGAAAAATATCCCGCTTTTGGGAACCTGGTGCCGCGTGATGTGGCCTCCCGAAATGCGAAAATAGTGTCGGACAAAGGCATGGGCGTAGGGCCCACCGGCAAGGCCGTGTACCTGGATTTCCGTGATGCCATTGAGCGCGAAGGCGAAAAGAAAATTTCTGAGAAGTATGGCAATCTGTTTGATATGTATGAAAATATCACGGGTGATAATCCCTACGAACAACCAATGCGTATTTTTCCCGCCGTGCATTATACCATGGGCGGCCTTTGGGTTGACTATAACTTAATGAGCAACATCCCCGG
>Ga0306901_1000791_pt1 | contig 11796 bp, 10 predicted proteins | sample AntRauMFilla3767_FD_190431 | JGI IMG/M metagenome (GOLD analysis project Ga0306901, IMG submission 190431) | Saline lake microbial communities from Rauer Islands, Antarctica - Metagenome Filla 3 #767 (v2) (version 2) | ecosystem: Environmental > Aquatic > Non-marine Saline and Alkaline > Saline ... | reverse complement strand
ATATTTTGATTTAACACCGAACAGGTACAGTGATTATCACCGCAAATACGGCTGGTAATAAAGTGTGAATCCCGGGGATCGGTGCCCCGCATAAAAATATCAAAGCCGCGAAAAATCATGGAGGTGCTGTACGCCTCACGTACCTCGTTGTTGCTAAAGTCAATTTTAGTGTGAATACCTAAGCTACCCACAATCCGTGTAATCGGATCCCATGACATTTCTTTTACCTGTACATCCTGATCTGTTGTTTTGCTTTCTGTTTGAACATTAGCCATAATTACTCTGCTTTAAAGATTTATATAAGTATTGAGAAGGGTGTACATATAATTTACCATGGTTGCTCGTAGCCGGTTGATATTTCTTTACCTTTTTTGCCGTTGGGTTTGAAACCACGGCTCCGGCCAACGCGCTTTCGGTAACGCAGGCGTACCGTATGGGCTTGGATAATTACTCTATTATTGCATCACAAGTGCTGGTGCCGCCGGCCATCGAGGCGGTGATGGAAGATGAAGAAAGCAATGTACAGGGCTTTTTGGGGGCCGGGCATGTGTGTACCATCATGGGCAATCTGGAGTACTACCCGTTGGTTGAAAAGTTTGACATACCGATTGTGGTTACCGGTTTTGAACCGGTTGATCTGCTACAGGGTATTTTAATGGTGGTGCGACAGCTGGAAGCCGGCGTATCGAAAGTCGAAAATCAATATGCGCGCATGGTACGCGAGGAAGGCAACAGTTCAGCACAGGATGCCATCTATGAAGTTTTTGAAATTACCGACCGGCTCTGGCGTGGCATGCAGGTCATTCCCATGAGCGGCTACGAGGTGAAAGAAAAGTATGCCGCCTATGATGCCAAGCGAAAATTTAAAGTTGATATCCCCGAAGCTGAAGAAAACCCCGAGTGTATCGCCGGCGAAATTATGAAGGGCATCAAAAAACCAACCGATTGCTCCAACTTTGGTACCCAATGCACGCCTTTAACCCCGCTGGGTGCGCCCATGGTTTCATCGGAAGGGGCTTGTGCCGCCTACTACCATTTTTCCGGGATTGCCGAACAAGAGCAGACGGCGACTTCCTAATGTAAAAAGACAGGGCTATTGGTCATTTTTTGCTTCTCGTATTTTCTGTAACATATCTACATCGGCTTTGTCCTGTGGGCGCCCCAAAAGCATTTTTGAAATAATGAGATGATCGAAGTGTAATACCGGAATATGATGATCTTGGAGGGGAAGGAGCACTTGTTTGGCGGCTGCTTCTTTAAAATTTAAACCATACGGTTTTGTAAGAAAATCAATTTTATTTGGTCTTTTACCGATATGCAACACTTGTGGTTTCGTAAAATTCATTTTATGGATATCATCCAACCCGGATTGAACAAAATTGTCCTCTTCTAATGCCCCTATAAATTTATTGCGATTTTCATTAGTAGGTTTTAGCCATATATCCATATCTGTTGTAGTGCGTTCATATCCATAGTAGATAACAGCATACCCACCGATCAAAATAAATTTTACCTCATGCTTTGCCAGCAACAACAAGATTCTTTTATGTTCTTTTAGGAATAAAGCCATTATTCTTCAAAATAGATGCGGTTACCAATGGTTGGATGCTGCTTGAGGTCTTCATCAAAGATCCTTTTGATCAAATGAGTGGCATGCTGCAGATGCTGTTCGGGTGTTTGTGATGCCAACCACTTCAGTTCTTCTTCTTCCTGTTCTTCAAACGAATCAAAAATACGCACGGTTTTGAATGGCGTTTCCGGTTCTTCGGCCCCATTTGCTTTCTTTTTTGAATCTTGATTTTCTTTTTTACTCATAATTGCAAAATAGCATTTTAATTTCTTCACTTAAAGAACTTCTTTGTCTCCCTCATCATTTTATAACGTAATATATTAGATTTAGAACACCTGGAATGTTGAAGTAAGATTTACATAGCTCACTCCATCTATCAATCGTATAAAAAATATCGACTCTATTCATACCCTTAAATTTTATATATTTAGATCACATTAAATCACCCAATTGAAGAGTACAATTCATGGAAGATATTGCAGGCAAAACGTTTGATGTAGTTATTGTAGGTAGCGGCCCGGCGGGACTTACCGCAGCGTTGTATGCGGCGCGGGCTGATTTGAATCCACTCATCTTTGAAGGTCCCGAGCCCGGCGGTCAACTTATGCAAACCACCGATGTAGAAAACTATCCCGGTTATCCCGAGGGCGTGATGGGCCCGGCCATGATGCAGGATTTTCGCCAACAAGCTGAACGTTTTGGCGCCGATTGCCGCTACGGCATGGTGACCGATATCAATTTTGACAGCAAACCTTACCAACTTGAAGTGGATGAAGAGACGCAGCTTCAGGCGCAATCTATTATCGTATCTACCGGAGCATCTGCAAAATGGCTGGATCTGGAGAGCGAGCAGCGCTTGCGCGGCAGCGGGGTTTCAGCCTGTGCAACTTGCGATGGCGCCTTTTTTCGGGACGAACATGTTGTAGTAGTTGGTGGCGGCGACACCGCTATGGAAGAAGCTACCTTCTTGACCAAGTTTGCCAGCAAAGTAACCGTGTTGCACCGCCGGCAAGAACTGCGCGCCTCCAAAGCCATGCAACAACGGGCCTTTAATGATGAAAAAATTGAGTTTATGTGGGACACCGAACTGCATGAAGTACTGGGCGACGAAGTTGTGGAAGGCGTAAATATCATCAACAGTGAAACCGAAGAAGTTACGACACTTGATGATGTAACAGGCGTTTTTATTGCCATTGGTCACAAGCCCAATACCGATTTATTTAAAGACGTTTTAACAATGGATGATGTGGGCTACATTCAAACCAAGGGACAGTCAACTCGAACCGATTTGGAAGGCATATTTGCCTGTGGTGATGCTATGGATCCCATTTATCGACAAGCAGTTACCGCGGCGGGCACGGGATGCCGGGCGGCTTTAGATGCCGAGAAATTTTTGGCTGATATAGAAGTAAGCAGAGAAGCCATGGCTGAAGAGCATTGGAAGTAGTTTTCAGTAAGCAGTTTGCAGTGGCAGGAGGCAGTAAGTTTGCTGCCAACTGCCCTTGCATCCTGCCTACTTATCTTCTTTGCCTATTGTTTTGTTCGTTTTCGTTTCGTCATCCTCATCATTAACCTCTACGATCACTTCAGCTTCAACTTCATACTCATCATGGGTTAATTCCTCATCGGGATATTTCTCCACCACCACTTTCACATCATTCATGACCAGCGCAAACATGCCCAGCGCCGAGATGATGGGCGCCATAAAAGCGAGCAGGGTTGAGCCCGCCAAACCGGCCGTCAACTGTGTTTGAAACAGAATCTTCCCCTTCTTGTTTTGAATCATCAGGCGGCGCGCATTCCCTTTCTTTATTAATTGCCTTATCTGGCTGATGATTTCATTGGTCGATCCTTTCAATTCTTGGTAGAACGTATTCCGTTTGTTTGATCTTTCCATAATATTTTTTCTCATTTTTTATGCTTGAGTAAGAAATAAAAAATTTCTGTAAGGTTTTCCCTTCGCACATGTCTTACTACGTAAAAGAGTTAACAAAGATTCACGAGGAAAAATATGCTTTCACGCGTTTATTGTGCTTCAACCATTGGGGTGGATGCCCGGCTTATAGAAGTAGAAACAAATATGCGGTTTGGGGTGCCCAAATATTTTTTGGTAGGCCTGCCCGACCGCGCCGTTAGCGAGTCGAGTGATCGCATCGAAGCAGCTCTTGAAAATTCCAATGCCGAATTTCCTACCGGTCGGGTTACCGTGAATCTGGCTCCGGCTGACTTACCCAAAGAGGGCAGCGCCTTTGATCTGCCTATAGCCGTGAGCTTGCTCTCCGTATCAAAACAAATTAAAACTAACAGGCTTGATCAAACACTAATTGTGGGTGAGTTAGCGCTGGACGGCAAACTTCGCCCTGTTAAGGGCATTTTACCCATGGCCGTTGAAGCGCGGGATGAAGGCCTCCAAAATATGATCGTGGCTGCCGAAAATGGTCCGGAGGCGGCGGTTGTGGATGGCCTTGACGTGTATGCTTTTGATGATTTAACGCAGGTGATGGAGTGGCTGCAGGCTGAGGGAGAGCATACGGCTGTTGACGTAGATTTGGAAACCATGTTTAGTGTCAACGGGGAAATGGAAATTTTGGATTTTAGCGATGTTCGCGGACAGGAAAATGCGAAGCGCGCCCTTGAAGTGGCTGCTGCAGGAGGCCATAATTTAATTATGGTGGGTCCGCCGGGGTCGGGAAAAACCATGATGGCGCGGCGCCTGCCTGCCATTTTGCCCCCGTTTACGCTTGATGAAGCCCTTGAAACCACCAAAATTCATTCGGTATCGGGCATTTTGGCGTCAAAAAAAGCACTGGTTACGCAGCGGCCATTTCGGTCACCGCATCATACCGTATCTGATGTGGCACTGGTGGGCGGCGGCAGCATTCCCAAACCGGGCGAAATATCCATGGCGCACAACGGGGTGCTCTTTTTGGATGAACTCCCGGAATTCAAACGCAGTGCTCTTGAGGTGATGCGGCAGCCGCTGGAAGATGGCTCGGTAAGTATTTCGCGGGCACGGATGAGCGTAAATTATCCGAGTCGCATCATGCTGGTAGCGTCTATGAATCCCTCACCCACCGGTGATTGGTATGATGCCACGAATCCTTCAAGTGCATCGCCCGCGCAGATGCAACGGTATCTCAGCAAAGTAAGCGGTCCGCTGCTTGATCGCATTGATCTGCATATTGAAGTCCAGAAAGTGAGCTATGAAGAACTTTCGAGCAAGGCCAAAGGCGAATCATCCGATGCCATTCGCGCACGGGTTGTAGAAGCACGAAAGAAGCAAACCCAGCGATTTATGGGCATCAAAAATGTGTATTGCAATGCACAGATGAGCACGAAGATGGGCCGTAAAATTTGTCCGTTGGATGATGCGGGATCGCAGCTGCTTAAAAAGGCGATCACTTCACTGGGGCTGTCGGCGCGCGCCTATGATCGCATCCTGAAAGTATCGCGCACCATTGCGGATTTGGAACACTCCGAACAAATTCGTTCGAATCACATCGCTGAAGCCATCCAATATCGGAGCCTGGATCGTGAAGGCTGGCTGGGGTGATATCAATCCTCCTATCTTCCTTTTCTAAGGAGGAACTTGGTAGGAGAGGTATTTACTTGATATAGGGATTTCAGCTATTTATTGGCACACACGAATCCCCCTTCGGAAGAGGCTGTGAAAATATTATGCATAACGATACTGGAACTTAATTTTTTAAGGATATGAACAGTGATTTAACCTCACCGCCTAAGCGTCCCCCTTTGAAGGGGGTGAGGGGGATGAAAATTACGTTAATTCAGCTATAAATCTAAATTATTAAGGAATCATTTTTTTGACATTGTATTTTCTCACAGCCCCTGAAAAGGGGTAAGGGATTGGAAGGTTAGAAATTATCTAACACACAAAATTATGAGCAAAAAATCACATTACAATAAAAAGCATAAACATCTTGCCCGAAAACTGCGTAAAAATTCCACATTAGGAGAACGCATACTTTGGTCAGAAGTATTGCGGGCAAGAAAATTCTACGGTTATCAGTTTAATCGTCAATTCTGTATTGACCGGTATATCGCTGACTTTATCTGCAGAAAGTTGCGCTGGGTTATAGAGGTAGATGGCTATTCGCATCGGTTTAAACAGAAAGAAGACCGGATGCGCGATAAAAGACTTGCAGAATTAGGGTACAAAACAATTCGGTTCACCGAAGGGCAAGTCCGGGATGATCTCAAAAATGTTATCAGGGAGTTAGAAGGACATTTAGTCCTGATTGATGATGATCATCAACATTAACAAAAAGACAGGCAGTTGGTATCTATAGCAAGCAGTTATTGACCTCATAATTGCCTCCTGCCTACCGCCACTGCCTACTTAATTTCTATGTTGATTCCGGCACGTAAATTGGATAAAATCCTTCCACTGAATCTATCATCCATCCGGCCCAACTTTTGCAAACCTACGCCGACATTGTTTTCCCCACCGCCGTTCGTCAGGCGTTTACCTATGCGGTTCCTTCTGCCTTAGAAGCCAATATAAAACCGGGAAAAAGAGTGTGGGTACCGTTTCAGCAGCGTAAAACTATTGGGATGGTGGTACATGTGCATGATAAAAAGCCCTCATTTAATACCAAAGGAGTAAAGCGCCTGCTGGATGAAACTCCCATTTTTTCGCGGCAGCTTTTAGAACTAACCCATTGGACGCATCGGTTTTACTATTGTGGCTGGGGGGAAGTTGTTCAGGCGGCACTGCCGGCCGGACTCAATTTTTACGCAGATAAATATTTATACGCGACTTCTGAAGCGGACGCCCGGAACTTTGAGCCGAAGGAAAAAGAAATTGTAGAAGCTGCGCGCGAGGCCGATGGCTATTTATATGATGAAGCACTAAAGCGATGGGACAATGCTCCCTTTAAAAACACCTTGCAATCGCTGATTGAAAACAACATGCTTGAAATTCGGGAAGAGCCCGTTCAAAAAATGCAGCCTCAAACCCAAAAAGAATGGAGCTGGTCGCCCGAATGGACGGATAAAGAGATCAATAATTTGTTGGACGAGTATGAAAGTGAAGGCAAAACGTACAAGTGGCTGCAGGCGCTTGCGCTGCTCCTCGATTTGGGACTTCCCCAGACCCAAAAAACCTTGAAAGAATATGATTTACTGAGTTACTATTCATTAAACCGTATTGCCGAAGAGGGTATTATTGAAGCCGAAGATGTAGAAGTAACCGGTTTTGATCTCGATTTAAACCATGAGCCGGAACAGATTAAGAAACTTAACGATGAACAAGAGCAGGCCTTTCAGCGGATTGCAGAACCGATGGACGCCGGCCGTTATGAAAGTTTTTTGTTGTACGGTATTACCGGCAGTGGCAAAACCGAAGTGTATATTCACGCTCTAAAAAAAGCGCTGGATGCTGGAAAAGGTGGACTCATACTGGTACCAGAAATTAGCCTGACACCCCAAACCGTTGAGCGTTTTTATCAAATATTCGGCGATGACATTGCGGTATTGCACAGCGGTCTGAGCAAACAGGAGCGCTACCGGGCATGGAATGCGCTGCGCAGCGGTGATAAACGCATAGCCATCGGCGCGCGCTCGGCCGTATTTGCCCCGGTGCAAAATCTTGGGTTGCTGGTGGTTGATGAAGAACATGACAGCTCATATAAACAGCACAACCCGGCGCCCCGTTATCATGCACGTGAAGTGGCCATTATGCGGGGCTATAAATCAGATGCGGTGGTCATTATGGGTTCAGCCACACCAAGTATGCAGTCGCTATACGCCTCAAAAAAAGAAAAGAGCACGATGTTGAAGCTGACCAAGCGACATAAAAATGCGGCTCTCCCGGAGGTAGAAGTGATTGACCTTAAGCAATATCGGTCGGCCATGCGAGGTCCGTTGGCTATTCCGCTGCACGAAGCTATTGGTAAAGCGCTGGAGGCCGAAGAACAGATTATATTATTGCAGAATCGGCGCGGCTTTTCATCGTACTTGCAATGCGAAAACTGCGGCCATCTGCCCGAATGCCCCAACTGCTCGGTAAGCCTGACGTATCACAAGCGCAACAACCATCTGCGGTGCCACTACTGCGGGTACAGCGCTAAAGTTTCGAGCCATTGCGCGGAGTGCGGCAGCCCCGAAATCACCAAGAAAGGAACCGGAACGCAACAGGTTGAAGAGCAAATAAAAGATTTATTTCCTGAAGCCGCGGTGTGTCGGATGGACCGCGATACCACCACCGCGCGTGACAGTCATCAGAAGATATTGGGCCGGTTTGACCGTGGCCAAATTGACATTCTGCTGGGCACGCAGCTGGTAGCTAAAGGGCTGGATTTTCCCAATGTAACCGTGGTGGGCGTCATTAACGCCGATACCGAGCTGGCGTTTCCATCATTCCGGGCCGGCGAACGCATGTACCAGCTATTGAGCCAAGTGGCGGGGCGTTCGGGTCGTGCTGAAAAAGCGGGTCGGGTGTATTTGCAAACCTGGCAGCCGGATCATTATGCCATTGGCTGCGCGCAGCAGCACGATCACCGGGCCTTTGCGCGGCATGAAATGAACGAACGTAAATTGCTGGATTATCCGCCTTACGCCCGGCTCATAAAATTTCAGTTTAAGGCCAAAAAAGCACCTCGCATTGAAAAAGTGGCTCATACTTTTACGCAGTGTTTGCGGGAGCTGGCTGAGGATCGCCCGGTGCTGGGGCCATCGCCCTCCACCATCACCAAAATGCAGGGCTGGATTCGCTGGGAATGCCTGATAAAATTTGAGACCGATACTACTGCCCAAAAAATCGACCATTTTTTAAGCCGGGTTTTTACCCATTATGAATCAAAAAAACCCAAAGGAGCAAGTTCTGTTCGCATCAATGTAAATGTGGATGCTTTGGAATAAAATTTTTAATGACACCTAATAAGATATAACATTGAAAAAAATATTAATGATTCTTTGTTCATTTTTTACCCGGAGGGATCCCTTTGGGACAATCAAGAAAAAACGAACCAATGCCCAAGGCATACCTTCGGTGAAAATTGACCGTCAATAAAATATCATCATTCGGTTTCTTGAACTCTTTTGGGAAAGCATTTGGATAGAGTAGCATCTTACAATTTTTCAGCATCCAGCATCCAGCATCCAGCATCCAGCATCCAGCATCCAATAAAGTGTTTGCATTCCGCCGCAGAAATGTGATTATTAACAGTACTGCCTTAGACGCTCAAAACCAAATAAACTGCTCATTATGGGTGAAGAAAGGGTAAAACTTGCCGACAGTAAAAAAGAAGTTCAGCGCTTTATGAAGTATGTGCTGAAGGACATTCGGGCTATGGAAAAAATGCTGGCGGGCGATTGGTTTGAGACGGACCCTATACGCATTGGTGCCGAGCAGGAATTGTGCCTGGTTGACCGCCATTCCAAAGCCTCTCCGCGCGCGATGGAAATTTTAGCAAAGCTGGATGATGAGGAACGCTTCACCACGGAACTGGCTAAATTTAATCTTGAGATCAACCTGAAACCGCTTGAGTTTAAGGGCAACTGTTTATCGCAAATGGAAGAAGATCTGCAAAAAAATGTGGACAACGTACGTAAACAGGCCGCCGAAATTGACGGCGAAATAGTGCTCACCGGCATTCTTCCTACCATCCGCAAGGTTGATGTAGATTTAAAAAACCTGACCCCGCTTCAACGCTATCGTGCATTGTGTAAAGCCATTAACAAAATGCGGGGTGAGGAATATGAGCTGCGTATTCAAGGGATGGATGAGCTGCGCATGAAGTTCGATTCCCCTCTGCTTGAGGCTTGCAATACGGGCTTTCAGGTGCACCTGCAAATCAAACCCGACGAATTTGTTCGTAAGTATAACATTGCGCAGGCCATAACGGGACCTGTTTTAGCGGGGGCCGTGGGCTCTCCGTTTTTATTTGGCAAGCGGCTATGGAGCGAAACGCGCATCGCCCTATTTCAGCAGTCGGTTGATACCCGCACCGCAGGCGACCATCTGCGTGAAAGCAGTCCCCGCGTAACCTTTGGCAATGAGTGGGTGAATGAAAGCGTTCTCGAAATTTTTAAAGAAGACACGGCCCGCTACCGGGTGATGCTCAGTTCGGAAGTGACGGAAGATGTAGAAGAGCTCATAAAAAATGGCATTCCACCGCAACTCAAAGCTCTGCAGGTTCATAACGGCACTATCTATCGGTGGAATCGTCCGTGCTACGGCGTAGCCAACGGCAAGGCACATCTGCGAATTGAGAATCGTGTATTCCCATCGGGACCAACGGTCACTGATGAAATGGCCAATACCGCTTTTTGGCTGGGATTGCTCAATAAAATGGACCATTATTATCCGGACATCAGCGAAAAAATGGATTTTGATAATGCGCGGCTGAATTTTGTAGCTGCCTCCAAGCTGGGCCTTGATACCACCTTTCGATGGATTGATAACAAACGGGTGAATGCCACCGACCTGATCACCGAAGAGCTATTGCCCATTGCGCGGGAAGGGCTCGAAAAGGCGTCGATTACCGGCGCCGATATCGACAATTATTTAGGAATTATAAAAGAACGTGTTGAATCGGGGCAGACGGCCTCTACTTGGATGGTCAATAATTATGCCACTCTGATGAAAGAAAATGACTCTAAAGAGCAAACGCTGGCCGCCATCACATCAGCCATGATCAAAAATCAGAAAAAAGGAGAGCCGGTGCACAAATGGGGCCGCGCTCGGATGGAAGACCTCAAGCACTGGCAGCCCTCAAATTTGATTGTGGAAGAATTTATGACCACCGATCTTTTTACGGCCCAAAAAAGTGACATTCTGGAGTTTATTGCCAACCTTATTGAGTGGCGAAAAATACGATACGTTCCGGTTGAGGATGACAAAAAACAGCTGGTGGGATTGGTGACGATGCGTATGATGTTGCGGGAATATGGTAATAATATTAACCATGATGATGAAGAACTCTCCGAAACGGTTGAGGATGTCATGATCGAAAATCCCATCACCATACACCCTGAAGCATCTATTATTGAGGCCATGGATATTATGGACAGCCAAAAAATTGGATGCCTGCCGGTGGTTAAAAATAATCGGCTGGTGGGAATTATCACCGAACAAAATTACATGAAAATAGCGGCGCGCCTGATCAGGGTGCTGCACTTGAATAAAGATGATGAGGAATCCGGTTCTGATGAAGAGCAGTAGCATGGTAGCAAAAAAAGTAAGCCGCGTAATAGGCCTTATAGAAGGAAATACCCCGGGGCCAACCGTTGTAGCATTTGGAGGCATACACGGAAATGAACCTTCGGGTGTAGAAGCGCTGCAACGCGTTATTGAAAACCTGCAACCCAAAAGCCATTTATTTGAAGGACGGTTTTTAGCCCTTCGGGGAAACCTGAGTGCACTCAATAAAAACGTGCGATATATTGATGAGGACATGAACCGGATTTGGTTTTCATCGATTATCGAAAAGATTCGGCGGACGCCAAAATTAGAATTGCAATCTAACGAACGGCGTGAAATAAAAGAGGTGCTGCATCTGCTGGATGATTTTTTAACAACCGATTCCTCGCACCCCACTATTTTTGCCGACCTCCATTCATTCTCGGCTGATGGCGGCATGTTTGCCATCACAGCCCGAAAGTCTGCTCCTATAAACTTGTTTTCAAAATTGCATGTACCGCTTATTTTTGGAATCGAAAAAACATTGCGCGGCACGGCTTTGCGCTATTATCAAGATCGCGGATGCGTGACCTTTGCCCTTGAGGGCGGGCAGCACACCAACCAAATTACGGTCAAAAATAACACCGCCGCCATGCTGGCTATGCTCGATGAAGTGGGGTGCCTGGATACGTCTTATTTACCCGCTTTTCAAGAGCACGAAGAATATCTGGCGCACCAAAATAAGCAGCTTCCTTCGCAGGTTGAGCTGGTGTATCAGCACATGATAGAGCCGGGTGATGACTTTAAAATGCGGCCCAATTTCCAAAATTTTCAACCTGTATCAAAGGGACAGTGGCTTGCTACCGACAACAGCGGAAAAATTGAGGCCGAGTGCGACGGGTACCTGCTGATGCCGCTCTATCAAAAGCAGGGTAATGACGGATTTTTTATAGTCCGGGGAAATGAGAGCGGATAATTTTTGTATGTTTAAATAGTGTAAGCAGGGCTCCCTGTTGTGTGCGTAAAAAATAATTCATCCAATGAATGATTATCAATTTATTGACGGTACCCGGCTTTCAAG
>Ga0306901_1000789_pt1 | contig 11814 bp, 9 predicted proteins | sample AntRauMFilla3767_FD_190431 | JGI IMG/M metagenome (GOLD analysis project Ga0306901, IMG submission 190431) | Saline lake microbial communities from Rauer Islands, Antarctica - Metagenome Filla 3 #767 (v2) (version 2) | ecosystem: Environmental > Aquatic > Non-marine Saline and Alkaline > Saline ... | reverse complement strand
AGATGACTACTCTTCCTCACCTTCCGATATGTGATCCTCTTCTACAATACCTAATTTGCGGGCTCGCTGCCGCCAGTTTTTGCGCGCCAGTTTCTGCATGTCTTCATTTTCGTCAATTTCATCGACTATTTCCATACCCAGCAATGTTTCCACCACGTCTTCCATGGTAACAATGCCGGAAAGCCCCCCATATTCGTCAACCGCCACAGCAATATGCTCCTGATTTTCAAGCAGCTGTTCAAAAAGGCTTTGCAGTGAAATGGTTTCAGGCAGGATTAGAATATCGCGCTTAAGCTCTTTTAATTTTTGAGAGCCATTATCCTGTGCCAACTGTATTAGTAAATCATTTTTTAGAACGTAGCCGGTGATGTCGTCTTCCTTTTCGCCGTACACGGGGAGCCGGGAAAAACGCAGCTCATCGTGCTTTTCGAACACATCATTGACTACGGCATCTTCGTTGAACATCACCACCACAACCCGTGGGGTCATAATATCTTTGACGCGGAGCGAACTGAAACGCACTAAATTTTTAAGAATAGCCGATTCTTCTTTCTCAATGATACCTTCTTGAGCGCCCCGGTCGGCCATGGCGCTGAATTCTTCTCTGCTGAAGGTGGGACGATCTTCATCATCCGAAAGCAGCTTGGTGATACCCATAGAAATCACCACAAATGGATAAAGAATCCAAATCAACACGCGGATGATACGCGCCGCTACGGGAGCCAGCGTTTTCCAGTAGGTAGCGCCCAGCGTTTTGGGTATAATTTCGGATACAAAGAGAATAAGTAACGTAAGAATAGCCGACGTAATACCTACGTATCCGCTGCCAAATACCATTTGCGCCTGTGCTCCCACCCCCGCAGCCCCTACCGTATGAGCAAAAGTGTTGAGTGTTAAAATGGCCGAAAGCGGGCGATCGATATCATCCTTTAAATTACGCATCAAAGATCCGGATGACCGATCATCATTTTCAAGCATTGCAATGTACGATTGGCTCACTGAAAGCAAAATAGCTTCTAATATGGAACACAAAAAAGAAACTCCAATAGCCAGTCCAAGATATACGAATAATAAAGTCATGAACAGAAAAATACATCTTTAACCATAGATACAAAATTTTTTATACGTGTTGAAGGTGGGCAACATACCAAGGTTATAAAATTGGAAAAATATTTAATGATGAGCCGTTAAATTCCTAATTTCAACGGTCATTTTAAACGCAATATTTTAGTGTGCTTTCATTCAGTAATGTATCATTGTCATTTGGCGGGCGGCAGCTGCTAAAGCAAATTGATTTTCTAATCAACCGGGGCGAACGCATTGGGTTAGTGGGCCCCAACGGTGCCGGTAAGTCTACGATACTAAAAATAATTGCCGGGCAGCTTGAACCCAATGAGGGTACGATGCAACATTCAAAGGCTGAAACGGTGGGCTATCTGCCTCAGGATGGTGTTGAGCCGGATCCTGAAAAAACGGTGCTGGAAGAAGTAGAGAGTGCTTTTGGTGAATTGCTGGCCCTGGAAGAAAATGTGAAGGCCGCCCAGCAAGAGCTTGCCTCAGCGGAAGCCGGCAGCAAAAAGTATGAGAACGCGATGGAACGCTACGGGCAGCTGCAAAGCAGACTGGAACAATCCGGCGCATATAGCTTACAAGCCAATATTGAAAAAATACTGATGGGCCTGGGTTTTGATACCAACGATTTTTCGCGCTCCACAACCGAATTCAGCGGCGGCTGGTTGATGCGCATTGCCCTGGCAAAGTTACTGCTGCAACAGCCTACCTACCTATTGCTGGATGAGCCCACCAATCACCTCGACATTGAGTCGCTACAATGGATTGAGCAGTTTCTAAAAAATTATGACGGCGCTATTATGGTCGTATCGCACGATAAATCATTCTTAAACCGCATCACCAATCGTACCCTCTGGCTCGAAAACGGCCACATTGACGATTATTCCGGCAACTACTCCTATTTTGAAGAGAAGCACGCCGAGCGGATGCGACACCGACGGCAAGCCTATGAAAATCAACAGCGCGAGATAAAGCAGATTCAGGATTTTATCGACAAATTTCGCTACAACGCTTCCAAAGCCAAGCAGGTGCAGAGTCGAGTCAAGAAATTGGACCGAATGGACGAGATTGATCTGCCGGCCCAAGATGAGGAAATTTCGTTTCAATTTCCCGAGCCGGAACGCAGCGGGGCTATCAATATGCGGCTGGAAGGCATCCAAAAATCATACGGAGATATTGAGGTTTTTGAGAATCTCTCTTACACCATCGACCGCGGTAACAAAATGGCTATCGTAGGGCCCAACGGCGCGGGAAAATCAACATTGGTGCGCATTTTAGCGGGACAAGAACCGATTGACGGGGGGCGCTGTGAGGAGGGCCATAATGTGACCACTTCCTATTTTGCACAGCATCAGGCCGATGAGCTGGATCTTAGCAAGACCGTTTTTGAAATTATGCGGGCCGCCGCTCCGCAGCAGACCGAAACCCGCATTCGTACGCTGTTAGGGTGTTTTCTTTTTAAGGGTGATGATGTATTCAAGCCGGTATCGGTACTTTCCGGGGGAGAAAAAAGTCGATTGGCGCTGGCCCGCATGCTGCTTTCTCCGGCCAATTTCTTAATCTTTGATGAACCTACCAATCACCTGGATATGCAATCCAAAGAAATTCTGCAGCAGGCGCTGAAACAGTACGATGGCTCTTTCATTATTGTATCCCACGATGTAGATTTTTTAGATCCCATCGTCAATAAAGTGCTGGAGGTGCGGCCGGATGAAACCGCTACCTACCTGGGCAATGTTTCGTATTACCTGGATAAGAAAAAAGGGGAGGATTCCGAAACCCCGGAAAACCAGACATCAAATCAGGCCAATACGCAAGATACACGCTCGCGTAAAGAAGAGCGTAAAATAAAGGCCCGCAAGCGGCGGAAAAAGTCAAAAAAGATGAAACCCTTCAAAAAAGAATTTGAGCAAAAAGAATCAAGCATTGAGAAGCTGGAGGTTCGCAAACAGGATATAGAAACGACCATGGCTGAACCTGATTTTTATGATGATAAAGAAAAGGTGAAAGAAATAAGCCTTGAATACGATAAACTTAAAGCCGAATTGGTGGAAGCATACGCTCGCTGGGAGGAACTGGCGGAAGAAATTGCTGAAATAGAGGAAGAGTTTAGTAGTGAGTCATGAGTTCTAAGCTTTGAGTATTGAGTCATGAGACAGGTTGTCTGTCCCTACCATAGCTTGACCGCAAAATAGACAAGTTATGGATAAACGAAAGTTAAATAAACGTCGCGAGTTCAGCGAACAAATTCGCAAAAAGGTGGTCGCCCAATTTCGCTCCGGCACGTATACGGTAAAAGAGCTTGCCGATTTGTATCATTGCGTGCCACAAACCATTTACCGATGGATCTATAAATATTCACCGGCGGATTCTCCCCGCGTAAACGTCGTAGAAATGAGTAAAAGCGCAGATAAAAAAGTCCAGGATCTCCAAGATAAAATTGCCGCCCTCCAGCGCGCGGTGGGCCAAAAGCAGATCACCATCGACTTCCAGCAGAAGATGATTGACCTGGCCGAGACCGAGTATGGGCTGGATTTAAAAAAAAGTACTTCTGGGAAGCGATCGACTGGTTCCGGAGCCGCCGAGACCGAATGACATACTCATTAAACAAACTATACGCCGCCGCCGGGGTTACCAAGCAGGCCGTCTGGGAGCATTTTCGTCGTGAGCAGGCCACCCTGGCCATGATCCGGGGCCTGATCCCCCGGATCGACGAGCGGCGCGAGCAGCACCCCGGGGAAGGGTTGGAAAAGCTCTACTGGCAGCTGGCCCCCGAGGGCATCGGTCGCGACAAATTTTGCGGGATCTTCGGGGAGCTGGGCTACCGCGTGCGGCGGCCCAAAAACCCGGTGCGTACGACCATACCGGCCCATAAGGTCTTCGCCAACCTGATTGAGGGGCGCCTGCTCGCAGGCCCCTGCCAGGTCTGGCAAAGCGACATTACCTATATCAAGGTGGGCGCCCGGTTTTACTACCTGACCTTCATCATTGATGTGTATACGCGCCGGATTGTGGGCTACGCGGTCAGTGACAACCTCCGGGCCGGGGCCAACATCAAGGCTCTGACCATGGCGTTGGATGCGTTTTCTGCCGACCAGCTCAGCGGCTGTGTGCATCATTCGGATCGCGGCAGTCAATATACCGATGGGCGGTATCTGAAGATTCTTCGTGCCCGGCACATGCCCATCAGCATGGGAGGGCGCGCTCAGGACAATGCCTTTGCCGAACGGGTCAATGGAGTGATTAAAAATGAATACCTGATTCCCCGCTCGCTGACCAGCTTTCGGCAACTAAAGCGCTACAGCAAACAGGCGGTGAGCGATTACAATACCAAACGCCATCACGGAGCCCTGGGCAGATGCAGCCCGGAAGACTATGAGCAGGCGTGTTTACAGCTGCCCGAGCGCCAGCGAAAAGTGGAAGTGATCCGCAGTGAAAACACCCCCAATTGGGGGGAGGGTACCCTGCAAACGAGTACTATTGACACAACCACCGAATATCCTTATTGTTTCTTAAATTTAAGCTAATAATCATAAATAACGGTCAAGCTAATTCAGGGATGGACAAGCACTCAAGACTCACTACTCAAAACTATAAATACGCTCCAACCTCAACTGATGGATAAATTTCCTCAAATGACTGAAAGGTATGTTGTTCAACGCGCTTTCGAATGTCGGTTCGTTGCAGCTCCGAAAAATCTTCCATACTCATTGCGGCCAGTAGTTCCAGGGCGGCATCAACGGTTTCTTTTTGAAAATTTTTCACCCGTTCGGCTTTATCTGAAACGACTAAGCCGCGGGTCAGATCCGGATCTTGTGTAGTAACGCCGGTGGGGCATTCATTGGTATCACACTTAAGAGCTTGAATGCAGCCCAACGCAAACATCATTCCGCGGGCACTGTTGCAGGCGTTGGCGCCCAGTGCCATCACTTTAATGATATCAAAACCGGTGATGATCTTGCCGGATGCGATCAGCTTGATCTCCTTTTTTAAATCATATCCGCGCAGGGTGTCTACCACAAAAGCAAGTGCTTCTTCCAGCGGCATACCGATGGAGTCGGAGAATTCAATAGGGGCTGCGCCGGTGCCGCCTTCGCTGCCATCAACCGCGATAAAATCGGGATGAATGCCGGTTTCCCGCATGGCTTCACAGATAGCGATAAATTCATCTTTTTTACCAATACATAGCTTGAAGCCCACCGGTTTACAACCGGAAAGCTCCCTTAATTGTTGCACAAAGTTTAACAGGCCGCGCTCATCCGAAAATGTTTTGTGATAAGCGGGCGATACTACTTTGGTGTGCGGTTCCAGTCCGCGTATTTCAGCAATTTCCTTGGTGTTTTTTGATGCAGGAAGCACCCCGCCGTGACCGGGCTTGGCGCCTTGCGAAAGCTTAATTTCAATCATTTTAACGCGCTCATCGCGGGCTTTCTCTTTAAATGTATCAGGATCAAAATGACCGTCTTCTGTACGGCAGCCAAAATAACCAGACCCAATTTCCCAGACCACATCAGCGTCAAATTCCAGGTGGTACGGAGCCAGCCCGCCTTCGCCGGTGTTATGAAAAAAATTTCCCATCTTTGCACCTTTATTGAGGGCCCGGGTGGCGGCGGCGCTGAGCGAGCCATAGCTCATGGCAGAAATATTTAAAATAGAGGCGTTGTAATACTGCTCGCAATGTTTATTGCCAATATTTATTCGGGCAGCTTCTTCTTTCAGTTCTTTGGGATAGATGGAGTGCGGCGCCCAGATATATTTCTCTTCATACAAATCGAGCTCAGTGCCAAAGGGATGTGTCTGAAACGCATTTTCGGAGCGTTTGTTCACAAAGTCTCGCTGGTTTTTGTTGAAGGGTTTGCCATCGGTGTTGCTCTCCACAAAGTACTGACGAATTTCAGGCGAAATGCTTAAAAACAAGTATCGGAAATGCCCCAATACCGGAAAGTTACGGATAATGGTATTTCGTTTTTGAAACATATCGCCAATACCAATAAGAATAATGGGGCCAGCAACCACGTATAGCCACCATACCCAATGCCACATCCAGCCAACACATCCAATTAGCAGAACAATAACAGCACTGACAATTAAAAATCGTTTGACGTGGATGTTAAAAAGAGCAAGCTGGTTAAGCATGAGAAAAGGTCGATTGGATTAAAGAATTGTCCTAAATGTAGAAAATCAATAGCATGAACACCAAAGTGATATGGTAACAATTTTATAACTCCGATAGGCTGGCGAATAATCAATTATCATTCAACATTTAATTTATCCGTCATCCCAGTCCATAAAAAGCCGCTTTCTCTTTAAAATAGGGTGCAAATACTTTTTTAAGGGCTTGGTTTTCGGGTTGATTCATATTTCGATCATTCCGCATGAGTTGCTCGGCCTCCTGTTTGGCTTTTTGCAGCAGTGCCCGGTCTTCCATAATATCTGCCACCTTAAACTCCGGCAACCCGCTTTGTTTGGTGCCCAGGAAATCGCCGGGCCCGCGTAGCTGTAGGTCGGCCTCTGCTATTTTAAATCCGTCGGTGGTTTCTATCATTTTTTTGAGTCTGAATTTTCCATCCTCGCTCACTTTTTGTCCGGGTACCAAAATGCAATAGCTTTGGCGCTCACCGCGACCAATGCGCCCCCGCAGTTGATGCAACTGGGAGAGCCCAAACCGCTCGGCATGTTGAATGATCATAATATTGGCATTGGCCACATCAACGCCCACTTCAATAACGGTGGTGGAAACCAATATTTGAATCTCATTATTAATAAACTGCTGCATTACGGCATCCTTTTTTTCTGATTTCATTCGCCCATGCAAAAGCCCGACATTATAAGTTGAAAATTGAGATTTGAGTTTTTCGTATCCCTGAGTGGCATCTTTTAGATCAACCTTTTCCGACTCCTCTACCAGCGGATATACCACGTAGGCTTGACCGCCGTTGCCAAGTTCTTCTTCCACAAATGAATAAATATTGCTGTGCTTAGATTGTGGGCGCACCGCCGTCTTTACCGGTTTACGTCCGCCGGGCAGCTCATCCATTACCGAAATATCCAGATCGCTGTAAATGGTCATCGCCAGCGAGCGGGGAATAGGCGTAGCGCTCATTACCAGCACGTGCGGGTGCGATCCCTTTTGTAAAATTTCGGCCCGTTGCTGTACCCCAAAGCGATGCTGTTCGTCAATCACCGCAAGGCCTAAATGGTTGAAGCGCACATTTTCCTGGATGATGGCATGCGTACCCACTACAATTTGGCACTGTCCGCCTTCGATAGCGGTAAGAATATCGGTCCGCAACGCCGTTTTTTGATTGCCCACCAACAGACGAATATTAATATCCAGCGGCTCCAGAAACTGCTGAAGCGTACGATAGTGCTGTTCAGCTAAAATTTCGGTGGGTGCCATGAATGCCGCCTGAAAATCATTATCCAGTGCCATAAGCAGCGCCCCGATGGCTACTACTGTTTTTCCCGAGCCCACATCACCCTGCAGCAGACGGTTCATTTGGTGGCCCGATTGCACATCATGCCTAATATCAGAAAGTGCTCGTTTTTGGGCATCGGTGAGCTCAAAAGGAAGTTGCTGATTGAAAAATGTGGCGGTGTAGTTTTTTAATTCATCAAAAACGGCTCCGGTATGCTCGGTTTTTAGCGCCGTTTTAATACGTACCATACTCAGCTGGAACAGGAAAAGTTCTTCAAACTTAAAACGTTTTCGCGCTTTTTTATACTCACTATCCGATTCAGGAAAATGAATCATCCGGTAGGCTTCTTGTCGTTTTGGCAAGCCATGCTCGTTTAAAATTGATTCCGGTAAAAATTCCGCTGATTGATGGTGTTTAAGTGCCACCTTCATCCACTGTTGAATGAGCTTGCTGTTGATGTAAGTATTCGAAAAAAATTTATTGCCCGGATACACCGGCATAATGCGCGCGACCTCACCCAGCTCATCAGCATCACTTAGTTTATCGGTATCCGGATGTGCCATCGACATCATGCGCCCATATTTTTTTACCGTGCCGAAAAAGGTGACCAGTTCGCCTTCTTCAAAATGGTCTTTCATATATGATACGCCTTTAAACCATACTCCTTTCATGGAAGCGGTATCATCCTGAATGAGAACCTCCAATCGCTTTTTTCGGCCATAGCCGGCGGTGGAAATCTTCTTTACTTCACCCAAAATAGTTACTTCTTCATCCTGGCCGGTAAGTGAGTGAATGGGCATCACGGTTCGGCGGTCAAGATACCGCCGCGGAAAAAAGTTGAGCAGATCTTCAAGGCTGTTAATATTAGCGTGATTTAGCGCCTTTAAACGTTTGGTACTGAGGCGCGGAAGGTCTGTAAGTTTCAAAATTGATATATTGATATATAATTATATAACTAAAAAATCGGCTATTTAAACGCCTTTAATTTACATAAATACGTTGAACAGACATCAGTAGAAAAAAATAAAATAATTCATGATTTATTGTTGCAAATTGTGATGCAAAATCCTTATCATTGGCAACTCTTGTTTGACCTTAAAAGCAATTAAAGATAACAGCTGTGCCTACAATACAACAACTTATTCGTAAAGGTAGAAAAAGTAAGAAGAGCAAAACAACTGCTCCCGCGCTCGAAGGATGTCCGCAAAAACGCGGCGTCTGCGTGCGTGTATATACTACCACCCCCAAGAAGCCGAACTCGGCACTTCGCAAAGTCGCGCGTGTACGCTTAACGAATGGCCAGGAAGTGTCTGCATATATTCCCGGTGAAGGGCACAACTTGCAGGAACACAGCATTGTATTGATTCGCGGCGGTCGTGTTAAAGATTTACCCGGCGTGCGTTACCATATTATAAGAGGCACCCTTGATACGGCTGGTGTAGAAGACCGCAAGCAGGGCCGCAGCTTGTACGGCACCAAGAAGCCCCGAAATTAATTGTTATATATAAAGTATAACCTGACAGCGATATGAGAAGAAATACAGCAGATAAGCGTGATGTTCAACCCGATCCGGTGTTCGGTGATAAACTGGTTACACGTTTTGTGAACAGCTTGATGAGAGATGGCAAAAAGAACGTTGCCCGTAAAATTTTGTATCAAGCGTTTGAAATTATTGAAGAAAAAACCGGTGACGAGGGCATTGATGTATTTAAAAACGCCCTCGAGAATGTAAGTCCGGTTGTTGAGGTTCGCTCGCGACGTGTGGGTGGTTCAACATACCAGGTACCCGTTGAAGTGCGGCCGGGACGCGGAACTGCGCTGGGAATGCGATGGATTATTAATGCATCATCCGGGCGAAATGATAAATCAATGGCGCGCCGGCTTTCACGCGAACTGCTTGATGCATCGAACAGTGAGGGCGGTGCGATGCGAAAGAAAGATGAAGTGCACCGAATGGCAGAAGCAAATAAAGCATTTGCTCATTTTAGATTTTAAAACTGATTTAGCGAGATTTTTTTAACCGATTATTATGTCTGTAGTAAAAACAAAAACCGACCCCGAGGTCATCGACAAAATTAAGCGTACCCGTAATATCGGGATTATAGCGCACGTCGATGCCGGAAAAACCACCATTACCGAACGTATTCTATATTATACGGGCATCAATCACCGTTTGGGTGAAGTGCATGATGGGGCGGCCACCATGGATTGGATGGACCAGGAAAAAGAGCGCGGTATTACCATTACTTCCGCTGCAACACACTGTATCTGGAAAAATCATCGGATCAACATTATTGATACCCCGGGCCACGTGGACTTTACGGTTGAAGTAGAGCGCTCATTGCGTGTGCTTGATGGCGCGATTGGCGTTTTTGATTCGGTAGGCGCTGTTCAGCCCCAATCTGAAACCGTTTGGAGACAGGCCAATAAGTACAATGTGCCGCGTATGGCGTTTGTCAACAAGATGGACCGCACCGGCGCTGATTTTTATAATGTAGTCGTGGAAATGCGTGACAAGTTGAATGCCAATCCTATTCCCATTCAAATTCCCATCGGCGCTGAAGAAGATTTCCGCGGTGTGGTTGACCTTATTAATATGCGCGGAATCATCTGGGATGATGAAACACTTGGTATGGAGTACGAAGAAGTGGACATTCCCGAAGACTTGCAGGAAAAAGCGGATGAATACCGCAAATTGATGCTCGAAAACATTGCTGATCAGAACGACGAGCTGATGGAAAAGTATTTGATGGAAGAAGAAATCAGTCAAGAAGAAATTGAACAGGCAATTCGTAAAGCCACACTTGATCGTTCAATCACCCCGGTACTTTGCGGATCAGCCCTCAAAAACAAAGGCGTGCAGGTATGTCTGGATAAAGTGATTAAATATATGCCCAGCCCGTATGATATTCCTCCAATAAGCGGAAAGAACCCGGAAAATCACGACGAAAAATTAGAGCGAAAGCCCAGCGTGCAAGAGCCATTTTCGGCACTGGCGTTTAAAATCATGTCCGATCCTTATGTTGGGAAATTGACGTTCTTCCGTGTGTATTCCGGAGAACTTGAAAAAGGATCATATATATTGAACGCTACCACCGGTAACAGGGAACGTATCGGGCGTATTCTTGAAATGCACGCCGACCAAAAGAAAGACCTTGATGTCGTTCGCACCGGCGACATTGCAGCAGCGGTAGGGGTGAAGGAAGTCCGCACCGGAGATTCTTTCTGTGATGTGGATAATCCCATTCTGCTTGAAGAAATTACATTTCCCGAACCGGTTATTAAGCTGGCGGTTGAGCCAAAATCGAAAGTCGATGCCGAAAAACTGACAACCGGCTTGATTAAACTGGCTGAAGAGGATCCTACCTTCCAGGTAAAAACTGATCCCGAAACCGGACAGACGACTATTGCAGGAATGGGTGAGCTTCACCTCGAAATTATTGTCGATCGCCTGAAGCGTGAATTTAAAGTGGAAGCCAATGTTGGCGCCCCGCAAGTTGCGTATCGCGAAACGATTATGTCGAAAATTGAACACCGCGAAATCTATAAGAAACAGACCGGTGGCCGTGGTAAGTTTGCCGACATGGAGTTTGAAATTGGCCCGCTTGATGAATTTGAAGAGTTCGATCCGGAAGAAAGCAAAAGGGTTTCTGTTGATGAGGGCTTTAAATTTGTTGATGAAATTGTAGGCGGAAATATCCCGCGAGAATACATCCCTTCCGTAGAGAAAGGATTTAAAGAAGCAATGAAAGGCGGTATCCAGGCCGATTATCCGGCACAAAATATTGGTATCCGCCTTTATGATGGTTCTTATCACGATGTGGATTCCGACGCTTTTAGTTTCGAGCTTTGTGCTAAACTTGCATTCCGTCGGTCAGCGCAGCGTGCAGAACCTACCATTTTAGAACCGGTGATGGATGTTGAAATAATTACCCCCGAAGAGCACATGGGTGACGTTATTGGTGACTTGAATGGACGCCGCGGTATCATTGGTAAAATGGACAACAATAAAGAGGGATCGATAGTGAATGCAAAAGTACCACTTTCAGAAATGTTTGGTTATACCACCGATCTGCGTTCACAAACACAGGGACGAGCCGTTCACTCAATGGAATTTGCCGAGTATGCACCGGTACCTAAAAACATCGAAAAAGAAATTTTAGAATCCAGAGCTTAAACCTCTACTAAATAACTTAATATCATGGCAAAAGAGACATTTCAGCGGGACAAGCCGCACATCAACATAGGAACGATTGGGCATGTGGATCATGGGAAGACGACCCTGACGGCAGCGATCACGACCGTGATGGCCAAAGAGTACGGC
>Ga0306901_1000782_pt1 | contig 11909 bp, 8 predicted proteins | sample AntRauMFilla3767_FD_190431 | JGI IMG/M metagenome (GOLD analysis project Ga0306901, IMG submission 190431) | Saline lake microbial communities from Rauer Islands, Antarctica - Metagenome Filla 3 #767 (v2) (version 2) | ecosystem: Environmental > Aquatic > Non-marine Saline and Alkaline > Saline ... | reverse complement strand
GACATTTATAGCAGCCGTTCTAAATCCTGTATCGTACATAGCAATCGTGACATAATACATGAATAAAAAAAATTAGAAATAAGCCGTCCAAGTGGGCGTTTCAAATTTGAATTGACGAACTGTATCAGCATCCGCGCATGCATCGACGCTCGGCGCTTCCAGTAACATTTTTACGAAATCAGAGCGGCCTTTTTCGACGGCGGTGATCAGGGCATTACCGCCGTGTCGCATATCTACTCGGATGCCTGTCCTCAACAGCTCCTCGACGATGGACGTATATCCACGACTGATAGCAAATTCGAGAGGCGTATATCCACGACTGATAGCAAATCCGATAGGCGTACCGTCACAGCTCAAAGTGTTATGGATCGTATTGAACTGACACTGGGCAGCGTCAGCATTCATGATGTGTAATGTGTGTTTTACCACATCGACGCTGCCCGTCGAACAGGCGCACATCAGGGCGCGTGTTGGTCGATACCTCGACAGCCAAACTGCTTTTACCCATGGACTTTCGCAAGCGGTTCGACAGGCTCTACCACATCGGGCGAAGGTTTTGAAGTCTGGAGCAGACAATAAGGCGCTAACGTTCTGTAATATCACGGGCGGTAACCTCCTCGTCATGTCTACACTCGATAAAATTGATTTTGAAACCACTTGATTCAGTGTTGGATTCATTCTGAGAGTGGGCTCTTTCAAAGAGCTGAACTTTTCCAGTACCTTTTACCAGGGTTTCGTCATCCTTTACCTCGTGTACAGTGGTTTTGTTACCACCGTATAACGACCTAATCTTTTGGGTCACACTCTCTTTGACTTACTTCGACTTTCGTAGACTACAAGTTTTTGAACACTGCATCACTTGCAATGTCCGGCACGCGTAGTCCTGCTATTGCACGTGCAGATGATGCGTCGAGGTCGTAGTGTTTGCGCCCTTCTGGACAGAACCGCAATCCACGACACTCTATGTAACGCATCTCTTCTTTCTTCTTCTTATCTTTGTCGTTCTCATTCTCTTTTTTTTTCGTTACCAGACAATTGTCACCAGCCATCTTGCTTCCCGTGTTCCACGATCTACGACGCTTCCCTCTTTCCTTGCTCTCTTGCAACATCCTTAGGGTTGGCCGATTCCGTATATATACGGTTTGAAACCGTATATTTCCACGATCAGGGTATAAGGCTAAAGCGCAATCGGCGGATTGTTAAATATACGGAATCGGCCAACCCTACATATCTATGATGATCTCCCACGACAAACCCCGCTTCATCAATACAGACGATATTACCTGAAATTGATTTTTGTACATGTCTGTCACAAAAATCATCGACTCGCGTAGCATGAGTGGTGTCGGCAGATACATCTACGACTCGTGTAACTTTCTTACGAACAAATCCACAGTTTTGCCTGCAACGTCCCATGGTTTGTCTAGATGACGTGATATTGCACTCATGGGAGATGTGATGTGATAAATCATGAAGCGTAATGAATGGGTTTGACCGAATCGTATCTTTCATGATAGACTCAACCTTTTGAAATATCGATCTTCTGCGTCTTTTAGCATGAACAACATTCAGATCTTGGGAAGTACACCGTTGCAACGATGATTTTGAAACCTTATATATTGCGCTAACTTTTCTCAAACTACGTAAAAAGTGAGTGTAATGTACAACAGCTCTATATCTGGTTTCTTTCGAGATCATCGTGGATAATAACTTGTACTACTTGTAATACACAATTTTTCACTGTCCCACTTTAAAGTGAGCGGCACTGTATGTTGTGCAACGTTCGACAAGTCATCGTACCTTGCTTGCGTGATCGAGAGCTGTCGGCTGCAAAGCTCGCCTTGACGTCCGGAGTTGAAAAAGGCCACGCGGTGGTGGTTCGCGAATTGATCCGATACATGCCGCACGGTAGTGACTTTTCCCCGGCGTTCGAAGCCGCCGTTCATAACGGTCACGCAGCCGTCGTCGATGAGTTGATCACAGCAGGGGTGAGCGGTGGTGCACTGGACTCCGCACTCAGAGACGCAGCTAGGAACGGTCACGCAGCCGTCGTAACTAAGTTTATCATCGCATGCGCGAGTAGTCATGCATTGGACTACGCAATCAAAGACGCAGCTAGGAACGGTCACGGAGCCGTCGTCGATAAGTTGATCATCTCCGCATGCGTGAGCCGTAGTGCAATGGACTCCGCATTCAGAGACGCAGCTATGAACGGTCACGGAGCCATTGCAGAGAAATGGCGTAAACGACGCAATCAAAGAATGAAGCGGAAGAGATAAGAAGATTGCCGTATCCGTCGACAGAGCGCTTCATTCACGAAAATATGTGCACTAGATGTGACATTCGTCACCGGTCTGATGAACATGATGACGATAAAATCCGCGTCGTATTCTCAACTAATATTAGCGTTAGAGCCGCGCCGTCACCTCGTATAATTTTTTTATGGAACGACAGTAATAGACGATAGTGCTACGATACTTCTCGTGTAACAAATCAGACGCATGTTATCCGAGCAACAAAAACGCGCGTTGTCTCCGCGTAAAAAGCCTCGTCATCAACGACGAAAGAGCGATACCAATGAAACGATTCCGGATGATCCGGCAGACACAGAGATAACAAAAGAGGAGGGAGAAGGAAACGAAAAAGAAGACCGACCCGAACTGCGGCTGAAGACGCAGCCGCACCCGGAGCGCTACCTGTCCAGCATCTCGCACGAGGTCCTGGACCGTTACTACGCGCATAACGACTACTTTATATCGCAACACCACCTGCACTCTTACAACGAGTTCTTGCAGCGGGGTCTGCGCGCCACCATACGCTCCATGAACGCGGACTTCCGGATGCTCAAGGACGATAACGTCGTCATAGACGGCGCGGAACGCAGCATCTTGCGCACGGTGCGGGTGACGATAGGGGGCGATGACGAGGCGTCCGGCCTGTATGTCGACCGGCCCGTGATAGTGGACGCGGAGGAGGAGTCCACGCGCCTCATGTTCCCGAACGAAGCCCGGCTGCGCGGCATGACGTACGCCTGCAACGTGTACTGCGACATCCGCCTGGATTTCTACGTCGACGGCATTTCCATCGGAAGCAAGGTGTTGGAGCGTTTCCGTATCGGCCTCATCCCGCTCATGCTGCACAGCGACATGTGCGTTCTACACGGCCAGCCGCGCGAGGTACTGCGAGAGATGGGGGAGTGTGTATACGATCAAGGCGGGTATTTCATCATCGGTGGAAACGAGAAAGTGCTGGTGTCCCGGGAGAGCCTGGTGTATAACCGACTGTTCGTGAACAAGCCGACGAAGAGCGACGAGCCTCCTTATATAGAGTACGAGGGGTGGGTGCGCGCCGTCGAGCCGGACGGGGATCTTTTTCCCAAGACCGTCAAATTCTACGTGTACAAGCGGGACGCCGCGCAGAAGCGGAACGCCATCGACGTGCAGCTCCCCAAGGTCAAGGGCAAGGTGCCTCTGTTCGTGGTGTTCCGGGCGCTGGGCCTGGAGAGCGACCGCGCCATCCTGGACATCACCCTGGGGGACCACATGAACGAGGCGGCGTCCACCATGACCTCCGTCATGCGCAGCTGCGCCATCGCCGCGGCGAACGTCGGTGTGTTCGACCAGATGTCGGCGGCGAGATACCTGGTCGAGCGCACGGATTACAAGACGCCGGAGCGCATGAAGCAGATCCTGGTGCACGATTTCTTTCCGAACGCCGGCAAGACGTTCGACCAGAAGCTGGTGTACCTGGCGTTCGTGATCGGGAAGCTGCTGCGCATGTGCGCCGGCGTGGACCCGCTGACGGACAGGGACACGTACGAACACAAACGCGTAAACGTGTCCGGCGTCAAGATCGCGGCGCTGTTTCGCGACATGTACGCGCGCTTCCGCAAGGTGGCCAGGAACCGCCTGGACTCGGAGTACTACATCAGCCCCTGGAGGCGCCGCGCCCCTAGCGGCGGTTCCCTGCAGGAGGTGACCTCGGACATCATGGGCCTGGTGAACGCGTCCAACGCGCGTTACGTGTTCGACGCGTCCATCATCGAGGAGGGCGTCATGAACTCCTTCCGAGGCGCCTGGAACGAAGACGAGACCAACCCCGGCCAAAAAGACGAGTACGCGGAGAAGGGCGTGGTGCAGGAGCTGGGCCGCGTGTCCTACCTGTCCTACCTGTCCCACGTGCGCCGCGTCGTTTGGCCGGGCGAGGTCGCCAAGATGAAACAGCCGCACATGCTGTACGCCACGCACTGGGGCGCGGTTTGCCCGGTGGAGAGCCCGGACGGCCCCAACATCGGTATCACCAAGCACATGGCCACCCACTGCCACATCACGGGCTTCGCGAACCCCGCGCCCCTTGTCCAGCACCTGTCCGACATAGGCCTGATGCGCGCCGCCACTCTCCGAAACACCCGTTCGACGGCGGTGCAGCAGCAACCGGGCGGTCGAGCGGGTATGTCAGAGCGTAGTAGCAGCGTTCGCGTCATCGTGAACGATATCCTCGAAGGCGCCACCACTGCCGCACTCGCCCTGTCGGCAGAACGTTACCTGGTAGCCCTGCGCCGAGTCGGCCTCATCAACCCCATGACCTCCGTTAGATGGGAGGTTTTGCGCGGGGAGCTGATCGTGTTTACGGACGCGGGAAGGTGCACTCGTCCGTTACTCATCACGGACCACACCGCACCGCCCGAGGAACCGGGACACACGGACGAGCCCGCGCGGTTGCGCCGCCCTCCCAATTCTTCTTCTTCTGTGGATGAGGAGGGGCGCATGCAGTGGAGGGACATGTTGCTGGGGCGGCTTCTGACGCCGGAAAAGAAGGACGAGCTCCTGGCGCGATCGACGGGCGTAGCGCCGTCGGCGTTGCATCCTGATGCACAGGTATTCGCGACACACGCCGCAAAATCCGCGGAGGACGTGCCGCGCGTGACGGCGCTGCTGAACGAGGAAGGAGGCATCCTGGAGTTTATAGACGTCGAAGAGACGAACGTGCGCCTCATCGCGATGGCTCCTCTGGACCTGGAGATCCGCCCCTGCCAGAAGTACACGCACTGCGAGATCCACCCGGCCTCGGCGCTGAGCGTGCCGGCGACGGTCATGCCCTTCATGGACCGCAACGCCGCCGCACGTAACGTGCTGTCCATGGCGCAGTCCAAGCAGTCGATGGGCCTGCCCTTCACCAATTTCGGCAATCGTATGGACGCTGCGGCGGCGGTGCTGCACTATCCGCAACGCCCCATCGTGACCACCTCCTTCGCGCACCGTCTGTGCGACGGAAACCTGGCGTACGGCGAGAACCTGATCGTGGCCATCGCCACCTTTACGGGATACAACCAGGAGGACGCCGTCATCATCAACCAGGCCGCCATCCAGCGCGGCGCCTTCAACACCTCGCACTACCACGCTGTGTACTTCGAGGAGTCCTCGACCAACAAGGAGCGTATCATCATCGCCAACCCCACGCTCGATCCCCTCGTGGACTTTGGTGACGAGCGCGCCGTGGGCAAGGACGTCACGGACCCGGAGGAAAGGGCGCGCGAGCTGTGCCTCCTGCGCGAAGAGCGCGCCGCTCGGTTCGCGCACATACAAGAATCGGGCCTGCCGCGAGAGGGCACGTACGTCAAAGAGGGGGACGTGTTGATCGGCCGAATACACGTTTTGACGGAACACGTGCAACACACGGACAGTGTCGGCTTCTCGCGGACGGAGGTGCGCGAGATCCGAACGGACGCGTCAGAAATCGTGGAACGATCCACCGCCGGAAACGTCGACCGCGTGTTCATGAGCGGCGGCCGCGGCAAGGTGCGCATCCGCCAGGTGCGCGTGCCGGAGTTCGGAGACAAGGTGGCTTCGCGCGCCGCGCAGAAGGGCATCATCGGCATGGTGATGCCGGCGGCGGAGATGCCGTTCAGTGCGGCGTCCGGGATCGTGCCGGACCTCATCATCAACCCGCACGCCATGCCGTCGCGTATGACGGTGGCGCACCTGTTGGAGTGCGCGTTGGCCAAGTCTTGCGTGGTGTCCGGCCGGCGGGTCATGGGGGACACGTTCGAAAAGACCGACGTCATCCAGGAGCTGTTGGACACGGACTACGGCTTCCAAAAGCACGGCGAGGAGGTGATGTACAACGGCCGCACCGGGGAGCAGGTCGCCACGTCCATCTTCATCGGACCCACTTACTACATGCGCCTCAAGCACATGATCGCGGACAAGATCAACCACCGCTCCACCGGGCCCGTCACAGCCATCACGCGCCAGCCCAACAAGGGCCGCGGCCGTCACGGCGGGTTGCGCATCGGAGAGATGGAGCAGCAGGCGCTCCAGAGCCACGGCGTGGCGGCGTTCATGAAGGAGTGTTTCATGGAAAAATCAGACGGACACTGGATGGACATCGACGCAGACGAGGGCATACCCGTCGCGTATTCCAACGAAAAAACAAAGACGCGTGTGGCTTTCGACACGGACAACGTCGACATCCGGCGGATCCAGGTGCCGTTCTCCTGGAAGGTGATGCAGCAGGAGCTGCAGGGCATCGGGATCGACATGCGCCTCCTCCTGGACGAAGACGTGGACGATGATTATGACGAGTCGCACGGTTTGAACGCCGGAGACACGCGGACGCGTATCCACGCCCTGGTTCGCGACGTCCTGCACAACGGCCGCGAGCACCTAACTTACGAAAACAGGGGCGACTGTGTCGGAGACGATGACGGAGGTGACAAAACAGGAGCAACAACAGACCGCATAAAAATACAGGCGGCAGCAGCGGGAAAGGAAGACGAGGAAGACCATGAATACGAACAGCAACAGCGAGATGGTGAAGGGCGCGGCGAAAGCTCCGACTTCGACATTACTACCGAAGAAGAAAATCACGACGATGAGTAATCCCAAAAAACAACACCCCCCGGTCGTCACCCCCACCTCGCCGGCCGAGCCGGGAGAGCCGGGAGAGCACCTGGGACAGCGATACGCGGACACCCTGGTGTTCGTCAGGGATTTCGACGATACCGTGATCGAGCGCAAAAAGAATAACATCGGCGCAGGGGGGTGTTCTTCGGACGCAACGTGGCTTGAGCGCCTCCGCGCCACGGTACGGGCGATGAAAAAAACGCTTGACGGCGCAGCGGAGTGCAGGAGCATGAAGACACTGTTTCGCGTCGAGGGTACACCTCCGATATTCCTCCTGGTGCGCCTCGATAAATAGAGGAGGAGCGTGACGGATGTATATTTTACTCGGTACTGTTAGCACCTTTTTTCTCGTCTTCTTTTCGATGACGCCTCCTGTTGTTACCGAAACAGTTTCCACAACCGTCATCGTCACTGCGTCGCGCTCCCTCTTCGCGTTCTTCGAAACAGGCGGAGGCAGATGAGCCTTTCAGATCAGGAGCCGTCGCCATGCACGCCGCCAATTCCCACTTGTTCTCGAACTCTCCCTTCAAATCGTCAAGGCTGCATGAAACGGCTCGCGATAACGGGACGTAATTTTTTACGATCGCTATGACATCGCCCCTCTCTGCAAGTTCATGCGAGGACGGGAAAGGCAGCGCAGCACAGGACGTTACATACGCGGTTCTCTGTTTTGCGAAAAGAGGGTCGACGAACGGGCGTCGCTTCGTCTTCCTACGGCATTCGTTATGTATGGGATTCGTGGGCGTGGTTTCACCGCCGGATAATCGTTGCCGATCAGACAACAAACAGGGCGCGCTGATGCTCTTCTTCATGCGGGCTTCTTGAACTGCTTCTACAGCTGTGTTAGGTTATTTTGCAACGCAAACAAGATCGATACGGGAAGAGAGGTCCACGAGTCATCGATTTTTTTTGTTCGCACTAAAATGTATCAGACACGCCGTGCGAAAAGCTTACGATTTCGTATGAATCGCTCTTGAACGAAACCCGTTTCTCTCGTTCGTGCATGCGGGCGGCGTATGATAGGAATGCCAAAAAAAAGGTTCGGAATGTCTCACAAGAAAACGAGGGGCAGTCTTGTCACGCATCCAAAACTGGTTCTGAATAACAGAAAGTAAAGTAAAAATACGCCTCGTTCCATTCTTCCTCAACATAAAATAAACTCATAACGCTTGCCGGTGTGATATATATATAGACGATGCTCATCAAGATCAAGACCCTGACGGGCAAGGAGATCGAGATCAGGGTAGTACAATAGTTCCGGGGAAAGTCGTAAACCGACTCATTTGTACGATTTCCTCTATTTTCCGGCAGGTACCACCCTTTGGAAAGCTCGCGAATTGTCTGATATCACGAACTCCCCGGAAGTATTGTACTACCCTGATCGAGATCGACATCGAGTCGGGGGACACGATAGAGCGCATCAAAGAACGCGTGGAGGAACGCGAGGGCATCCCCCCCATCCAACAAAGGCTCATCTTTTCGGGTCGTCAGATGAGCGATGACAATACCGCCGCATCTTACAAAATTGAATCCGGCTCGGTGCTCCACCTGGTCCTCGCCCTGAGGGGGGGGGCGCTGTCGAATCCTCGGAAAGCATGCACACATAAGGAGAACCCGCGGACATCCGGATAACACAGCGACGACTCTGACTGACGAACATACACCATGACGACTAATATTGTCATTCCGTACGAGCGTCATCAATATTTCCACGATAAAATGCAACAATACAAGGACGCTCAGGAGGAAGAGAATGCGGTTCCCGACGCTGTTTCACTCGACCTGGACAAACCACGAGAAGAAGCCGAAAAAGATGACGGCGACAAGCCTGCAGGTCCGTCCTCTACTTCCGTGACCGTCACTAAAAGACCGAATAATAAGAACAAGGGCAAACGAAAGGCGATCAAACAGTCGACACATGCTATCGTCACCACCGCAAAGTCACTGGATGATCGATTCGACGAATCCGTCAAGATCTTTTACGAATTAGAGCGCAACGGATACTTGCAACGCGACGAGGACAGGGAATTCGTAGAGGGAGAGTTTCGTAAGTTTGTCGTAGACGGAGAGTCCACTTCCTTTCAACCTCCCGCGAAGAAGGGTTGGACGGTGTGCCTGTACAACAAAGGCCGGAAAACGCAGCGGCATCCGCGCTTGATGGCATAGGCCACATGACATGAAGCAGGTCCCGAATCACCATTAGTTCCGGGATATACATATTCGGATCAGGGTAGTACAATAGTTCCGGGGAAAGTCATAAACCGTCTCATTTGTACGATTTCCTGTATTTTTCGGCAGGTACCACACTTTAGAAAACTCGCGAATTGTCTGATATCACGAACTCCCCGGAAGTATTGTACTACCCTGATTCGGATCCATATTGTACACAACCCTATGGTAGCACGCGTGGAAGAGGCGGTCAGGATGTATGTAAGGATTTCGGTGAAGTTACCTTTCGTTTTTGCTAACACCGTGGAGACCAGGTAAGGTCGTGCGAATAAAGCGTATCCCAAGTCTCAGATAAAAAACAACGTTCAAGAGGAAATTGTAATTGTACTACGATATCGACCACCTATTGATTTTTCCCTCCGCCGCTGCGCACGGGCATCAGGGTCCTGCGTTGCGCCGTCAGGGGCCGACAGCCGCCGCCACTCCCTCCTCCTCCCCCGTCTTCCCCTTTTGCGGGGGGAGCCGCCGGACCCTGCTGCTGCTGCTGTTGTGCCGCCAAGGCCATGGAGGCCTTCGCCTCCGTCCGCTCGGCCCGGTACAACAGGGTGGTGACCAGCAGGTGACCGCAACGCCCCGGGCGCTGCGCCCTTCCGATTACCTGTTGACGCAGCGTGGGACACACGTCATGGACGAACACCACGTGGTCCGTGTTCTCCAGGTTCATGCCGCAGCTGAACATGTTGGAGTGGGTGAGCAGGATCTGGACGTCGCCGTTGTTGTATTCCTTCTGGCACTCGTCCATCTTTTCCATAGTGCCACCTCCCTCCAGGTCCGCGAATGGCACGCCCTCCGCCTCCAGGAGCGGGATGATCTGGTACAGCAAGCGCGGGAACTGCGTGAACACCAGCGTCTTTTTTTTCCCCGCGATCCGACATAGCTTTATCAGGCGCTCGACCTTGAAGAATATCAGCTGGTTTGCCAGGGCGAGCGGGCCGTTTTCGGAGGAAGCTGCTGCTGCCGCGGCCTCCTCCTCCTCTTCCTCCTTCTGTTCCTCGACGTCAGAAACTTCGGACAGGGACTGCAGCAGCGCCTCCAGATTGACGCTCAACGCCCGTATGGCGTGTTCATCGTCTTCCGTCTTGATCTCGATGTTCTTCATGGCCTGCAGCTTGTGACGCCACCCGTCCGCGATCGCGAAAGCCAACGTGAGCTCGTCGCCACAGGTGCTCTTGTTGAACTCCCCCAACTCATACACCTGCACTGACTGCGGATCACACGCGTAGAAGGCGCGGCGCGCACGCTCGTCCGCAAACAACCCGGGCAAAACCTTGCACATGCGTTTGCGGTGCTGCGTGCGATCGTCGTCTTCGGGGCAGTCATCGTCGCACACTTGCACGCCCTCCACCGTCTTGGGAAGGTCGAAGCTGACGCGGATGAATTCCGGGTCGCAGTCGACGGTGTTGTGGTGGAGCACGTCCAGAGGCACGAAAAACTGTCCGTCAGATCCGATATTGAGGCCGTTGCGACTGGACAGGCTCTGGATGGACGCGGACACGAGCCACGTGAACGTAGCCGGCGTCGTGTAATTGATCAGGCGCGACATGCTGTCGGCTTCGTCGAACACCAGGCGCCGGAAGGAGATGCCCATTGAGATGAGCGAGGTGGCCAGTGCCTGGTAGTAGAGGGAGGACACCAGGAACACATCCGCGCGGTGGATGACGGAGCTCTTGGTGTCGAACATCTTGACGGTGTCAGAGTAGCTATTGAAGCGGTGGACCACCAAGTCGTCCCCTACGAACTGTTTGATAGCGTCGTCCCACTGCTTGAACAGGTGAGACGGGACCACGATCAGCGTGGCCCCGGACTGTTTTTTGCCGGGCAGCAGGAACTCCCACGGCGGGATCAGCTTGCGCGACGACCCGAACTTGTCCAGGAGGCACAGACTGAGGATGCTGAATGTCTTGCCGCATCCGACCGGCGCGCTCATGACGCCGTACGGGTACAGCGGAGGCGCGTTCGCGTCCTCCACTGCCCTCTCCTCGGCACGACGTTTTTTGTCTTCTGCCCGCTCACGCTTGCGTTGCAGCTGCTCCACCACGTGGAGGTGCATCTGTTTCTCTTCGTCGATAGCACGGCGTTCTTCGTCGACCAACCCGCGGTCTTCGTCATTGCGGCGGCGCTGGACTTCGCGCTGACGCTTCTCCTCGCGGTCGCGGAGCTTGAACGCGTCGATTTCGATGTCCAGGCACCGCCGCACCATAGCGGCCTGATGCGGCTTGAGGTCGACGCGCGCCTTGGGGAGGTCGACGGCGGGGTCGATGCGCGGAGAGTTCTCTTGCAGGCGGACCTTGTGCAGGCGCTGCTCGCGGAGCAGGGCGGCGCGCGCGGCAGCGGACATCTTGGGCGGCATGGCGAGGGTGGAGCAGGTATATACTTAACGTGGACACGCAGGCAGGCGGAGACGCGTCTCTTTATCTGCTGTGCCGCAAAAAAAGTGTGAACGACTGACCGCGCTAACGCGCACTCGTTCGTGACAGACCAAATTGTACTCGCGACACTTCGCGCGAATGTATATATAGAGAGTGAGGGCCGAAGCATAAAGCATAATAATAGAATTGCATACTTCTTCCAAATCATGTGGTCGAACATCTTCGGCGGCGTGTTGATGTTTCTGGTGTTTCAAGTCGTTCGCGTCATCCAGAAGGACTTTACACTTCGTCAAAAAAGAAATGAAACGACTTATTCTAGCGTTTATCATCCTTTTTTCACAGCGGATTCTCTATCGCTGGTGCTAAAAGCACCAGCATGGCGTTTAGCCTTCGACGTCATTGGACG
>Ga0306901_1000776_pt1 | contig 11956 bp, 13 predicted proteins | sample AntRauMFilla3767_FD_190431 | JGI IMG/M metagenome (GOLD analysis project Ga0306901, IMG submission 190431) | Saline lake microbial communities from Rauer Islands, Antarctica - Metagenome Filla 3 #767 (v2) (version 2) | ecosystem: Environmental > Aquatic > Non-marine Saline and Alkaline > Saline ... | reverse complement strand
TCCTCTGAAGTTAAATATTTTGGTGCTGAATTCAAACGAAGATCCTTCGCCGATATCCATAAAGACAATTTGTGTGGAGATTTGATAGTTCTGGTTTGTCTGATAGCTCATACCAATAGCACAGGACACCGTTTTCTCGTCTAGCTGCCGAGATTTTGTTTTTCCTTGTGGTAATGTTGATTGGGGGGCATATGCCGTGCTGTATTTCTTTTCCAGTTCTGCCATCAGGGTTTGGCATTGCCCGGTTTGATCATTGCTTTCAATGAGTTTTTCTATACTGGCCCCGGTTACGGTGTTCATTAACTGTCTTTGCAGATCGCTTTGGAAAAACAGATATTGACCGAGAATTTTTTTGTTTATGAAGTCTATTTTGGCAAGCTTATTTTTCATTGTATCCAGATTGGTTTCAAGCTGGTCAAACTTAACAAGGGTATAGTGTTGCATTTCCTGACCATGGGTTTTGTTAAGGTCAGGGTTTAGCGTTTGACAGGCTTGAAAGATTTTCTGTTTTGCGGCGCTCTCCATCAGGGGCATATAGGCGTCGGTATGGAATTGTTCGAACTGCTCTAATTGTCTGACTTGTTCGTCAGACAGGTTTTCAAGGGCGGCGTCATAATCGGCTTTGGCTTTTTCAAATTCCGGGCTGATATTAATATCAAGACGTATGTCTTCATCCGCCTTGGCTAATACCGTATTGATCGTAGCGATGTTAAAAAGACATAGTCCCAGACCGAAAAGAAATAGAAATCTCACTGAAATGTACTCCTGCAGTTAAGTTTGCAGTGTAATTCAGGATTTGGAATGCGTATATGAAATTTTTTATAAAACCGGTGTTTGGGTGTTATCTAAACAGCAAAAGCGGAATTTTACAGGATTTGATCAAGGATGCCGTCGTACTGCCCAGCAACAGACTGCGCATCCGTGAATGGCTGTAGGCCCCTGTAATTAAAAGGTCAATGTCATGCGCTGTCACATAGTCGGCAATCGTTTTATCGGCATGGTCGCTTTTCTGGCGGGTGATTTTGACATCGAAACCGGCATCACGCAGGCGATTTTCTGTCTTGTGGGTGTTGATTTCTTCCTGCGATGTTTCGGCGGCCAGCAGGTGACATTCAAGTCCTTTTAAAAGAGGCGTTGCGATTATATAGTCTATCGCTTTGTTGACGCTGTCTTTACCATCATAGGCAATTAGAAAACGTTTGATCGGCCGGACAACAGAAGACACAACAAACAGGGGTTTATGAATGGCGCGGGCAACTTTTTCGAGATTAGCCCCCAGATACTCGGATTCAAGATCAGCATGCTCGCCGCGTTTGCCGATGAAAATCATCTCGACGTCATCTTCGAATTCCTGAATTGTGTCGATCAGGCTGCCGCGACGGTGGAGGCTGTTGACTTGCTCAATACCAGCGTCTTTTAAAAGTTTCTCACTATGCTCCAGAATAATCCGGCCCTTTTGCTGGTCAAGGCGGCCACGTTCTTCATCGACTTTGGCAAGATCGGCAAGGAGGCCGCTTCGTGCACCAAGACCAATAGATCCGGTATGATCGGACGCTGCCGACTGATATGCGGAATGGCGGCGCAGGACGTGCAGTAAATCAATATCCGCATTCATACGTTTGGCGACCCAGGCCGCATTTTCACAAATGTTATCGGCATAGCCTGATCCATCAATACAGACGAGTAGTTTTGTCATCTTTAGTTTCCTTAATGTTTGTGCATCAGCTCAAGTGCGTCAGGTTTATCGTATGTTGCGAGTTGATCGACCATGGTGGCACTGGCTTTGTTCAATCCAACCAGATCAACTATTGTACCTTCACGGCGGAATTTTAATACTACTTTATCTAGCGCGTCGATGGCCGATAAATCCCACAAATGGGATTCACTGACATCAATGGTGATATGCTCGATCACTTCCCTGAAATCAAAGGCATCAATAAACTGGTCGGCAGAGGCAAAAAAGATTTGCCCGTAGACCTTATAAACACGGCGGGTTTTGTCTTCAGACAGGGTCGATTCAATTTCCAGTAATTGGGAGACCCTTCTGGCAAAGAATAGAGCGCTCATCAATACACCGACAAAAACACCGATTGCCAGATCATGCGTCAGCACCACGACAGCAACTGTCGAGATCATAACGGTAGAGGAGCTTTTCGGGTGTGTTTTTATATTTTTAAGTGAACTCCAGCTAAAGGTACCGATCGAGACCATGATCATAACCGATACCAGTGCGGCCATCGGAATCTGGCTGACCCAGTCCCCCAGAACCAGAATCAGAAATAATAAAAACAACCCTGCGAACAAAGTCGATAAACGACCCCGCCCGCCTGATTTAACGTTAATCACAGACTGGCCGATCATGGCGCAACCTGCCATACCGCCGAAAAAGCCGGAGACGATGTTTGCCACGCCCTGACCGGCGCATTCACGGTTTTTATTACTTGGGGTATCGGTAAGGTCATCAACAATTGTTGCCGTCATCAGCGATTCCAAAAGACCAACGGCAGTCAGTGTCAGCGCATAGGGCAGAATGATAAACAGCGTATCAAGGTTAAATGGAATATCCGGCAACAGGAACATTGGCAGGGTAGAGGGCAGCTCGCCCATATCGCCTACGGTACGAAGATCCATGCTAAATCCTATGCTGATTGCGGTCAGGGTAACAATGCAAATCAGCGGCGATGGGATGGCTTTGGTAAAACGGGGCAGGATATAAATAATCGCAAGGCCGGAGGCGACCATTATATACATATTCAGACCCGCACCACTGAATTCAGGCAATTGAGCCATAAAGATCAAAATAGCCAGCGCATTCACAAAACCGGTCACAACCGAACGTGACACAAAGCGCATCAATGCGCCGAGCCGGAAGGCCCCGGCAAAGATCTGTAGAATACCGGTGAGGACAGTTGCCGCCAGCAGATATTCCAACCCGTGTTCTTTAACAAGTGTAACCATAAGCAAGGCCATTGCGCCTGTCGCGGCTGAAATCATTCCGGGCCGACCGCCGACAAAGGCAATGACAACAGCTATACAGAATGATGCATATAAACCGACTCTGGGATCAACGCCAGCAATGATGGAAAAGGCAATCGCCTCGGGGATGAGAGCCAGTGCCACGACCATACCGGCCAAAAGATCATTTCGTGTGTTGTTGAACCATTGTTCTTTGATATGGTTCAAGGATAAAGACCACATAAATCTATGCTCCGATAGTCAGGTTTAAATTTGGGGTGGACTCAAAAGCGGCAGTTTAATGGGCAGCGTGAAGGCCAGCATCAATCAGCTTTTAATGCTTAAAGTCAGGCGCACTATACGGCAATGACAACAGATTACAATAGTAATATCGGCGCGACCGGTTTAAAATAGACAAGCTGTGAGGAAACAGGATCATATAGTCATGAAAATCAAAAATATTCTGCTATGGGAAAGTACCGGTAATCTAAAAAAAGATATACTGGCGGCGATTCTTTATATTCTTAAAGCCTATGTACTTGCCGCTGCCGTGATTATCCTCCTGCAAAGATTTTTCCTGTATCAACCGATGGATGACTGGGCAACGACACCCGATCAATATGGCGCGCAAACTGTATCTTACCGGACAGCTGATGGTATTGGTCTGACCTCGTGGTTTTGTCCGCCAAAGCAAAACAGTAATAATCCGGTTTTGGTTATGTTTCATGGTAACGCCGGTAATATTTCGCATCGCGCGTATAAGCAGAACTTTTTTTGCAAGCAGGGTTTCGGGTTTTTGCTGGCTGAATATCGCGGCTATGGCGGTAATGAGGGATCTCCATCAGAAACGGGATTATACAGTGATGCCCGCGCCGCACTTAAATGGTTGGGAAGCCAACAAGGTATAGAAACATCAGAAATCATTCTGTATGGCGAAAGCGTTGGTTCCGGTGTTGCCACTCAAATGGCACTGGAAAATCAGGAGATCAAAGCCCTGATTCTGGAAGCGCCCTTTACCAGCGTGCCTGATGCGATGGGGGATGTTTTACCCTGGTTGAAACCTTTTGGTTTTATGGTTCTGGATAAATATCATAACCTTTCCAAAGCGCCATATTTAGAAATGCCTGTTTTTATCCTTCATGGAAATCAGGACAGCGTGATTCCCCACCATCACGGGCAAAGCTTGTATGAAAAAATATCAGCGCCCAAGGATATTAAGATATTTGACGGCGGCGGGCATAACAATCTGGTTGACTACGGATTGCTACCCGAAATCCAGACCTTCATCGATCAGCTTTAATGTCTTGACCTAAAGAAGGGGTGGTCTTTTAGAAAGCCCATTGCCAGCCAAGGGTAAATCGGTAATCGGTTTCCATCTGCGGGCCGTCAAGATTTTGGTAGACGGGCAAACCGAATTCAGCTGCCAGACGGTGTCCGGCTAATGCCTCTTGCGGCGCTATCAGATTTAAACCGATTAGTGCGTCGACACGCTCACCACCACGTAGATCAGTGCGGGCCGTAGGTACCATCATCGGGTTTAAATCATCATCTTCCCCATTGATATCGCCCCATGATTTACCCTCCAACCGGAAAGACAGGCTGCTATAATGGTTAAGATTGCGGGCGATCCAGGTCGTTGCAGAAAATTCATTGCCAAGACGATAACCCTGATCGTTTTTGCCGATACGCAGGATAAGATTGCCCTGCGCGCCCCATGACCAGTCATCGTATTTGTGAATATAGGTCAGGCCAATCAAGGGATCAACCGTACCGGAGCCAAGTTGCATAGGGTAAGGCAGCTTTTGATTGTTGCCTGCTGGCGTATCGCCGCGCTCGGTGATACTACCCGTAGGTAGGCTTGCCCCGAGGTTAAGTAATAATTTTTGCCGGCCATGGTGAAGGCTGGCATCGGTTTCAGATTCAAACACTGTATACAGACCGCTTAATTTTATATCGGACAGCCCTTCGGTTTTCGTTTTAAAGTTAACGTCCATCCGGTTTACAAGGCTCATTGATTTTTGTACATAAGGCACCATGCCCATCAGGGTCAGCTTATCAGTGGCCCCGTACATCAAACCAAACATATGCATATCCATATTCATCTTAAGCGGGGCGACCATAAAATCATCCAGAACTTCGTCAGTGCTGATATTGTCGGTACCGCTGCGGTTGCCTTCCATTTTCATGCCGCTATAACGGTAGGCGCTCATCCATTTGCCTTGTTTATGGTTATGGTCACCCATAACGCTAATCGGGGCATGATCATCTGGCAAGCTTGCACGATCGGCAAAAGCGGAAGAGAGAGCGACAAAGCTAAAAAGACCGTAGAACATCAGAAAGTGGATTGTTTTTGTCATTTTTTTTAATTCATCCTGTTTTAAAAGAGGCGCTGTGAAACTGAAAATATTAGTAGGCTGTGATGTAAGAAAAATCAATCTGTATAATTGATAAATACAGCATGATAATGGGGGCTTTATCTATTTAAGAGAGCTGCCTGCGATGAAGGGTCTTGTTTTAATTTAGAATGGTTAAATTTATAGAGAGATATAATCTTTAATTTTGATGACATAGAAAGAGATTTTAAAACAGGTTAAGGATAATATTATTATGTTTAGTTTTCGTTAGAAAGTTTGCTATATAATGGAATCGCATTAGTTGTCTTGATATGAAGGGCAAAACAGGTATTGGTAACATGAAAAAGATCATGCCGCAGAATTCTCCGTTAATTTCAATGTCAGAGATCAAATCGCTCTGGCTGGAAAGGGGGAGTTTTATACCTTATCCGGATATTCTGGAATCTTTTGTAGACCAGAAAGCCCGGACCGAAAGCTGGCCGGCTTTGCTGACCAGTATGGGACTTGATATCAGTTCTAAAATCAAACGGGTTGATGCTTCGACGGGGTTGGCAAAACCGGATCATCTGTCTTTTAACCGTAGCCTGATTGAAGAATACCTTCAGTTTCAAAAGGAAAAACCGGACCTGTTGACGGAACTTCAGGCGGTACGGATTTGGGGTGATATTACTAATATGGGCGGGATTAATATTGCCCTGTCTTTGGATGATGAAGAACAAATAGATCAGGATAAATCAATACAGGGCATTAAAAGAGCCAATAAATTCATCCGTCTGGTTACCGAGGTGATTAAAACCCGTCTGACCGAAGTTGGTGGCATCAACAGTATTAATCTATATCGGGAAGGCGGCGATGAAATCGGCGGTTATCTTTTGCTGGATAAAAATCACAGCTTTAACGATATAAAAAAGGCGATTGACCACATCAATGAGGATGTCGAAGAAATCTCGGCGGCATTGCAGTTAAGTAATATTGTCCATCGTAAAGCACCGGAAGATCCGCAGCGAATGGGCGGTGGTTTTGTCTGTGCTTGTGCTGTTGCCAATTTTAGAAATCCGGCTAAATCCCAGTATGAGGTCGAGCAGCAGGTTGAGTCCAAAAAAACCGGGCTGGCTGCTGCACGGGCTGAAAAAAACGATGGGGTTATGCGTCGCAAAATTCCCAAGGATGTCATTCATAATATAACTAACATTTTCTATGATATCGTTCGGGAAAAACAGATTGATATCACCGAAGTTTTTGATGCACCTTTGGCCATTGATAAAGACGCGATGGCAAGCCATGCGGTGCCTGCGCTTGCCCGTAAAAAGCATGTTAGTGAATATCTTGAATCCTTTCCGCATCATGAGACGCAAGAAGCGTTATTCTCTGGTCTCCTTGATGCGTATAACCAGAATAGAGAAACAGGCATATATAACCTTGAAGACGTAAACAAGGCCGTGATGGGGGCCAGCCGTAATTTTGATAAGCAGGGCTATTTTATTATAGCGCAGCAAACCAATTTAGGCGGCATTAACAAAGCATATGGTCATGAGTTTTGTGATCGTGTTATCGAGAAACTGACAAAAGGCATTAAAGATGCCGTGGACCAACAATACGAAAACGGGATGATCCATGGGGAGTATGGCGTTTTTAATGTCGAGGTTCATCAGATTGCCAGTAAGAATGCATTGGCGATTGTCATGCAGGCGGATGAACCGTCGGATATTCAACAACTGATTAATAATATAAATGACTATACCCGTGAGCTTGTGACGGAAGCGGGGCTGGATGATCTGCCCCATCCAACGGCGCCGGACCGGACAGGGGTCAGCTTTAGTTTTGGTGCTCAAAAAATTCCGCGGAGTGTCTTTCACCCCGGTATTGCACAAAAAATTGTCTCGGATGTTAAAAAGCAGGCTGAGCGCAATGAAGACCAGAATATCGTTTTCGACCCTAAAATTATTCTAAAAACGGGATCAGAGTATAAAAATGAAGCTCATAACAGGCGTGATCGCAAACGTCCCGGATTTAAAAAGTAAGCAATAATAGTAAGATATGCTGATTTACAGGTGTAAAAAAGGTTATTTTCGTTAAAAGCTTGCTATTCTCGCCATTGCGTTTATAGTTATTCTTATTCGAGATTTAAGTACGACTTGTTCGCTAGCTGATAAGGCTTCCCCAAGAAATCACTATTTTCGATAATGGACCGCACAATGGTTGTGCGGCAATTCCGCACGAGAGTGCATTTTAAAAGGAGGCCATCATGGCTCAAGGTACAGTAAAATGGTTTAACCCACAAAAAGGCTTCGGCTTTATTCAACCAGAAGACGGCGGATCAGATGTATTCGTACATGTAAGTGCTGTTGAAAGCGCTGGTATGCGTGGACTGGACGAAGGTCAAAAGATCTCTTATGAGATTACGTCTGAAAAAGGCAAGGATTCTGCAACGAATCTTAAAGCCGCGTAATATCGGATTTTGATATAAGAAAAAAGCCTGACAGCGAAAGCGTCAGGCTTTTTTTATTGTCGCGGCGATATATTATGAAATGAAAGATTGGCCTTGAAAACCCTCTTGAGTTATGGTAAATTTAATCCTTGTTACAAAGGTAAAAGCTTATGTTGAAACGCTTTATTGCCCATACGGTACTTGCCAATATCTTTATGGCTCAGCCGGCTTTTGCCGAGCCTGCTGATAAGGATCCGGATATTGTACCTTTGTCTGATTATGATTTTCCAGCCTGTACTGATAAGCGCGGCGAAGAAGTGGCCTATCTGCGGGCAGATAAAATACCTGTCCACCCTTATGTCATGCAGGCGGGGGCACGGTATGTAGAGACCGACCCGATTTCAAAGCCGGCTATTTTTTATGAGCACGCGTTTTTTGAAGATTTGGCCTCTGTGGCGCGGGACTTTTCTTTTGCTCATGAATGTTATCACTTGAGTTCGGGGGATGCTATACGCGCTTATGAGCATAAGAAAGAGCACGGCTATTATAAAAATCGTGAGGATCATCAAGTTATTGAAGACAAAGCTGACTGTCATGCCACGGGTAGATTGAAAAACGAATTTGGCTATACGGCCAAAGATCTAGATGTCGTGGAGGAAGCTATCGATCTAATGGACTCAAACGACCATACAGAAAGAATGCAGAAGATAAGGCTCTGTTTTAAAAACGGCGGTCCTGCATAATCAGTTTTTTTAAAAGTGATTTTATTGACGATCGCGGGCTGTTTGATCTTCGGAATTGAAAACGGCTGTGCCGCTCATGCCGGGTAGAATATTTGCGCCGGGGGCTTTTATTTCGGCAACCGCCATAATCGACTGACTGATTTCATCAACGGCACCACCTATACGGACAATTTTTGCCTGATAGGTTTCACCGGTTTCGAACACGGTCAGCGAGAGGGGCGTGCCTTGTTTCATCCAGGACAGCCAGCGTGACGGTACAAGCATTTGGGCCTGAAGATTTTCAACAGATGCGATAGAGAGCAGTTCTTGCCCTTCTTTGGCTGTTTCATAAAGATTAACCTGACGGTCTGTAATTCTACCATCATAGGGGGCTTTTAACTCGCAATTTTCGATCCTGGCGGTGCTTATATCATAGGCAGCGCGGGCTTTTTAATAATCAGCATATGCTGCCATTAATTCTATTTCGGTAATGGAGTTAAGGTCTTTAAGTTTTTTCTGGGCATTGTATTTTGCTCTGGTAGCTGTCAGCCCTGCGCGGAATTCCTGTAAGGCGGCCTGAACGTCTTTGTTCTGAAAATCACTATTTTGTGCAAGCCCGTTTTTCAAAGGAAGCAAGCAAAATACAGACAGAATAAGTGCCGCAAAAACAGGAGATATTTTAGTCGATAAGATATTCATAATTTGCTTTGAAGACAGGGTCATAAATAACAAGATTTGATCGATCCTTCGGGTCATTTTTTGTTGCGGATTTTTCTGTGATATCTTCCGGGCTTTCCTGTGATATATCTTTTGCCGCTATTGCTTTTTTCATGTTTTCTATTTCATCCAGAAGACCGGGAATAACATCGGTGTTAAGAGATGAATAGCGTTCATTTAAAAGCTGTTCCAACACCTCGGGGCTCATATCTTTATCCACATTCGGTAAAGGATCAATGCCCAGTGTGTCGATCAGCACGGCATAATTATGCCACATATTTATGAAACTATTATGAAGGTTTATTTGATCGAGGATTTGATCGCTTTCGATCTCTAGAAACTCGACTTGTGATATGGCATCGGCCTGATATCTATCGCGGGCAGAGCAAACCGGCGCGCAGATAAAGAGCTGCAGCACATCTTATGCGATGATACCGGGATGATCTGTTTGACGGCGCGGCCAGGTCGTAAGCACGCCCAGACCAAGACCAAACAGCATAATATTCAGCAGGCCCGAATGTTCAACCATGGACAGGGTCAGACCGACCAGCAGCATACTGTCAATCTTCATCTTTCGGCTGGCGAGGATATAGGGTTGTGTCAAAAGGACAGCGGCCAAAAGGCTGATGCCGAAAAATGCCGGGGTCCAGCCAATGGCATGACCCAGAAACAATATATCGGCAAGGGCGCTCAGGGAAATTAACAGCCCTGTTTTTAACCAGAAGCTGGATCGTCGTTTTGATAAAACAGTTTCTGCCACGTCCTGAAACCTTATGCTGATATTATAATTTTAGGATGTAAAAGCTCTGCACTCTGTACGTCCAGCATGTAGGCTATATAACGGTTGTAGATTCGGCAATATTTTAAGTAGGCCGGGCTGTATGGATTGCAGAGTAAAGCCTATTCATTTAGCATGACCTTGTTATGGACGTGGTGAGTGCGCAAAAATGTATAAAAAACATATAATATGAGGCAAAGATCAACATTTGATGAGCTTGATGTATTCATTTCCGCCGTTGAATCCTGTACGGATATAGAACAGGTTATGATCCTGTTGCAGGGTCGTATGAATTATCTTGGTTTTGAAAAATCAGCATACTGGCTTCGCTGGCCGTATCAGGAGAACAGAGCGCCCATTTTTCTGACAACCTATCCTGACAGTTTTGTAGGTCATTACATTGAAAATGATTATGCCGCTTATGATATGGTGGGCAGGCTGTCGAACAATACCAACAGACCGTTTGGCTGGAATGAGATCGGTCAACAGCACAAAATTTCAAAGCAACAAAAACTGATTTTTCAGGACAGCGCTAGCGTTGGTTTACGCGAGGGCGCAAGTGTGCCTATACACGGCCCCAATCTGGCCAAGGCGACATTTTCGGTCGCAAGCAATCTTTCAACACAAGAGTTTAAGGGTCTTTTTGAACGTCACCGCCATGAAATTCATATCCTGGCAACGGCAGCGCATGAAAAAATGATGTTGCTGGGACTGGGCAGTACGACATCTGTTAAGGAGTTAAGCGCAAGAGAGACTGAAATTATCCTGTGGGTGGCCAGAGGATTTAGTTATAGCGATATCTCTGACAGGCTTTTGATTCAAGAAGATACGGTCAAAAAACATATGCAAAATATCTTTCGCAGACTTGGCGCTACCAACAGGCCGCATGCCGTTTCGATGGCCATTATTCATGGATTGATTACGCCCTGACTTTGTTTTTTTTAAGGCCTTCCACCTATGTGGAATATACAATCGTATTCATATTGTTATATTTTGTGACGGTCATTGAGGCTGTATTAACATCTTTGTGGAAATGTGGCGGAGACCTTATGTTAATCCGGTCGCGGCTCTGAGGGTTTTTCATACTATAGTATGTAATGCTTTATGTTGTTTTATTGATGAAAAGGAAAAAAATCCTATGCAGTCTAAACAGTCTGAAGATTTTAATTTCACTAAAAAAGATCTGGCAAATCTGCCTTGTGATTTTTCAGCCAAACAGACTCTCTGCCAGCTGGTTGATGCGCTTATTCTGTTCAACGGCGCTTGCCAGCGAAACGGGTGGGATGTGGCGTCCCGTAAAACCGAAGATCTTGCCATTCAATTGATCGAAGTGCTCTATGATCTTGATCTTGAACATGAACAAATCAAAAGCCTGAAGCCAAAAAACAGCTAAGAAAACCGTGATTCGTATTTAGCCTGTCTCACCGATCGGTCAATAGACGGTTAGAAATCTTACCGGCACTTGATCCAGATCAACGCTGCGCATTTTATGAAGGCGCATGATCCAAAGAAATTGGTCAATCTTTGCGAAGGCAGGTCTATGATGAACAGGTTAACATTAAAATTCGTATTTCTTTCCACTGTGGGGGTTATGACTTTGGCAGGCGCCCATACGGCGCTGGCCGAGCAGCATATCAATGATCATGTCACCGCAGGCCAGTTTTTCGGTGAGTTTCGCTACCGCTATGAATTTGTCGATCAGGACGGGCTGACAGATAATGCCAATGCCCAAACGGTGCGGGCCAATCTTGGCTTTAAAACCGGGGAATATAAAAATTTTAAAGGCCTGTTTGAAACGCAGCTTGTCAAGCATCTAGGGGGAGAGCGGTTTAATGATCTGGTTAATGGCAAAACCAATTATCCCGTTGTTGCCGATGCTGATAATATTGAAATAAACCAGGCCTATGTAAGCTGGGCAGGTTTACCGGATACAAAGCTTAAAGTTGGTCGCCAGGGTATCAATCTTGATAATCAACGTTTTGTCGGCACGGTCGGCTGGCGT
>Ga0306901_1000773_pt1 | contig 11982 bp, 13 predicted proteins | sample AntRauMFilla3767_FD_190431 | JGI IMG/M metagenome (GOLD analysis project Ga0306901, IMG submission 190431) | Saline lake microbial communities from Rauer Islands, Antarctica - Metagenome Filla 3 #767 (v2) (version 2) | ecosystem: Environmental > Aquatic > Non-marine Saline and Alkaline > Saline ... | reverse complement strand
GCAGCATTTGCCTCAGGAGCCGAAGCTCGGACAGCATTGGTGTCGATGTGTGTATGAGCTGCAACTCTCTCCTTTGCTGCGCCGCGAACTTTTCTTACTTTGAGGTTTCAAACATGTCGAAAATCCTCCGTCTGGATACGACTGCCGCATCCTTCTACTTTCATTAGACCATGATTACGGGGAAGAAACTAACCTGTATCCAGTGAAATACCCATGCTGTCTTCTTACATCACCTATGAGCGCTTGAGCACCATCGCTCGAATCATTCGCTTATTTAGCAACGCTAAAGCATCTTCATTTTTTATATTTAAAAATAAATCTCGTGCGTGTTTGGTTTCTATCCAGTGACCATGAGATTGATAACCCATAGCTGCATACGCTTCTTTAAAATTAGTACCTGCAATTGAGTGGCTGACGGTAAAACCTAAAGCGAAAAGTGATGCTAATACCTTTTTAAAGTTAAGATCTGTTTCATTGTATTCATCAGGGTGCACTTCGAGCATGATTTGAAATGGTTTTTTGTTCTTTTCTAAAAATGGCAACACCCCCTCGATTATCTTGCACTCGTATCCCTCTGCATCCATCCGCAGCATGTCTATCTTTTCAATATGTTCAAATTCATGCAGTGCAATACACTCCACTTCTACAGCACCCACCACATCAGGACGGTCAACAAAACTACTTACATTTGAACGCTCGCCTAACTGGAATATCTTCTGTTCATTTTTATCCGATACAGCAACATCATATACAGTGACTCGTTTCTCGAGATTATTTAGAGTTACGTTTTCTTTCAAAAGTGGCACGTTGCGTGGATCTGGCTCAAACGCGTATACATGACCTGCCTCGCCTACCTGCTGAGCTTCAAGCAACGTGTAGTATCCGATGTTGGCTCCGATATCAGCCACATGCATTCCTTCCTTAATTTCTTCTGTAGCGACGTGCGTATCAGGTAATTCGCGGCTACCATATACAAACAGCACTTTGGAAAGCCCCGGTGTAGCAAAATCAAGTTTCATTCTATAACTATTAACCTGTGCTACAACATGCCTCACTCTCAGTAATCGCAAACCAACAAAGAGCATTAGGCGTTTAAAGATTCGTACTTTTGGGACACTAGTATACAGAAAAATCTGTCGTATTTGATACGACTGGAATTTGTTAATGATTTCGTGGAAAAGTTTCATACTACAAATGTTTTGTTTAGTGCGATAATATTACCATCATATTGATGATGATCAGACGTGTACGGGTCTAACTGAAGCTCGCCTGCAACGAGACTTGGGAACATAACTACAAACCCTAATGTTTCAAGCTCTTTAATCAACTCATCTTTTGTATATCCAAAACGCTTAAAGGTTTTGGTATCACACTCAAGATACAAAACAGCCACTGTTGCGGAACGCTCACCCAGACCGCGAAGCACCATTTGCTCCGCCCCCTCGACATCGATTTTCATAAAGTGGATATGCTTTGCCTGCTGACTGGCAAGAAAATCATCTAAACGAATTGTCGGCACTACTGTACCCGACCCACTAGTTGTATCAAGAAAGTTCTGTTCGTGCGATTGAGCATGCTCAAACATTCTAGCTACCCCAGTTTCTTCAGAAACGGCAGCAAACACTGGATACACATTGCTGACAGCATTAATAGCGAGATTGTCGAGCAGATATGCAAAAGTTTTTGGGGTGGCTTCAAACGCATACACCATACCTGTACCACTTAGTTTCGCTGCCAAAGTTGTGAACATGCCGATATTTGCTCCCACATCAACAACCGTTGAATCCGGTTTCACATACCGCTCAAACACCGCTACATCAAGATATGGTTTATATTTATTGATAAATAATTTATGTGCTGCTGAAGAGGCATGGAGTCGGGTCTTAATCGTGTAAGTTTGATTAAATATGAGCGTAAACGGCATGTCAATCTGTAAAAAAAGCAGTACCCGGCTCACCCAAAACCGTGGTGCCAGACCTTCTTGATAGAGTCGTGTACAATAATAAGATATTTTTTTCATGCTCATGCCCCGTTAGAAACGCGGTTATAATAACACAACTAAACCTCTAGTTTTTCAGTTTTATTTATCATAACTACTGTCTCATGTCTACTGTCATTACTAAAATCATCACGGCCCTTGAATCTCGCTTGCGTACCGATGTCCGCTATGTGCTGTCTGGTGGCAGTTGGTTAATCGCAAACCAAATAGGATCGTTCTTTATTACCTTTGGTTTTTTATGGGTGTTTACAAATTTTCTTCCCAAAGAAATCTATGGGGAGTACCGTTTTATCACGACAGCCGCGTCACTTTTAGCCATTACGACGTTACCTGGCATGGGGATTGCGGTGGCGCAATCTGTAGCCAAAGGTAATACAGGGATGATCAAACAGGTCATGCGAACAAAAATTATCTGGGGACTCCTTGGCAGTAGTCTAGCTGTCTTAACAGCCGGATACTACTGGCTAGCAAACGACCCTCGGCTGGCGTTGCTTTTTCTTTGTGTTGCAGTAGCAGTACCTTTTCTAGAATCATTTGCGATTCACTTACACTATCTAAATGGTATTCAAAAATTTCGCCGATACGCGAGTACGCGTATTATCCAGCGCAGTATCGTCGCTCTTTGCACCATTATCGCCCTGCTTCTTAGCGGCGATATTGTGATCATCATTGCCACTTTCTTCCTCAGCTCTATCGTTGGTGATTTTCTAATGTATCTCACTACCCTCAAAGCCTATCCACCCTCTACAAAAACTGATCCGGGGGTAATACCCTACGGGATGCATCTTTCTGTTATGAGTGCCTTGCGTCTTGGAGCTCAATACGTAGACAAAATTATGTTGTGGTATGTACTTGGCCCAGTGTCGGTCGCATCATATGTAGTAGCTATGGCCATCCCACAGGAAATGACCTCAGGTGTTTCAAACATCAGTAAGCTGGCTCTGCCAAAAATGTCTATCCGTAGTAAAACCGCCTTGCGACAATCATTACTCCGAAAAACCAAAATCTTTGCCTTACTTACCATTCCTCTTATTATCGGATACATACTCATCGCCCCCTATATTTTTACTTATATCTTTCCTCAGTACAGTGACATTACTGGCTACTCCCAATTTGCAGCACTCATTATTATTTTTTCTGCCAACGGTCTGTTAATGCAATATTTTTATGCGACTGAAAACAAAAAAGTCCTGTACGTACAGAACATTTTTGAGCCTCTCATCCTTTTAACTTTATTTGCTATTTTGATTCCAGCCTTTGGAATTTGGGGTGCCATTATTGCTCTCTTAGGTAAAAATTTAGCTCTAACTATTCTGCTTATTGTTGCATTCATGCGAGATCGGACAGACCCAGAGCAACCCGGAAACGTTCCTGACACTTTTGCAACGTAAAAGACTCCTGGATAGTCTGCTCCGCTGCAGCACCCATCCGCTCTAACAACGATCGATCAAAAAGTGTGTCTAGTGCCTGCACTAGTTCCGGAACGTCACCCGTAGTGTAAATAAGACCAGTTTCACCTTCTCGCACATACACGTTTGCCCCTACAGTATCACTCGTGATAGTTGGGATACCACACGCCATGGCTTCTGGCACCACCATTCCTATTGCTTCATTGTAGCTGGGAAGAACCAGCACATCATGAGAATTATACAACTTTACCAGCTCAGCTTGTGGCACTGGATCAAGAAAAGTCACTACCTCACACACTCCAGACTGTTGTGCCATTTTTTCTACTTTTTGACGACCACTATCTGAACGCCCGATACAGGTCACTTGTATCTTCCATCCGTTCGCAATCAATTTAGAAACAGCGGCAAACAGGTCTTGGTGGCGCTTGTATGAGCTGTAGCGGGCGTTGCAGATAATTTTAAGTGTTCGGTTTTCCAAAAATAATTTTTGTCTATTTTGTACAAATAACGCTGTATTGACTGGGGCTGGCACTAGAGAGATATTGGCTTCTGGTAAATTATTTACGAACCACTGTTTGCCTTGCTCAGTCCAGACCAATATTTGATCTACGTGCTTGATATTCTTATTAAACCTCCAAAAAAAGAGTTTCATTGTAGCCCTGGTAAAAATATTTTTGGGCCAGCGCTTTGTTTCACTATAGACATACACATTAGCATCAAGATTTTTCTTTTTGTGCTGTATCGCCTGCCAAGTGGAAAATAAGTAATAATCAAGACAGATAATTTTATCTGGTTTTAACTCGGTAGCGAGTTTAGTAAAATTCTTTATATAAGTTGGAACTGTAATTCCTGAATTAAAAAATCTTAATATCTTACTGAGAAAGAAAAAGCCATATTCCACCGGCACATAAGTGAATGAACCACTTGGCGACAAGGGATTTTTAGCATTCTGAAACACACACACTTCATTTTTTAGCGAAGAATCTGCTATGTAAGAGTCGAGTAGTTCATGTCTTCCCAAGAAGAGTATTTGTTGAATTGACATATTTATGTGTGCAGCAAATTACTGGTATACTTGCTTTATGAAATTTGAAATACCAAACGAAGCAATACTATATATCATATACCAGCGGACGCACTACTTAAAGGATAACCTATTTTTCAAGATACTCACAAGACTAGGAGGCTATTCGACACAAACATATAAATTATCTGTATGGTTAAAATCAAAACTTTTTGTAAAAAAAATAACACAAGCATTTTACGATGATATTGCTAATGATTACCGATCAATTAAACAACACCTCCCTGATGAAGCGTCAAACATCTTAGACATCGGTAGCGGTGTAGCAGGTATCGACATATTTTTTAATGAGCACTACCAGAAAAGCGTCAAAATCCATCTCTTGGATAAAACAGCACTTGATACTGAAGTATTCTATAATTTCAATCCTAAAACGGCTTACTACAACTCTCTTGAAATAGCGAAGAAAATGCTTGTAGTTAATAACGTTCCTGAAGAGAACATTTATCTGCACAGTGCAGAAAATCCATCAGAAGCTTTTATAGACATAAAATACGACCTCATTACCTCTTTCATTTCTTGGGGCTTCCATTACCCTGTATCGACGTATATTGATTCAGTACACCAGTCACTAAGTACAGGCGGGGCTTTAATTATTGATATCCGCAAAGGGACAACTGGATTAAAAGAAATTCAAGATAGATTCTCAAAAACCACAGTCATTACAGAATACCCTGTCCACCAAACTGTGTTGGCAATAAAATAAATATGGTGCCAACATTCATTTCGACTGCTGACGAGAAGTATACAGACGTATTAAAAGTGTCAATCCGTCAGGCTTTAAAGCTCTATCCAGATTCCTCGTTTTACGTTTATGACTGGGGACTAAAAAAAGAAAGTAAGGCAAGCATACTCTCAATTTCTAAAAATGTACGAGTAATATCTTGGGAATTGCAAATGGTTGATCTGCCGGTAAAATTTAGCGGCTGGATATTCTACAAAAGACTATTTCAACTACACTCACTCCGCACTGTACTCTCAAATCTTTTTAAAAAACGGACATTGCTTTTCCCAGAAAAAATATATCAATGGATTACGTTTGAAATGAAAATTTACAATAAATTTCTTTGTATTGAACATTTTAACGACACCTACAAAACTAAATTTATTTTTTTAGACGCCGACGCATTTATCATAAACAAATTCGACGGGTTGTTTGACGGATCATTTGACGTGGGAGTTACCGTACGACCAAAACAAGAGTGGTCATTTACATACAACAATTGCACAATATTAAATGTAGGAGTGATCTTTTTTCTTGGAGAGCACACTGCGAATACACAATTGATAACTGCATGGCACAATGAATTGAAAGTAATACAAGAAATAAATTGTGAACAAACTGCGCTAACTCGCCTTTTACATAGATGCAAAACTGACATTTTTACAGACACGCAATCAGTACAGACAATCACAGTAGGTGCAGAACCTGTTAGAATTAGAGTGCTTCGCTGCGAGGATTATAATTTCAATTGGATTGAGGAATTTGATGTAGACAAACACAGGCACAGAGTAAAAATTCTGCACTTAAAATCTGGAAGATTTGAGACTCCTTTATTTAAAAAAATCGCCACTAAATTAAACATCACGACATGACAAAAGACTCAATAATTACAATATGCAGCCTACACTTAAATAAAATGCAGGAATGCATAGAGGGTGAGAAATTTCAACTGCGTGGTATTTTTAATAGTGAAGCATTGTTGATTGTCAGTATTGCAAAACACTTTGGGGTGTCACATTTAATTGAAAGCGGGCGTGCTCGAGGGCATTCAACTAATCTTATAGCAAAGTTTTTTGAGTCCGAAGAAGATTTCAAAATTACGAGTATCGACTACGATAACAAATCTGAAGATACAAAATACAGTGAGAAGTTTTTAGCCAAGTATAAAAACCTAGAGCTCGTTTATGGTGATTCAAACACGCTGATTAACGGAAAAATAAGGGAGGATTGTGTCGTATTTATTGATGGTCCAAAAGCAAACGATGCCATTATACTTGCAGCAAATCTTATGCGCGATACCCGAGTTAAGGCAGTGTTAGTACATGATTTACATAAGAACTCATTCCATAGAGATATCTGTGAGACAGTTTTTACAGATTCATTCTTCAGTGATGATGCTGACTTTGTTGAAAAATTTAAGCACCTTGACGACGATTGCTGGGAGGTGCTGTCAGGAACCGGAGAAGCCCCCTACCAACGTTATGGTGAACCAATTTCAAGCTACGCATCAACTATGGGTGTATTTTTTAATTCACCAACACCACTCGTTCAGCCTGCATATGCTAACTATCTAGATTACTTACAAGTAAATAGTCCCACAGTAAAAAATTTGTTTATCAAAACTGTACCAAACGATACCTTGTTTTTTAGAATTGTTTTTTCTGCCTATAAATTACTAAAATTAAAATAATTAGTCTCCTTATGAAAAAAAATATTAAAAAAATGCTCTTTCCATTATATTTTTATCTCGTTCCACAGAAAAATGCTTCGTATGCGTACAAATGTAAAAGAATACTAACAAATGTTACTTTCTCATTTAAGAAGCTTTTTAATAATTCGTATCATCTATCAAGCTCGGAAATCTCACAAAGAAACCGTGGTGATGCAAAAATTGAACTAAATGAAAATGTTATACCTGAACAGTTTGAAATACTCGAAAGATACCAAGATTTTATTACTGACACAGTGTTGAACAAGGACACTTCTAAATCTATTTTGGATGTCGGGTCACGAGATGGATCCTTGCTGGAAAACTTAAAAAACTTTGGCTACACAGATGTCACGGGTTTTGAAATTGTTTCTGACTGGGTCAAATACTGTCACAAAAAGGGAATGAGCTACATTCACGAGGTAAACCTGTTGGAACTAGATACTCTGAATCACAAAAAGTATGATTTAGTTTTTTCTAGACATACTCTTGAACACGTTGACCGAACTGAACTATTCTTTGATAAACTTGTAGACTTAATACAAACAAACGGTAAATTATTTATCGTGTTTCCATTAAATAAAAAAGCTAATTTTAAACACCCTTCCTATTTACCGTCTATCGAACACATACGAAATGCTTTTGATTTTTCTCGTTTGTCTAATGTCCGATTGGAGCGTCTTGATGCATTCAGCATCAAGAGTAATTGGATTAACTTGACTGACTCGAGAGAGACTGATGAGATTATCATTACCGCCACCAAACTATAAATGAAAATACCTCTTACCATTTTTGCCACCTACTGGAATGAAAAGGACTGGATAGAGGCATCTTTAGCTCAAATTGATACTCTCAACGCTCGTGAGGTTATTATTGTTGACGGGTGTTTTGATCCTGAAGTCGAAAACCGTTCTACAGACGGGACCCGTGAGATTATCGAGCAATGGGTTTCAGAACGTCCTCACGCAAAAATGATTTCAGCAATACGCATCTCACGCCGGGCTGGTTTGTGGTACCTGTTTGGAAAGCAACTACATTGGTGGAATTGGCCACTGCGAATCGCACTGTTCGCATATTACTGGCGAACAAACCTCTACCGCATAAACCAGGCAGTCACGTTTACGCATATGTTGCGTACCGCGCAAAATGCAAACATCGGGGACTGGATAATGCACAATGACGCAGATCAATTTTATCCTGACGCAATGGTAGAGCAGATACAGACACAGGTGAACTGTTCAGAAACAGATATTGATTTACTCACTGCAAATGAGCAATCGTTTTTTACTGACTTCAAAGGGTTTACAACCCAATACGATAGTCGAGATTACAATAATATGCCCTACCGAATCCAAAAAAATACAATCATTTTACCTACACGTGATGTAGCCCGAGAAGAGTACCCAAAACCTAAAATATACGGGAAAAATGCTTCTCTTAAGAAAAAGCATTTGGGATCGTATTTTCATTATAAATTCAGACCCTTTGACAAGAACCGATCCGAACTTGGTAATAATTTAGGCGATAGAAAGCAGATTGATCACAGCAATTATGAGCAAGTCCCTTTTTTAGGCACACACCCTACTGTTATCCAGAAGTACTACGGCGCACATCTCTAGAGAGATTATTTTTCAGCCGTCACAAAGTAGCCCAGGCATGTTTGTTTGGCAAATTCTCTATATCGAGGCATCAACTTACCACACAGCTCATCCATTCCTACGGCAGACGCTCTGAATATATTACGGAGAAATACTGTTGGAATCATTCCACTGACGTGTTGTGTAAAGACAGAGAAAATTCCTGTTCCCAATGGCTGAACCTTGATGTTCTTAAAGCCATGTTGTGTGAGTATGGCGACAAGAGCAGAGTCTGTGTATCTAAAGAAATCATCGGGAAAGCCGTGCACTCGGTACAAGAATGGTGTACTGACAACAATCTTACCTCCTGTTTCAAGCACTCGATACGCTTCGCTTACAACTGCATTGTATTCAAATACATGTTCCAGCACATTTAAGCAAATTATATTTTGGTACGTGTTGCTATCAATAGGAAACGGTTTTTCAAAGTCAAAAATGAGAGTTGCGCCAGTTTCGGGGTCTAAGTTTGCAATATCAATCGTATGTTCACCAGAAAGGTCGTCATGATAATTATTTCTGGTGTCTCCACCTAAATCAAGGACTTTCCCTTCGTATTTGAGCTGGAACAAATACTTGTATTGTTCTCGCCGGAGCATAGAATAGTTTCTCGGATTCATAATCAAATTAATTAGTGGTAGTAATATACCACAACCAAATCGGCATAAGAATTACCCTGTGACTTTATGTTTCCTAACCACGTCTTTCAGTTTCACTAGCCCAATTAACATTTTCTCTGGTGAATGATTGAGGAGTACGTTGTAAAAAAACCATTTTACTGTGAAGTAGAAAAAATATGGATTCAATACGTAACTAAGGAAATGTTTTTGTACAATCTTGAATCCATATTTAGCATAACCTGACTGTCGCTTTAGACGGCTCTCGATAGCAGAATCTCGATATACACGGTATTTCAAAAGAACTTCAGGCACTATTTTTAAAATCTTTCCGTCGTGCAGCAACCGTATCCACAAATCAATATCTTGAGCTCTCATAAAAGCAGGATCGTATTTTTCAGTCTTAAAAACTTCTCGTTTGAAAAACCCAGTTGGGTGAACGAAGATATGCTTTAGAAAAATATCCCGCTTTGAATTTTCAGTGGTGGGGTGAAAATATCCCACGCTTTCGCCTGCTTCGTTGACATGCTCTACTTGAGCAAACACGCCGTCTGCCTGATGAGTCAACAAGTATGTCAACTCTGTCTCTAATCGATGTGGCATTGAGACATCATCAGCGTCCATTAGAGCGACGTAATCACTTGTGGATTGATAGATTCCTTCGTTGCGACAGATAGCCAAACCTTGTTGCTCTTGATGAAGAAATACTTTCAAGAGTGGTGTTTCGTCAGCTAATTTTTGGAGGTATTCAAAAACTTCGGTATTTGACGCATCCTCTACTATGATAATGAACTCATCTGGAAGCAACGTTTGCAGCAGTATGCTTTCTACTGCCTGACGTACGATATCTAGGGGCTCATGAGCTGTCGACATTACAACACTGACAGAGCCAACCTTAGACTTCATAGGATTTTTGCAAAACTAGCACCTTCATATCAGCTACCTTAGACTCATATTCTTTAAAGATTTGTGTGTTGTATCGTTCATCAAAACTCAAATAATTTTTTTCTGCTACCACTTCTACACCCCCAGCTTTCGCACGCTGAATTATCTCTTCCCACTGGATGTGATCATCTGGCCAGACATGGATGTCTCCTTCAGCTTGGTACTTCGGATTTTTAAATCTCCGCCACCGATGTACGTACCACATTGGGGTACACAACTTTTTTATTTTAGATGGTATGAAGTTGAACCTTTGCAATTCGTAAAACTCAATTAACTCTGAAGATTTATCCCAAAAAGCTTCAGTTCTCTCATGGTCTATATACATCACTCCTCCTGGCCTTAAGACACGAGACATTTCTTCAATCATTCGTAAATAATCAGGAATATGATGCAGCACAGAGTATGTAACCACAAGGTCAAAACTTTGGTCTGGTATCTCTTTTAAATCAACTCCGTTGAGCAAATGAGTGTCTACTCCTGGAAAATTATTGGGAATATCTTCTAAAAATTTAGGGCTTACATCGGCTGCGGTCACAGCCAGGTTTAACTCTCGTAAATGGTTTGTTAAATTCCCACTCCCGCATCCCACATCAAGAGCGCATGGCTGGTTGCTTGAACTTGGTATCAAAGCTATCGCTTCTGACAGAGAATCCTTAAGCCGTTTTTGTTCTGTCAGGTTAAAGATTTCTGGATGAATGTGTTTGTATTTTGCAGCTACTTTATCGTGAACTGAACTATTGTATGCAATTTGCTCTTGTTGGTTCATAAGAACTTTTTTACTAATTTAAGCAGTCCAGTTTTCCTCAAAATCTTGCGGAGGGTTCGATACGGAACCCATGACTCAGCCCAATGATGTCTCGCGTAGGAATCTTTTAGCTTTTCCTGAGTACACTTTTCTCCTTCATCACACGGATGAAAGTATTTTGCTGGAAATACCGTAGCTGTCTCAGGACATGAAGCTATGGCTTCTGCAAGAACTTTGGGGGAGGTATTTGAGATAGAACGGCTCGTGTCTGTGTCGTAAAATGTCAGAGCAGAATCTATTGCTGGGTGATTTGGGACGACCCCGATAATACTCGATTCGATGTCTCCTGTTTTAGAACGACCAACGAACATTTCTTCATCAAGGAAATCATCCAGTGGGCGCAACAGCTCCATGTCAGTATCGAGGTATATTCCTCCATACTTTTTTAGGACTCGAAAGCGAATGTAATCTGAGACAAATGCCCATTTTTTTTCACCGTACATATGCTCTACATACGAATGATTCATTGGACTATTGGTCTCATTCCAAAATTTTATTTCGTAATCTGGTAAATACTTTTTCCAACTGGCTATACATTCTTCAGCTAACGGGGTGAGGTCGTTTGGACCCACCCAGACGTAGTGAATAATCTTGGGGATTGTTTGCATGTCTTTATAGTACCAAACCCAGCCAGTAATCGTTACCGATTCCCTTTTTAGTAAACTACATAAGGGTACTGCGCACCATCTCTTCCAGGGTGTGGTGGGGCTGCCAGTTTAGGTTTTTTATTGCTTCTTGGGCGGAGGCGGTTACACTCGGGGCGTCTCCTTTGCGGCGGTCTGTTTCGACGACGGTTAGCTTGTTGCCGCTGACCTGTTCAAACATTGCTACCAGCTCGCGGACGGTGTAGCCGGTGCCGGTACCGAGATTGTACGTTGCGCTGTGGGTGCTGCTCAGGGCTCGCACGTGGGCGTCTACTAGGTCACTCAGGTGGATGTAGTCTCGCACACAGGTGCCGTCGCGGGTGTCGTAGTCGGTGCCAAAGATAGGAAATGGGGTACCGGTCTGGGCGGCGGCGGCCAAGAGTGGAAAGACGTTTTGGGCCTGCTCTTCTTTG
>Ga0306901_1000771_pt1 | contig 12005 bp, 10 predicted proteins | sample AntRauMFilla3767_FD_190431 | JGI IMG/M metagenome (GOLD analysis project Ga0306901, IMG submission 190431) | Saline lake microbial communities from Rauer Islands, Antarctica - Metagenome Filla 3 #767 (v2) (version 2) | ecosystem: Environmental > Aquatic > Non-marine Saline and Alkaline > Saline ... | reverse complement strand
TGGTTCGGTCGCCGTCGACGGCGGCGGTAGCGCAACTTGGGGCGATCGCAGTGTTCACGCTGGCGGTCGGACTGGGGTATCTGTACGCGATGGCGACGCCAGAACTGGTGGAAAAAGCGAACGCCTGACTCGGTCTCACACGAGATCGGCGTACCAGTCCGGTTCCACGTCTGCTTCGTCAACGGTCTCTGCAACAACCTTGCGCATTTGTTCGTGGAACGCCTCCACAGAGAAACGATCGGCGAAGTTAGCGATCCGATTCGGCGACCACGACACTCCCTGCGACTCGAACGTCGCAACTGAGTCAATGATCGACTGCGGAGATCCCGACCGTAAATGATGATAACCGTTCTTTCCCGAGACGATCTGATATTGGGTCATCCCCTCCTCGACACCGAGCAGTGGAGTTCCCGCCGCGAGTGCTTCCACCGGCGCGATTCCGAAGTCTTCGTCGCGACCATTGAACACGAACGCTTTCGCTCCTGCGAGTAACTCTCGTTTTCGTTCTTCCGAAACGAACCCGGCGAACTCAACGTTGTCCCCAGCTATCGATTCGAGTCGTTCGCGTTCCGGCCCGTCACCGGCCACGACCAGTCGGTGGCCGGACTCGTTGAACGCCCGAACGATCCCGTCGATGTCCTTATGCCAGTCGAGTCGGGAGAGCGTCAGGTAGTAGTCGCCGGTCGATTCATCAGTTGGCGAGTACTTATCGGTCGCCACCGGTGGATACACGACAGTAACCTTCTCTTCGGGGACTCCCCAGTATCTGGTCACACGACGCTTCACGATCTCCGAGTTCACGACGAACCGGTCCGGTTTGTGTGTGTTGTGGTCGTACGCGACCCGCATCGCGTAGTACAACAGGAGTTTTATTGGGCGGACCCGCGACGACGCCACTTCTCCGATCTGGTCGGACTGACGACGATTCGTGTGGTGGATATACGCCACCCAGACTTGGTCGTCCGGCGGCACATAGAACAGCGGCTCGTTGCCTGACGTGACCAGCACGTCGTACTCGCGGAGCGGCTCGGCCAACTGCCAGCCTAGGAGGTGTGCGAACTGCCGAGTGATTCCGTCGCGCTCCAACGCCCTCTCCAAGAACCGACCCCTGATGAGTTGCGTGGACTCGATGTCTTCGGGTTCAATATCGGCGTCTCGGTGCCCCACGTAAAACGGTGCATCGATGAACACCCGCGACAGCTCCCATGCAAGGCGGTCTCCACCGCCGTTGGCGTGTTCGCCCCAGTGGGCGACGGCGACACGATCGCATGAGCGTTGGTTCGTTTTCTCCCCTTCACCACTCATTATGTGTTGTTCGCTCACCCGAGTACTATATCAGTCACGCATCTTCGACACGAAAGCCAAGCACTTCGGTCGAACTACGATTCCAACACTCCTTCGTACGCGTCGACGAACTGTGGGACGACGACATCAGGATGGTACTGTTTCCTGACGTACTGCTCGTTCGAACGACCGATCTCTTCGGCATGGTCTGCGGCGTACTCGACCGAGTTCGCGAGGCTTTCTGGATCTCCTGGCGTACAGAGCAACGCCTCGTTCGGGACGATCTCTCCAGGCCCGCCGACGTCTGTCGCAACTACCGCGAGCCCCGCTTGCATTGCCTCTAGGATCGTCCTGCCGAACGGCTCCGGCCAGATACCCGGATGAACGAACACGTCCGCATCAGTGTATGATCGTGCCACCGCCTCGTACGGAATATTTCCAGTGAACTCGATCCGCTCTGCTGCCGGGCTCTCAGCTGCTCGTTCCTCAAGGTTGGTCTGTTCGGGCCCACCTCCGACGACCGTAAGCTCGAACTTCGGGGGGAGCAACGCCATCGCGTCCACGAGGTACCGCACCCCCTTCGTGTTCCGGAGATGGCCGACGTACAGCAATCGTACACTGTCCGACTGCACGCTGGAATCGGGGACATCGAAGTCGGAGTCGAGCATATTTGGAACGACCTCGAAGTCGGCGTCCTCAAAACCGTGCTCGCGGTACACCTCTTCGACGGCCATGCTGAGCGGGAGAAACAGATCGATGTTTCGCATCTGCCGTTTCAGACGCGGCCGTTCCAGCCGGAGCAAGGTACGTTCGTAAAATTTCCGCTGGAGAGATGGGGTGGTCCCGACCTGGCTCCTGTTGATGAGAGGGTATGCGTTCAGCGTGGCGACGGCGGGCGTATTCAGCTGTTCCGAAAGGCGGCCCACTGCAGGGTGCAGATGCATGTTGTACGCGTGGAACAGGTCGCAGTCGGGATCAACGGCCCGGAGTTTGCGGTACGCTATCTCATTCGGAAGCGTGTACGGATACTGGGGAAGATCAGTCAAACGGTGGACTCTAACGCCACCGATCGTCTCCTCTGTCTCACCGTCAAAGGAGTACACAGTCACATCGGCGATACTGCGCTCCGTAAGCTGTTCGGCGAGCAGTCGTGCGCTTATTTCCCCACCGCCGGCGTGTGTAGGCGGATAGCGGGGCGTGACGAGGGCGAGTTGCATTAGTCACTCCATAGGCTGTGTCCGCGTCGCTTCAACGAAGTAATTTTCCCGTCGATCGCCGATATACTCAAGCTCAAAATCAAGCTCTTGTAAGAGGTTTTCGACATCCTCAGCGGAGCCCCCGATCGCTTCAATTTTTTCTGTGTGAATCTCACAAAACACATGACGGCATTCTGACTCTGCAAGAATCTCTCGGAAGCCGTCCAGCGCGAGATACTCCGCACCTTCGATATCTATCTTACAGATATCGGGCGGTCGTAGGTTGTGTTTCCTGATAAGTTCGTCTGCTCGACTAGTTTTAACCTCGATCGTTCCGGTGTCCTCGTTTGAGAATTGGTGACCTGTCTGTCCTCTCACCGACATTTTCGTTGTCCCAGTTATATTTGAAAGTGCAATGTTGAATAACTCTGCGTCGATACCATTATGCTGGACGTTCTGCTCCAACATAGAGAAAGCCTCAGGGGTCGGTTCAAAGGCGACAACTCCTCCCGAGTTGATCTGGTTCCCTACCAAACAGGAGTAAATTCCAACATTCGCACCAATATCGTAAAACACGTCGTCAGGCTCTACGATCGAAAGAATACGTTGGATGAGTTCTCGCTCTGAACGAAGGTCGTCTACGAAATCGTACTGGCCTAATCGACGCCGAGACATATCGAATTCCGCACTTGAGAGGCCGACAGAGTAGGACTTATACGCCGGTTTTACTCGTTGATAGAACGGGTCGAAGTAGCCAAGGACTTTCTTTTTCCCGTCGCGAATGATCGCTCCCGCACCTTCGGCACGAAATAACTGGTACGCTCGACGAGGGAGATTCATGAGTTGGCCGAGAATAGTCGTTCCTTTACAAGTAACTGACGCTCCGATTTTGCGATTCGTGTCATTTATATCCGAGAGCGTGAAGCCGTTCCTGTATCTCGGTGGAACTTCCACTATCAGCCTCAATTGGCTCGTCAGCGGTGACCTTGCGTCGTTCACTCGCCGGAATCTCAAGCCATGGGACTCGATACAGTATGTCATTTCGGATGTACTGGTGTGAGTGGCCGAATTTCGGGAGTGTAAACGGCATAATTCGCTCTCCAAGCATCTCCCCATGATCAGCTGAGACAACGCTTTTTCCAGGTAATCGCTCAACGAGTCTCTCTACCTGACCCAGAACGATATCGAGCGTCTCACGATACGCTGACTGGGCTTTTTCCACCGAGACCTCACCGTTCTCGATTAGTTTTGAGAAGGAGACCGTAGTAGGTGCCTCGTCAGTATAAGCGAGATAGCGGTTGAAGCCGCCGATATTGTGCTGACGTTGTAGCTCTTTCTCGATCTCTCCGAGGTACGGTCGATGCGGCTGCATGAAATGAACGACGAGGCGCTTATTCGGGTAGCTCTCATGTGCGCTTAGTGTTGCCTCTACTACGTCCTCAGGGAGTACTGTTCCGTGTTCATCGTTCCAAGCATCGATATATAATGGTTCCACGGTATGGAATACATCGTCGTCCAGCTTTCCTGTGTGTGGATTACCAGTCACGTATACTGTATCGTGGAACTGTTGCCCGACGAAGTTTCCTTCCATGAACTCCCAACTGGATCCTCCATGTGAGATGACAGACGAGAGATTGCCGGGAATCGTGTTTTGATCTTCGAAGTAGTCGTAGCGGCAGGCGTCAAGGAGAATCAAGTTATCCCAATCTTCACCCATTACATCTATTGCAGCCCCACGATGTTTGAGGTCAAACAATACTCGCTGGACCTCCCATCCCACGTATCCGGGTTTCTCAAACACCTTTTTGATGTTCTCGAGCGTGTACCGTTCTATCATACGTCCGAATCGACACGGTCAACGGTTGAAAGGTTTTATCAGTAAAACGGGTTCGCCGCCGTCAAAGTCTTATAGAATTATAACGTCCTATTTAACACGCTTAGCACAAGGCATCAATTAATGGCAAATTACGAACAGACACTCGAAAAAGTCAGAAAGGGGTTGAAAAACCCGTCTCGAGTCCTTGACCAAGTTATCCTCGATTACACATACCGAACACCGGCTATTGGATTAAACGGGATTCGAACTATCGGAACGAACGTCTTCGACCGGGAATGGGATGTATTGATCGTGCTTGACACGGCCCGCGTTGATGCTCTTCGGGTAGTCGCGGACGAATACGATTTTATTGGACAAGTGGATAGCATCTGGTCCGTAGGGGGAGCGTCTGCGGAGTGGCTCGCCAGAACCTTCGACGAGAAACACGTTGCCGAGATCCAAAATACGGCGTTTCTCTCGGCACAGAGTCACGTCCAAGAGATACTCGATACAAAGGTTCAGAAGACGGACAGCGACAGGCCACTTCCGCTCAAGGCGCTCCGTACGATTCCTTCCGTGGATATCGAACAGCTAGGCAAAGTCGAGTACCTGTTTAATTTCGAAACCATTGGCGAGGAGGGTCCGTTCGGACACACGTGGGGAAACACACCACCACGATACGTGACAGACAGAGGGATTGCTGTCGGTAGGGAACACGACTTTGATCGACTGATGCTCCAGTATCACCAACCACACACGCCGTGGTTCTCGCAGGCACTCGAGGAGGGCCGCGACCTGAAATACCACGAATACGATTGGTGGAACTACTACTACGACACCGGTGACATCGAGAGCATCTGGGGGGCGTATATGAGTGACCTTCGCTACGTCCTCGACGATATCGAGGTACTGCTCGATAATCTCGATGCCGAGCGAGTCGTGATAACCGCAGACCACGGCGAAGCGTTCGGTGAATACGGTATTCTGGGACACAAACTCGGGAGCCTCCATCCCCAGATCCGGAAAGTTCCGTGGATAGTCACCTCGGCAGAAGATAACGAGACGTATCAACCGACCGTCGAAGAACCCGATAACTCGAAGATGTCCCGAGAAGAACTCGACAATCAATTGGAAGCTCTTGGATATCGGACGTAGAGCAGTCTCGGGAATCAGTAGAACCACAGCGTTATTATCCCAACTCGACTCCCTATCGCCATGCGCCACCACCTCCACAAAGCACGGGAGCTCTACGCCAGCGGAGGCCTCGTTCAGACCGCACAGAGCGCACTCCGCTACGTTCCTATCGAGGTAAACAATCTCTTGTTTCGGCTCCGTCATGGGAACGGAACTCGTGTGATGGAGGAGGACTGGGACAACCTGTTTATCCTCGACGGCTGCCGTTACGATATGTTCACCGAGCGCATCGCTCTGCCTGGCACGCTCGACTCCAGAATCTCGCTCGGCTCCAGCAGCGAGGAGTTCATGGAACGGAACTTCGTGGACGAGCAGTTCCACGACACCGTCTACGTCAGTGCGAATCCGTTCATCCCGAAACTCGGTCTCAACGAGGACACGTTCCACGCGGTTGTTGATCTGCTCAACGACTGGGACGAGGAGTTACAGACGGTCCGTCCCGACATCGTTGCAGAGGCGGCCCGGAAGGCGCACGAACAGTATCCAGACAAACGTCTCATCGTTCACTTCATGCAACCACACGCTCCATTTATTGGTCCACTGGGCCGAGAGATGGTCGGCGGCGGGTGGACGATAGACCAGGACGTCGACGACGACCCAGGAATCTGGAATCGACTTCGGGACGGCGAAGACGTGCCCCTTGAGAGAGTATGGGAGGCGTACAAGGAGAACCTCGATATCGTCCTCGAAGAGGTTGAACCCCTGCTTAGCGACCTGAACGGCAAATCGGTAATCACCGCAGACCATGGCAACCTCGTCGGTGAACGACTATCGCCAATCCCGACCCGTCGGAAGTATGGCCACCCATACGGTGTTCACGCCGAGGAACTGGTGAAAGTACCGTGGTTCGTTGTTCAGGGGAATAACCGCAGGGAGGTTAGCACTGACTCACCAGTCGAGAGCGACGACGAGAGCGTCTCTGGTAAAGAACTCGAGGACAGGCTAGAAGCACTTGGTTACCGATGACTGTGGATCACTCCAGCCTAAAGAATGACTCATGATACCAACCGAGTTCTCTGGTCGTAAATTGCGACGGAAACTCGCTGCCGACGGGCCTGTAGAAACTGTGCGGGCCGCAGGCGACCTAGTGACCCGTAAACGGTTGGGCCGTCCGGTCTTCGATTCGCTCGTTAAGCGAGACGTCGTGCGTACGCTTCCACGCAATGAGCTAAGACGCCGGGCGAAGACAGTCGACGTTCCGAATTCTGCTTCCCCGAAGCCGTTCTCCTCGCTTATTACGAATGGCATCGTACTGACCGAAACCGGATTGGTGCTGACCGAAGCGTTCGAAATCCTTGAAGAGAGCGCAGCTGGCCCTGAACAGGCTCAACAAGCGATGATGGCGATGTTGTCACGAGAGTTATTCTACGGGATGCTCCCGCTTCGTGGACTACTGTTTGGATCGTGGGACACTGAATCCCTGAATCCCGACTCGGGACCGATCGCACCGCTCATCCCCCGCTATCCTGACAATTACTACCACTGGATGGTAGAGACGGTACCTAAGATACGCTACCTCCGCGCTTTCGAGACAGAGCAGGAACCAGTGACGCTACTCATTTCGGCCGACGCGCCGCCGTTCGTCGACGAGACGCTGGATCTTCTCGGCTGGCCGGATTCGCGTGTCGTGCGGGCCAACCACGATATCTACCGGGTCACCGAACTCGTAGTGCCCTCCTTCCCTGACAGGCGTCCAGCTGACTTCAAGTGGCTCCGCGAAGAGATCCTCGAGAGCGCCCCAGATCACATACCAGAAAGCGGTAACAACGTCTACGTCTCACGTTCGAACGGCGTCGAGCGACGGGTCGTGAACGAGGACGAAGTGATGGACGTACTCTCGAAGTTCGGCTTCGAGCGCTATCTACTGGAGGAGCGCTCGCTTGCAGAGAACGCACGTCTGTTTGCCGATGCCGACGTTATCGTGGGGCCACACGGAGCAGGGCTGACGGACATCGTCTTTGCTGGCGACGCCACGCTTATTGAGCTGTTTGGTGAGAAAGTCAAACAACCTTACAAACTACTTGCGGAAGCTGTCGGTGTTGATTACGAGACGATGTACTGTACACCCGAGTCGACGGATATCGTTGTAGACGTCGAAGAGTTAGATGAACGGGTAGCGCGAGCACTTGAGGAATAGCCGTATACTGTACTATTTCGTGTAGTTCAGAACGTTCTTTACTTGACCAAGCCATCAGCCCCTATGCGCAATCATTTCACTCTGAAGAACCTCCGGCGAGCTCTCCGGAACCCTCGCCTGATTCGACGCGAACTGCTCCGGCTCGGAAGCCTTCCGTTCAATTACGGCTATGGCTACTACACAGACCGTCGGCTTCCCAAAAGTATCGACGTGATGGACGAAGACTGGGACAATCTGGTTATTCTGGACGCCTGTCGGTATGATTATTTTGCCAACCAGCACGATTTTGACGCCACTCTTGACCGCGTCGTCTCACCTGGCAAGATGAGTTGGGAGTTCATGCAAGAAACGTTCCAGGGAGAGCAGTTCCATGATACTATCTACATCACGAGCAACCCGTTTGCAACAAGACTTTCGGAGGACACTTTTTTCAAAACATTGTATTTGATTGACGATTGGGATGATGAGATCGGGACTATCCATCCAGAGGATGTCGCCGAGGCGGCTAAGCGCGCTAACATACAGCATCCAAACAAACGATTGATCCTACACTTTATGCAGCCACATCGTCCATATCTCGGATCGATGGCTGAGCAACTTCGTGAACGTGTTGATCTTGTCGGGTATCGAAATGAAGGCGATGGTCTCCAGATTTGGGGTGCTGTAAAAGAAGGGAAAATATCGGTAGAGGAGGTTCGAACAGCGTATTCTGAAAGCCTTGATATCGTATTAGACACAGTTGATGATCTTCTTGAGGATATGGACGGGAAGTTCGTCATTACAGCCGATCACGGAGAGATGCTTGGTGAACGCGTGTTCCCGTTTACATCACGAGTCTGGGGACACTCAGAGGGGTTCAGCACGCCGACCCTCAGACAGGTACCGTGGATAGAAATTTCAAGCGAGAACCGGCGTCATATTGCTGAATCGTCGCCGATTGAGGCTGAACAGGAGCTCAAAGAGGATGAAGTAGAAGACCGACTGCGCGCACTAGGATATACTGCGTGAGTATGCGGCCGAAATTACTTCGTCAACTTCGAGATATCGGGCTCCGTGGTGGGTTAAAGTCTGTGTATCATTCGGTCCGACAAACAGGACGTCCCTCCTCATTAGTTGTGACCTCACAGGTTATTACAGAAATCCATCCCGAAACGGAGTTTAAGATAGGAAATCGACTTACAGTCGGTACCGGTCGTAGAGGTGCGAGTCACCCTCGAATTGGACGCTCAAAATTTCATACGGGGCCCGGTAGTACCGTTCAGCACACTGGCAAGGAGTTGGCAATTGTTGGGCCTGCGTCAGTACTACACGTAGAAGGAGAGTTTTCGATGGGAGATTCATATATTAATTCTCACGCGAGAATTCTCTGCGGAGATAAGATTAAGATCGGAGATGGCGTTTCTATTGCATGGAATGTGCAGATACTTGATGATGACCGACACGAGTTGACCGTTGCCGGCAATCCAACTCAAAAAACCGGTCCAATCCATATTAATGACGATGTTTGGATCGGACATGACGTGTCGATTCATAAAGGAGTCACAGTTCATACAGGAAGTGTTGTCGCAAGTAATAGCGTCGTAACGACAGATGTACCTCCAGATACACTTGTGGCCGGAGCACCGGCTGAGGTAATCCGACGAGACGTAGACTGGGGATGAAACCAGGGTTTAGCCTGTCATTTGTACCCAAGCGTCTGTAACCGTTGCTCAACGAGTTCGTCAGATTGGGTTCGTTGTCCAGCGGTCACCGGGGGCTCTTGAATGATCTCCCGACGCTCATCATCGTGAATGATGAACCAAGGAACCTTTACTAGCTCTGTTGTGTAGACCCCCCAAGGATGCCCATAATGGCGTTTTGTCGGGATTGGTCCTTGTCGTTCACCAACCATATTACCATGGTCTGCAGAGATGACAACCCGTCCATCGATTTCGTGGAGTAACTCAGCTACGTACTCGAACGCGATCTTGAGGTTCTCGTCGTACCCTTCCCAGAACTCATCCAGTGAAACCGGAGCCTCACCGTTCCGGAGTGGAACCCATCCGTTCCGTTGTCCGAGTTTATCTCGTATCTCAAGCCCTCGTGTACCAATGAACGGTAAGTGCGGTTGCATATAATGCACGATAATCCGCTTGTTGGGGTACTGTTCGTGAGCGCGCTTGGCGGCGTTGGTGACCGTCTCGGGATGTGCGATTTCGAGGTCTTCGTCCCACTCGTCAAGAAGATCAATAACAGCGTGGAACGTCCCATCCTGATCTAATCCCACCTTTGGGAAGTACACGTTCGCGTTCACGTAGACCGTATCGTGGAATTGACCATCCTCGAAGTTACGGCGGAGAAACTCCTCACTAGTAGATCCGAGTGAGATCCGGGATTCTAGTCGTCCATCGAGCGGTACTTGTCGTTCGAACATGTCGTACCGACACGCATCAAGCAGGATCAGCGTGTCCCAATCCTCTTCCATAACACGTGAACCGGTACCATGTCGCATGTGAAAGATAGCATTATTCACCTCGATAGGAATGTATCCAACCGCAGTCTTTGCGAGCTCGAAGAAGCCACGGTCCTCATAAACGTGCTTGGCCCGTTCAAAGTGATGTTTCATGCTACGACCGAATCGGGGCTGCAGTAAGAACTTCGTGGATTTCGAGTGCGAACCGATGGAGTAAAGGAATTTCTCTGACGACTGTCAACCACTCAGCCCTCGGAGTATTTCGATGAAACTCGGACAGACTTCTGTAATTCATTTTACATCCAGTTTTGTCTCGTCGATTCTGGGGTTCGTCGCTACCGTCTACGTCGCGAGAATACTTGGCCCGGAGCCACTCGGCATCTATCAGGTTGCTATCGGCCTCGTTTCGTGGTTAGCGATCCTCGGTCAAGTCGGGATATCCCGAGCCATAACAAAGCGTGTCTCCGAAGGCAGTGAGCCGGGCGAGTATACGGTCGCGGGTGCCACAATCATAGTAGGATTGTTCGCTGTCGTCGCTGTCGGCGTGTTAGTGTTTCGCGAACAGATCGGCGCGTATATTGAGTATCCGGCGGCCGGCTACGTGGTCGCAATCTTGTTCGTAGTCTTGCTGAACGGGCTAGTGAACGCCTTGCTTGTCGGTCTCAAACTTGTTCACGTGAGCGGAATCCTCTCACCGATCAAGACCGGCGGGCGAGCTATCTCACAGATTCTTCTTATTATTGCCGGAGCTAGCACGGCTGCTCTATTCATCGGGCACATTCTTGGGTTCATAGTGATCATCGCGATTGGCAGCTACTACGTGTTCAAGAATCTACCGTCGCTCGGCGTGCCGGAGCAGCGACATTTCAAACGGCTCTTCGACTTTGCGAAGTTCTCGTGGCTCGGCAGCCTCCAGTCGCGAATGTTCAGCTACACTGACGTGCTGGTGCTCGGGTATTTCGTGTCTTCGGGACTCATCGGCATCTACGTCGCAGCATGGAATGTCGGTCAGTTCCTAATTCTATTCAGCGGGACGCTCCAGTCGACGTTGTTTCCCGAAATGAGTTCGATATCCGCGAAAGAAGATCCACAGGCGGTCTCTAGGATCGTCGAACAGTCACTGACGTTCGGTGGGTTGTTTCTCATTCCCGGACTATTTGGTGGAGTCCTCCTCGGGGAACGGATCCTCCGAATCTACGGCCCGGAGTTTCCAGAAGGGGCCGTGATTTTGAACATTCTCATTGTCGCAAACCTGTTTATGGGCTACCAGAACCAGCTGCTGAACACGCTGAACGCGATTGATCGACCCGATCTTGCGTTCCGGGTGAATCTCGTTTTTGTCGTAGCTAACGTCTCACTGAACGTGATTCTTGTATCTCTCTACGGCTGGGTCGGAGCCGCCGTGGCAACGGCGACGTCGGTCGCTATGAGCCTTGTACTTGCGTACTGGCACGTCGACACAGTCATTGACTTCGAGGTACCCACCGGCGAGATCGCGCGCCAGTTTGTTGCCGCGGGCGTGATGGCAGCTGTAGTTTACCTTGGTCTCGCAACCGAAAACACGTACCGACTACTTGGCCACAACTTCGCGGTTGTCGTACTCCTTGTCGGCATTGGAGCTGTAAGTTACTTCACTGTCTTGTTCGGTCTCTCTCAAGAGTTCCGCGAGACTGTCCACCGAAATGTCCCTATTGAACTTTCGTTCATTCCGCGGTGACCAATTTCGATCGAGATAAGCAGATACGATTCCGCCATACAATATCTTGCTCACAAAGTATTTCCCACCGCCAACAGAGCTGTAAGACATGCAAGCAGTCGTACTCGCCGCGGGCAAGGGCACACGCCTTCGACCGCTCACCGACAACAAACTAAAAGTCCTCGTCGAGGTCAACGGGACGCCGCTCATTGAGGACGTCTTCAACAACC
>Ga0306901_1000769_pt1 | contig 12019 bp, 10 predicted proteins | sample AntRauMFilla3767_FD_190431 | JGI IMG/M metagenome (GOLD analysis project Ga0306901, IMG submission 190431) | Saline lake microbial communities from Rauer Islands, Antarctica - Metagenome Filla 3 #767 (v2) (version 2) | ecosystem: Environmental > Aquatic > Non-marine Saline and Alkaline > Saline ... | reverse complement strand
TGGTACAGCCTAATTCGGGTGTGTAGAAACATAGAATGACCATTAATAAGGCGTTGACCGATTTAAAAAATTATATAATCTGCTTTTATGAGTCCTAAGCTGCTGCTCACCATTATATCCCCCGCTCCGCCAGCCGGCGGAGCAGCCCCTTCTGCCAAAGGCACTCCTTCGGAGGAAGGGGGGGACTTTAAATACCCTCTTGCCTGTCCTCCCGAAGCATTGGGAGGGGATTACACCGTAGGCATGCCTTTGGGAGCGGTGGGTTGGCAGATGCTTCAAAAACTAACTCAGAATCGTTTAAACCTGAGCGCTCCACGCGTTCTTATATTTAATTTCGTTTAATGAGTAAGGTACGCACAAGGCGACATATCGGAGATATACTGGTTAACCGTGAAGTAATTACGGACGATCAGCTGCAAGAGGCTATTTCTATTTTGGAAGATGAACCGGAATCGAGTAACCGGCGCATCGGGCAAATTTTGTACCAGAATATAGGTCTTGATCGATACGAAGTGATGAAAGCTATAGCCGGTATTTACGCTTTCGAAGAAGTATTTGAAGAGCAGGAACAGCTTGAAAAATCACTCATTGAAGAAATCAACGCCAATCTTGAAAGTTTGCCACAGGACATTGTTGATGAACTGGTGCATCAAAAAGCGTTCCCGCTCAATACCAATAATGGGGTGCTTACGGTTGCCGCTTCTGATCCCACCGACCCGGTGTTAACCACACTTATTGGCAAGCTGAACTTTCGGCAGCATGAAATTAAGTACTGCCGATACGAACTCGTTGAGCATACGTTAACGGAGGTTTACGAACAAAAAAATGAGTTTTTAGATCTTCTTGAAGAAATTGAATATGATGAACCCGATCTGGAGCAAACCGAAGAAAATAAAATAGATGAAGAGAAGATTGATGCCGAAATCAATCAAAGCATGCTCAATTCACTCGTTGAGGGGATGCTTGTAGAAGCTGTCCGTGACGGAGTCAGTGATATTCATGTGGTGCCCAGCGGGCCGGCGCTGACGGATATTCGTTTCCGGGTTGATGGCAAGCTCGATATTTGGCATCAACAAAAAAATGTAAAGCCCGAAGCCATATCAGCGGTGGTAAAAGATAAGACCCGAAACGTGGATCGCTTTGAGCGTGACGCCACGCAGGATGGGTTCATCCAGCGCAAGGTTGATAACCACAGCATACGCTACCGGGTATCCATTATGCCCATGGTGGGAGAGGAATTTGACCGTAAGTTTGAGTCCATCGTAATTCGGGTACTCGATGATCGTAAAGTGATTACCGATCTTAATGTGCTTGGCCTGCAAGAAAAGGCCAAAAACGATTTTGTAAATGCCATTGAAAAGCCTTCGGGCATTGTTATCATTACCGGTCCCACCGGCAGCGGTAAATCTACCACACTGGTTGCAGCGCTTTATTATGTAATTGACCCCTCGGTAAATGTTTTAACCGTTGAAGATCCGGTGGAATATCTTATTAGCGGTGCGCGACAGTTAAAGCTTAGCAATCATATGAGTTTTGATCAGGCCATGCGCGGAATATTGCGCCATGATCCGGATATTGTGCTGGTGGGAGAGATTCGTGATTTAAAAACAGCCGAAATAGCCATTAAACTGGCTAATACCGGTCACCTTACCTTTTCCACGCTTCACACCAATGATGCCCCCAGCGCGGTATCGCGACTATACAAAATGGGGGTTGAACCGTTTCTTATCGCCAATGCGGTAAATTTAATTATGGCGCAACGGCTGGTACGCCAGCTGTGCAGCGATTGTAAAAAACAGTACGAGCCTCACCCCGAGATGGCTAAAGGAATTGGTTTTAATGAGCAAGAGATAGAAGAAACCACTTTTTATGAGCCGGTGGGCTGCGAAAATTGCTCGCATGGTTACAGGGGGCGAACCGCTATTATGGAAGCCCTTTATTTTGACAGTGAGATACGCAGCATGATTCTGGAATCGAGTAGTGATATTAATGAAGCAAAAATTAAAAATCATGCCATAGAACAGGGCATGTTAAGCTTACGCGCTTCAGGGCGTGAGCGAATAAAAAACGGCGTAACTTCCATAGAAGAAGTGGCCGCCATAACCATTGAAGATTAACAGCAATGGAAATAAAAAGGTTGATAAAGCACGTTTCGCAATACGCTATAATCAGCCTTTTAAATAGATTGATAATAAACATTAATTTTATTTAATATCTCTGTGCTTCAGCTAATTAATAAATACCTTAAATAGAGTCTGAAAAGGCACTGGCTTTTTGGGTAAAATGGAGACCAAAACCATGAATAAAGACAAACACTTAGAATCTGAATCTACTCCTGATTATATTCGGTCCTTTCTTAAGGAACCCCCGCTTGTACTTAAGAATTTCCATCATGAAGATGTCATGGAATTTCTCAACTGTGGGATAAAAAAAGAGTATATGAAGGATGATATTGTAATTGAAGAGAACGACTACGTAAATTCTGCATTCCTTATCGCCTCCGGAAAGGTTGCAATTTGGAAAGAGAGTATACAGTTGGCTACGCTTTCAACGGGTAGTTTCTTGGGAGAAACTTTTCTGTTCAGCAAGAATAACCGCATGGCTAAAGTAGTTGCAGTAGAAGAATGTACCTTGTTGCAATTCGAGCGTCCCGAAATATTAAACTTTTTCAAAAAAAAACCGGAAAAATTGTTTAATATTTTTACCCGCAATATTATTGAAATTCAGCAGAAAAAAATTGGTAACATGAACAGTCAGCTGTTCAATCTTAAAAAACGTTTACTCAAAGAACCGGAGTGGTGAGGGGGGAGAAGCGCAAAATATTAAGATTTTTTAATATGGTCTCAATAATTCTTAATATGAGTTGGTTTTAGATTATATAATACGTCTTAAAAACGTTATGAACCCAATTTAGTGCATACGGCGGTACACAAACCCTTATTTTTAATAACTCTTTAATGTCTGAAAATAAAGTTACGGAACTTCAAAACTTGGTTCAGCCCTTAGCAGCCCGGCTCCCTGATACGGCTAAGGGCGTAGAGTATCATGCTGCTATTGGTGATGTAATAGAGGACCTTTCTGATGAGCAACGCCACTCGCTTCGCTTGATTCTGGAGCATTACCTGCACAAAATGCTTGAAAATGAAGCTTCCGATATTGATATAGGCGGCCCCGGTTGCGATGGGAAAGTGTGGTATCGTATCCATGGAGATAAATCGCCGTACGAGCAAGATGAAATAAGTATCCTTGAAACCGATTTTTTGCTGCATAATGTTATCATGCCCAGTCAGCGTGAACACCTGCTTGAAGAACGCAACCTCGACTTTTCTTACACTATAGACACCGATTCAGAACTTGACCAGCGTTTTCGTGCTGACATGTACTTCGATTTACAGCACCTTGCCTTAAATATGCGCCGGATTGATAATGTTATTCGCCCTTTTAAAGGATTGGGCATGCATCCTCAAATTGCCAAAGCCCTGAGTCTTAAATATTATAAGTACGGATTAACGCTGGTTACCGGCATAACAGGTTCCGGTAAATCATCAACCCTGGATACCATCATTGATGCCAACAACCGTACGGTTGATTCGCACATCGTTATCATTGCATCCCCAATTGAATTGATACACAAGCCCATCAAATCGGTTGTTCGTCACCGCGAGGTGGGCCGCGATGTTATGGGTTTTAAAGAAGGAGCCATTCAGGCGTTGCGGCAAGATCCCGATATTATTGTTATTGGTGAGCTTCGTGATCCGGAAACAATTATGACGGCCCTTGAAATAACCGATTCCGGCCATAAAACTTTTGGCACCCTGCACACCTCATCAGCTATGGAAAGTGTAGAGCGTATTATGGGTGAAGTGCCCGTTAATGAGCAGGAACGAGTGCGTTCGCGACTTGCCGATGTACTTACGTGTGTTATCAGTCAAAAATTGGTGCCCAGCCTTGACGGCAAACGGGTGATGGCCAAAGAAGTTCTGTTGGTTACAAGCTCAATTAAAGCAGCAATACGCAATGATAATGTGAACGAAATTTATCAAATGCTGATGGAAGGCAGTAAAGAAGGCATGAATACGATGGAGCAAGATTTGCAGCGTTTGCATAACGAGGGCAAAATTTCAAAAGAAGTAGCATTGAATAACGCGAATAATAAGAAGCGGATGGAACAACTGCTTTCTAAAACGGAATTTGTATAAATAACAGCGTATGCTTTGGAATAAAGAATTTGTGGGACTTGCTTTAGAGGATGATGTGATCCGTGTGGCGCATTTGAGAAAGGAGGGCAAGGTTTTTAAAATTATCAGGCTTGATAGTTATACTCTTGCCGAAGAAATTTCTTCCCCTTCTCAATCATCTCCCGAGAATGCATCAATGGATGATACTGATGCAGATAATTCTGCCGAGGGCGTCTTTGGTTTTGACGAAGAAGACGATGAACCCTCATCAGCAGGGAATGAGGAAGAAGATGATCTTGACTTTGAGGAGCTTGAAGCGCAGACAGAAACCCAAGACGACAATGATCTGTCGCTGGACATGGTCAATGAATCTGAAGGAGTGCAATCAAATGCTGTTCTGCTTTATAATATTCTCAACGATACTGAAAGTGAAAACGTAACGCTTGGACTAAATATACAAGCCGGCAATACCATCTTTCAGATCATTGATGATACGGACTTCCGTGAGGTCAAAACCAAGGATTTAACAGCGGATGTGGAGTCTAAACTTGAATCAATTTACGGCACGCCCAAATCGGAAGATAACTATGCATACCATATACAAGATGATGGTTCTTTGATATTGGCCTCCACCGAGTCAACGGCTGACTTGCTGGCCATTGTTGATGAAAGTAAAGAAATTTATGACCAAAAAATTAACATAGGTGCCATATATCCCGATGAAGTAGCGCTTGTGGGGTTAGTCAACAACCATTATCCGCAAAAAAATTCTGAAATTACAGCCCTAATACAGTTTGCCCCTCAAAACGGACGCATTGTGTTTATGCAGGGTAATGAAATTCTGCAGGTTATGCCCACCATTAATCAGGGCACGGAAAGTTCCAATTTTTTAAATACGGTTTTTAGTAAACTTTTATTTCAGCTTGATTCGGGTAAAGTTGCGGGTATTGATAAAATAGTTATAGCCAATAATACGATTGGTGAGGAGGCGTTAGAATTTTTCAGCCAGAATTTTCCCGACATTACCGTTCAGAATTTTCAGTATAACAACGAAGTATTGGAGTTGGGAGACACCGACCAATCGGTACTGAACTTATTTACTTCTGCCATTGCTATTGCAACCGCTGCTTCCGAAGATAACGAAGAGGCTATTCACGAGCTTTCGTTTATGCCTTCGCATGTTCGTGAACGGCAGAAAATTTTTAAACTTCAATGGCATGGATTGGTTTTATTGGCGCTGATATTTTTGTCCATCCCCACGGTAAACTATTTCTATCAACAGAATGCGGCGGAAATTGAATCACTTTCATCGGAACTTGAATTAACCAACTCAAGGATTAACCAAATTGCTCCCGTGGTTCAAAGCACAAATGAGATATCACAAAATTTAAGCCTGCTCACCTCAAAACTGGCGTTGTTAGATTCCCTTAGCAAGGGCAGCAAAGTCTGGAGCACCAAGTTTGATCTTTTGAATGAAGGAATGAACAGCATTCCCAATAGCTGGCTAACATCAATGAATGACAGTCAAAGCGGGGTGTTTTTAGAAGGTTATACCCTTTATAGGAATCGTATTCCCGCTATTGTGGATTTATTTGAAGAAGCCACGTTGTTTAACGTAACAATTGACGAGAGACGGGAAGAGGAAATTTTTCGATTTTCAATGATCGTTCAAGAGTTTGTTAGTGATTCTTCGTTATATTCTCCTGAAAAGCCTGAAGAAATTGAACAAATACTTAATAATTAATTTTTAAAATGTCTTACGCCCTACGTAATTCATTAATCCTTTTGTTGGTCTTGTTGCTGTTTGCAGCGGGGGGATGGTACTATATCCAGTATTATCAGGCAGAAACGCTTGCAGAGGTAAAAACTCAGGTAACTGAAAGAAAGAACAAGCTAAAGCAAGATCAGCAAATAGCGGATCAGTTTGAAGCTATATCAGCAACGTTTCAAGAGGCCAGTGCGTTTTATAAAAATTATGAAAAGGCATTGTATAGAAGCAGTAATGAAGATAAAGTGTTCGATTTTTTGACTACCTTAAATCGTGGCAACGCCAATAATGATTTTTCATTTACATTCCAAGATTCTACTCTTTATCCTCAATACGGTATTCTAAATATGCAGATAACCGGAGAGGGCCTGTATCGAAATGTTATCAACTTTATGCGTTCTGTTGAATTGAGTGGGCCATTGAACAAAATAGATAATGTTTCTATAACACCTATACAGGTTGAAGAAAAGTACGGATACGTAAGCTATGACTTTAAGCTGAAAAGCTATTACGAGCGCACTAAAATTCTTGAAAAATCTGCTTATAATGTATTTCAAAATACCTATGCTTCCTTAAATAATCCCTTTTTTCCACTAATTCGAGATATTAAAGCGAACGAAGATAAACAAATTAACGTAGAAAATAGCAGTTTAGTGGCTGTAAGTACCGATCGGGTGTTTTTAATTAACCAAAATGGAGAAATGCAGCAAATTAGCATTGGGGAAGAGGTATATTTAGGCAAACTCAGTAGCATCAATTTATCCGAAGGAACAGCTACGTTTACGCTCAATAAAGGTGGCATCGTAGAGTCTGTAAAAATGGGGGTCGATAATGAAAACCAGCAATAGACTACACTTTGTGATGAAAAAACAATTGCTTTTACTTGTATTTTTGGCCGGAATCTTTTGTTTAATTTCCGTCTCTTCGGCACAAAGCCAAGATCGGATACCCCGTGATTATACCAATCCGGATGAAGTGGTTTCATTTGACCGTACCACATCATTTTCAAGAGCGTTAGATGTTATTAATCAATTTGCACAAGAGTATTCGGGCAAGGTAATTATAGATCGTACGGCAACAGAATCAAACCTGGGTATTAGCGTGCCGCCCATGCATTGGCGCGACGCGCTTGACCTAATTTTGCGGGCCAAATATTTGCAGCTCATTGAACAACGCGACTTTTTTGAAATAGTCCCGGCGCAAACCTCCTCATCCGTTCAGGGTCAATCTCGTACGGTAACACCCGCCGCCGGAGATACAGCCATTACTACCAGTTCAAAAGAGGTTCGCATTAACGCTATTTTCTTTGAAGGTAACCGGCGTGCATTGCAGGAAATTGGGGTGGATTGGTCAACATTAACCGAAAATGTTCCATCTAACGTGGGTGACTTTGTTAACCCTCAAGGAGGGGGCGACGGGCAGCTGCCGGTTACGGATGGCGGCGGCAACCAGGGTGCTGTACAGGATGGCGGTTTTGACGGGCCATTTGTACAAGTGAATTCAAATGGGGCCCAAAGCGTTTCACAAAGCGTGTTTAATGGAATCGTGAATTTTGGAGAAATTTTTGGCAGCGGCATACGCGTTCAAGCCCTTTTTAGTGCATTTGAGGCTGATAATCTCGGTGAAATACTGGCTTCACCTTCTGTAAGAGTATTGGAGGGTGAAGAGGGCAATATTCAGGTGGGTCAGGATTTTTCCATTAAGCAACGCGATTTTGCCGGCAATGTAACCGATCAGTTCTTCAGCGTTGGTACCATATTGAATGTTGTGCCTCAGGTTATTGAATACAAGGACACAACCTTTATTCATCTTGAAATTGAGGCCGAGCGTTCGTCAGCTCAGCCCGATCCGGTGAGTACCATTATTAATAAACAAAATGCGACGACCCAAACCCTGCTGCTGAATGATGAAACTACTGCTATCGCCGGCTTATACCGTACGGAAGCCTCTGAAGTGCGCCGCGGCGTTCCCATACTTAAAGATCTTCCGCCCTGGTTTTTTGGACTGCGATATTTGTTTGGATATAACTCTAAAGATTATCAAACCCGGGAATTGGTGATTTTAATTCAGGCCTCTATTGTTCCAGGTATTCCCGAGCGCATAGAGAAAGGCGTTCTAACAGGGAAATTTGAAAAATTAAGAGATGAACGGCTTCGCATTCAAAATGATCTGGAACGGTACCGCAATACCGCCAAGCAACAGGCCATTGTGGAAACAGAGGAGATTCCCACTGAAGAGGAAATTGAAGACGACAATATGCAAGCACCGGCTGAAGAGCAGGTATCCGATAATAATGACGACACCCTTGAGGTGGAACAAGTGGACCCGGAAATACCGGTTCGCGAAATTGAGCTTGATGATCCCCAAGGCGAAAATCAATCAGGAGATGTGTCTAATTCCATTTCAACCAATGATGAGTCTTATACCTACTACGTGGTAGGCGGCTCGTTCAAAAATGAAAGCAATGCAGATTCTTACAAAAAGCAATTAATAGAAGACGGACATGAAGCCGAAATATTGGTTAACGTGGGAGACGGCTATTACATGGTCGCTTATAAAGGCTTTGAAGACGAGCAAGAAGCTGATCAGTTCCTCCGACAAATTAGAAAAGATGTGAATGTTGATGCGTGGCTTTACAATAATTATTAAAGGGCATTGAAAGGCTCGTTGTCATTTCGTCCCCGATCCCGAGTACTCGGGAGGATAGACCCCAAAGGGATGCCTGTGGCAAAAGGCATACCTGCGGTGCAATGAGCCCCGACTATTTCATCGGGCGAATGTAGTCTTCCGAAGGCATCCCTTTGGGAGAAGACTCTTGGATAGTATTTCTCCGAAGGAGTCCTAGGGACAAAGGCCTCAAATAGACTTAAGCGGTAGAAATAACGGCCAATGATCAAATTCTAATTTTACTTCAATTACAGACTGGCTTGCATGTGCTCAAGTTCGGTTAAATCATTTATTGTATAATATTTTTTCATCGCATCAGCGGTAAGGCATGAATGAACCGGTAATATGCCAATTAGATCTCCCAAATCAAGCTGTTTAATACATTCGTTGGAACATTTTACAATCCCATGTTCTTGCGAGAGCGATTTTACCCAACACCCATCTACCGGTTCTTCCCAGTGCAGATCATTACTTAATTGAACGATTCTTCCATACATTTTATGCCCATCAACCCTTATTGACTCCTTAGATAAATGCACCGCTCCGCCGTGGATCACAATTTCACCTCGTTGAGGGTATGTTGCTACTACGGGACAAGCCAGTGCCACGCTTATATCTTTAAGCCGACAAGCCCCAATTTGGTGCTGCATTAAATCATAAAAAACGAAGTTACCGGGGCTTATTTCATCAATGCCTTCAAAATGCTTAGCCACACTACAACAGGGAGTGTCTCCAATACAGCATACCAGATCGGGATATTGGGTCTGAAACTGCTTTTTTAGAGAATTTATTTTGCTCACCGCATCCCCGTGAATCTTTCTGATCTCAGATTTTGACCGTGCCGCATAGGAATGACCGGGGTGGGAATAAAACCCTTTAAACTGTAATTGGGAATGATCATAAATTTGATTTACCACTTTTGAAATAGAATCGGTTTGATGAGGGGCCCAGCCCGTTCTATCCGAACCGGTGTCAATCTCAATATACACCTGCACCGGATTCGTCAGTGATTGGGTAAGCACCGGCAACGCATTCGCATCACTCACTAAAATTGAGAGCGATATACGAGCGGCCAGCTCATTAATACGATCGATTTGTAGAATGTTGCAGGGAAAAGCAATGGTGATATCCATCCACCCTGCATCAGCAAAATACTCGGCCATGGTAACCGATGATACCGTTATTTTTTCAACACCAACATCTTGGAACCATTGGCCTATCTGTACCGACTGATGCGTCTTAAAATGCGGTTTAAAGACAACCTTATTTTGTTTAGCCTTATCTGCCATCACCGAAATATTTCGGCGCACGGTTTTTTCATCAAGCAGCAGGGTGGGGGTTGATATCACATTCATTCCACTACTCCATTGCATCTTTATTTGAAAGTCGTTGGGCCGTTTCAGTAACTTCATTCCACACACGGAAAATATTGCGGTGCGTTATCTTGCCAATGTCGTCTTTGGTGTATCCGCGATCCAAGAGTTCCTGAATTAAATTTGAATACATTGAAACATCCTTGAGCCCAACAGGCAACGTATCTCCCACGCCGTCAAAATCAGAGCCAATACCAACATGATTTATACCGGTGAGATTTATAACATGCTCAAAGTGATCTACAACTTCATCGAGCGTGGCGTAGCGGTAGTTTTGTGACTCATATTCTTCAATATATTCCTGTGCCTCAGCATCAGAGCGTTCAAGGTTGTTTTCATCAAGCCAGCGGCTGATGTGGGCCTCCAGACTGTCGGAGTTGGCACGGGTTGAATCACTAATAAAATCGGAACCAAAATTAATCATCATAACGCCGTTATTTTCAGCCAGCATGGTAATCATGGAGTCGCTCATGTTACGCTCAAAGCCGGGTGTATAAAATCGCGCTGATGAATGCGAGGCGATCACCGGGGCTTCGGTGATTTTCATAACATCAAAAAATGCGCTGTCGGAAACATGCGAAATATCAACTATTATGCCCGTTTGATTCATCTTTTTAACTACTTCTTCGCCAAATGAGCTCAGCCCGCCGTGGGTGCCAGACGTATCGTATGATGAGTCACTTATCTGGTTATCTTTAGAATGAGTCAGGGTTATATAACGTATTCCTTTATCGTAAAGCCGCTGCACATTTTGCAGGTCATTTCCTACCGGGGCGCCATTTTCCAATCCCATGGGTAACGAAATAAGATCCTGTTTAAACTGTGCTTCTATTTCCTGCGGAGAGGTGGCAATGGCAAATTTTTCGGGGTGATCGGTCTCGAGCTGCCGCACAAGATTGATAAGGCTGTCAGCCACGTTCATAGCAAAGTCTGTTTTTTGATAGCGCGCTGGAATATAAATAGACATAAACGGCGCATTCAGCCCGCCTTCTTTTGCGCGATCATAGTCAAAATCACCGTCCGATGTTGTTCCGGATACATCTTCCGGATTATTGTTCAGGCGGTAGGGCAGGTCAACATGGCCATCTACAATGATAAATTCCTGGGCCAGACGGTCTGCTTCATCGTCATAATTTTCTTCTCTTGAACATGAAAAGAGTACCAAAAAACTTAGCGGAATAAGAATAAAAATAGATTTAAAATGCGGCATGTTAATTGAGGTGTTAATATTGGGGGTTGATTAAATTATTTAAAAATCGCGCAGGCAATTTCTCACCTAAATATACAAGACTAAATAACGTATGTTGAAATAAAAGGCATAAAAGTTAATCTAAATGAGAACTAAAATATGAGTTTTTCAGCTTTGCCGGACCGTACAATATTGACCAAGAAAATCTTGCACTGTTGCGGCATCATCGGTTGAAATAAATAAATTCTTCCCGCCAAACTTGAAAAACGATAGTGTATTTTTGCTATCGGTGAAGGTAATCAAGAATTTACGTAGTTCATTTCGTGGAAAAAAACCCCAAATGGCCGGAGCAGACTTAACTTTAATGGTCTTAACCGTGTTACGCTCAAATAGTTCTTCCTGCTCTTTCCTGGAAGCAATAAAATATTGAACGATGATTTGGCTCTCATCAACCAGAAGTGTTATTTTTTTCGTTTTTTCTCTATGCTGAAGATAACTTATAACGGATGCGGCAAATCCAATAAAGGCCAGCAGACGAAAAATACCAATCCATAAAGGGCTGCCGGAGTAGGAGGGGGCAAAAAAGAATATTACGGAAATTATTAGTCCGCTTATGCTGATTATGCCCCACGTTTTAGAGATTGAATTTCGAATGGTTATTTCATCACTCATTACCGAATAAATTTTTGATGCGTTGTTGTTTTGTTGATTAATCTACAATCGGAATATAAACGTTTATTAAATCGAAAAAATTTATATACTTAAGAAATCTAATAAACCTTTAAATTTGTATTACATTTATGGTTTCCTCAAAAAATCCCCAACCCCGCCGGTTAAGCATTCA
>Ga0306901_1000768_pt1 | contig 12019 bp, 12 predicted proteins | sample AntRauMFilla3767_FD_190431 | JGI IMG/M metagenome (GOLD analysis project Ga0306901, IMG submission 190431) | Saline lake microbial communities from Rauer Islands, Antarctica - Metagenome Filla 3 #767 (v2) (version 2) | ecosystem: Environmental > Aquatic > Non-marine Saline and Alkaline > Saline ... | reverse complement strand
GGTTGATTATGTATATCTGAGTTTATATATTCATCCATTGTAATTTTTGAATTTGAATTTTAAATTTGCATCCTAAATGTGGTACACGGTGACAGTGTTGCAAAATTACTTAACAAGATTGTAGAGAAAATAGATTATAATGAACCCAACTTTACACCTATGTTAACAAAAAATGCAACAGGCGTATTCTCATCAGAGTTGGGAAATTAATCCCGGATTCGTTACTTCCTGGACAACCGTACAAGAAACGGAAAAAAATATACGAACGGTTTTGAATAATTGTAACGGTACTTTTGTTGACGACGATGGTCGTGAGGGTGTCGCAGAACCCGTCGAGAGCTTGCACTTCCAGCAGACCCGAGCGTACGTCGCGGTATACGGAAATCTGAAAGGAACGTGGACCGACTCGAATGACGTGATTTCCAACGCGTGCGCTTTTATTCATTCGTGGCTTCCGGGTATCCGCGTCTGTCGCACTCAAGTATCGCGAGACCTCGGGCGTTTGGGGGTGGCGAAGCGCAAATCGGGCTTGGAAAAGCACGAGTACGAGTTTCCAGACACGTTTCACCGTGATCGCGATCACCTGTATAGAACGTAATAAGGGAACAGTATGACTATCATTGACACTGGAGCTAGAATAGACGCGTGCGCTCGGATACCTCTCAAGCCGTCCTGTGAATAGCGGAAAAGGCTGCAATCTTGGACGACACGCGCGATGGCCGCTCCGATGGCGATTATTAGAACCGTGGATATTACGTAGTCCACGAGGAGAGCCATGAGGATAGTCGAGTCGATGAAGAACGCGTTCGTGGGGCCTTTGAATTTGAGCATCGTTAGGAACAACACCAGGAGAAGCGCCAGGAAAGATATGTTTTCTATCGACATGCATATGACGATGTACGACATCAGACCCGTAGGTTTACCGTCTTCTATGTAAACGCTGTTCATGTACTTGTCCAGGTACACCTTTTCGACGAGATACATGATGAACCACAGTGAAACAATCCGGAACAACTTGACCAGGTAAGCGAGAACGAACATGTGGTAGTCCATCGCGTGTATCTTGCGTGGGTGGGCGAAGGTTAAGAGAGATTCCTTTGTCCGTATTACACTGGGATCACAGAAAAATGTGCATAAAGCACGTGAATAACTTTTCCGTCAGTATTCAATACGGCGAAGCAAACCAACGACCTATATTCTTGACGGGTTATTTACACACATGCATGCATCCTCCTAGCCATGTCGTCGACACACCCACGTCCGCCGCCGTATATTTTATATACTTCATTGAACGAGGTATGCAACCGTATAGATCTCGAAGAGGAAGCCGACGAAATCGCGTCCATTTCCCAATCTGACATCGCCACGGAGCTTTTTCTTAACGGCCCTCATTCTCTTTCGAACGCGGAGGCGAGCTTCCGAAATTATGGATGGGACGACGACGAGAGGGGCGCGCACATCTCATTGGAAGAATTTATTTTGATAAGGAACGAACATGACGCCGGATACGCGCGGACGATTTTGAGCCCTCCCCCGAGCTCCTCCGAGTTACCATTTTTATCTTCTCCTTCTGAACACGGGTCCGTCATTGACGTTTTCCGCGACGTCAAAACGCAGCGCGAATATGAAACGGATCGTAACATTCGCACGACACCATCTGGCTTCAACCCGGCTTATCACATTCCCGCAAAGCTGCGCCAAACCACGGAATGGTATTACGATGACGGAACAAATGAATTCGAGAACATCGTGTCTCACCATGACGCCATCCAGCGATATTACACAGAACAACAATATCGTCGATACTCGTGTTCCGATGATACGGCAACAGCAAACACACACGTTGATACTTCGGATACATTTCTATTACTTCCTTCGAAGTTTAACGCCATGGCGTACATGTGACCTCCTCTCCCAATTCCTCGATGGGTGAATATATAATTTGTCACCTAAAAGTAGAACTCTCTTTCCTGGCGTGCACGCTCCCTACGACCGTCAAATAATCTACGTACGATGGCTCCAACAACGAACTCAGCGGCATCCAAAAATACAACGGCAAAAAATACCCGCGCTACGACGAACTCCAAAAACGGCACAGCTACTACGAACGTCAAGAACGTCTCTGCTAACAAGAACGGCGCAGTTGGAAACTCCAAGCAACCACCTGTCGTTCCCAACAGATTTTCCATGACCCCATCGCAGCGCGCCAACGACCCCGTGTTCAAATGCAAACAGGACATCCGCAACAGGGAGCTGCACGAAAAATGTCGCGACGATAAGAACTGTAAGTTCGTCAAGGAGTGCGGCAAACAGGTTGTGAAAGACAAGGATGGCGTCTCTCACACCATCGACACTCTGGGATCCGAGAAGTGGCCGCTCGGAGACGCCAGCAAATGGGAGGAGATCAAGCAAAACTACACCGGGGACCAAAACCCGGAAAAGATCCGAGCGTTCCGCGAGACGAATCAGTGCATACGTCGCATCCTTCTTAACGACGAGACTCTGAACAAGGAATACGAAAACTGCAACAACAAAGGAACCGCAGCCGCGCCACAGGTCTCAAAAACCACGACGGCCCTAAACACGAACAACACGTCGTCAAAAAAACCCGTTAATAACGCAACGGGAGCTAAAAAACCAGCTTCCAACGCAAAAAATAACGCGGTGGCGAAGAAACCCACGTCTCCTTCGAAATCTGGGGGAGGCCGTAACAAGACAGTCGGACAAAAAAAGAAGAAACCGGCTGTGAAAAAATAGAGGGGTGTAGAGTGATCATGTAATGTGCATAAACGCCAACGCCATGTGAGGCGAATGTTATTTTGGCTCAGAGCAACATGTCGACGAAATCCAGTATAGAAGCTTGGAAGTACGAAAAATCCGTGTTGACTAACTTGAGATCACAGGTCGCGCAGCGTGTCGACTCAGACGTAATCGCGGACGCTGCAGGCGACGGTGATCGTGATCATCGCACCGAAGGAAGCGGAAACGACGGTCAAGATGTAGAGTTCGAACGCTTCATGCGGATCGACGAAGATGAAATTGTGTCCGGAAAATACGATATCGAGAAGTACGTACGGCGAGCTAAAGAGAAACGGAAGATGCTAGAGCACCAATTGCTCATGATGGACTGTCGAGACGTTGACAAGTGCCGCAAGATCAACATGAAGTGTTTCGCCGTTCAGTGTTTTATATTGGTGCTGGCGGTCACGTGTATCGCAGCGGCGTTCGTGATTCATCGGTATTCAAATGAAACCGCAGCCGCATCATTGTCGGCATATGATGAAGAACACGGCGTGACGAATCTGCTCGACATACACAATTTATCATCCATTACATGTCACTCGGTCGAACCCGATATGGCGGAAGAGAACAAGACGGAAGAGACAGAGACAAATGCAAATGCAAATGACGATGACGATGACATTACAAATGTGACGATTATCAACGTGATCAACTGGTTCGAAAAACAAACACGCGCGGTGTTCAAGAACAAAAGAACGAGATATGTATTATAAACATACACGAGTACATGTGCAACGAACGATCAACTGAATCAATGGTATTCCGTCAAATCGATGTGTTGTACTGCGCAGTAACCGCGTGCTACCTTTCCCAATGAATCCAGACGTTGTTTGTTTTTTCCCGATATATCGTTGTCCAACGTAGTCCTTTGGAATATGAAACTGAAGGTATCTTTCAAAATGTCGTCGTCAAATGTATAAAATGGCCTGAAGCTTCTCCAGAGCATCGTTTTCGATAAATCTTCAAAAATATTTGCGTTACATGTAGCGACACTTTCAAACACCGTCACGTATGGTAGTAGGTACAAATCAAAGCGGTACGTCGGTATGTGTACAGATTTCTTCATATTCGTTTTAGACTTCTCCATATTCGTCAAGAGCTTCCTACGCTTGAGACATGACAAGACATCTCTTTCCTCCGAAAATATTTCGTCGCGTATATTTTTTCGTAATTTAACTCTGACTAACCCGAACAAGTCATGTAGCTGTTTCGTGTTATCGAATAATATGCGCATGTAGTCCGACGTCTCGCGGTTATTAACTGCATTTGCGTATTCCGACAGAGGGACAACGCTCCTCGTCATCCTGGCATGAGACAACTTGAGGTGGAAGCTTTTCGCGTTGTTCTCTTCATCTTTTGAAAATTTCTCCTCCTTTACAGCGTTTTTTAGCTCACATAATGTTTCATCTCGTGCCGTTTCATAACCGCGGCCATCCTCACGAAGAGGACTTTTCCGCATCGTCAACAACATGACAAGACGTTCTATTCTTAAACGGTGTTCTAAATATCGAGAACCTGCTGTTTCATGAACGGTTCGTGATGCCGGGTAAGGAAACGAAGTGCGTGCTCCATCCAGTCTTATCAAGTCGTCGACCGAAGAAGCCGCATTAAAGGAAGAGGAAGAGGCATTCAACTGATCCGGATAGGGGATTGGCGACGACGGTGAATATGCTGGAATGGTCCATACTTCTTCCGCTTCGGAAGCGTAGCTACGTATGTCCAACTGGATGCAAACGTCGTTTTCAGAAGTTTCATCGTTACGTCTAAAACGGAAAGGCGGGACTCTAAATCTACACGGAATAGTCATCTCGTAAATATATTTCGTGAAACAACATTCCCAGTCCCGTGATATAAAACAGTTATCGGCGGGAACGCCTCGTGACAACATGATAGACAGACAGGGTATTACCGTGCTACCTTTCGGATACGCGTGTCTATAAGGAAGCGTCACAAAGCGATTGAGAGTGTCATGTGCATTCGATCTGCACCTATCTAGGTGTGAATCAACATTCACGTTGCCTAGACCTCCGAACAAAGGAACTCCTATAGCGAAAAGGTTCGACACAAACCGAAGGCCGCATGTTTCAAAGCGGTCGCTATACTTGCAAGTTTCCGTCTCAGGGGTTTCTGCCAAGACTTTTTTTATCACGGTTTCGCTAGAATGAGACGTCCACAATGAGTCGATCAACCTGAAAGGAGGAAACCAGTAGATACTGTTATTGTTCGTACGGTTAACATTGGTTACGGACGAAGAAGACGTGTGATTGCCGTGTCCTTTCATTTACTGTTTGCGGTTAGTGGTCCGTATTATATAACCGCGCCACCACCCAAATCAGACATTCATAACATCAATTTTTTTATGATGGGCAGAGGAAGCAAATGTACCCATTATATGGTGGACATTTTAGTTGGTTGATCATTCAAGTTGGTTAGGCCGCTACTTCTTCTTCCGTCCTCTCGTTCATATATATAATTGCAGTCGATTTCAAAATTGAGTTGGACAATGTCATCCAACCAATCTCTGTGTCCAACTCGAAAATGAAATCGACTGTAACGGATTGTTAAATAAATATACCGCAATTACAGCGAAAGATTTTAGTGAGTGGTAAACGGATGAAAATATATGTCGCCTCATTCCAGTAACGTCGTTTAACGACGACGATATGTTTGCATCGACGTGCTCCATTAAAAATGCGCGAGAATACATGGAAGACCGTCATAATATCACTCGAGACATAGTACCAGGAACACATTTCGTAGGCGTATACGATGGACACGGAGGATGCCACGTGTCCGACATTTGCTCCGAACGGTTTCCTGCCATCGTTAAAAGGCAGTTGTCAAGCACTGACAATAACCGTAACCGACCCAACGCAGCCCTCAAGCTCGCCATACGCGAAGTGGACGAACTCGCCGGCTCTATGGGAATCGACACTTTCTGCGGAACGACTGTGTGCATGGCATTGATCCAGCCGCTGGAACGGACCATCACGGTTGCCAATATAGGGGACTCCCGGATGGTTCTCAAGACTAACGGGAACATCTTCGCCCTGACCAAGGACCACAACATGCAGCACCCAATGGAGCGAACACGCATACAGCGCGCGGGTGGTGTCGTTTCTCGCGATCAATCTGGAACGGAGAGGGTCATGGGCGTGTTGAACATGACGCGTTCGCTAGGGGACAGATCCCTGCGACCGTTTGTGTCTCCGCACCCAGTTGTTTCACGGTATACTATTAGACCGGATGAGGACGAATATATCATAGTCGGATCGGACGGGCTATGGGACGCGGTGTCCAACCAAGACGCGATGCACATAGTCGACAATTACATGAACAGAAAATATCGCGGACGCGAGAACATCACTCACAACGTCGCCAGAGAGCTGGTCAATGTAGCAGTTTCCAGGGGGAGCACCGACAATATAACGGCTATTTGGATCGGACTGAAAAAGTATCAGTGGTAGAACATTGGAGCGCTCGCGTCAATCATGTGGTGGATGAATCCCATAACAGAGAACAATTAGTCCGTCATTCTAAGTGACTTTTCTTCCGCACGATGAGTTTGCGATCTGGACGGTCTACTCACACGGTGAGTATCGAGTATTCGGGGTGTTTTCTCCAAACGTGAGCAATATGCTCCGAACATGAGCGTGTCGTCGATAAGGTCTTTCAAATCATTCTGTTTACAGGGTGCACATGCCCGTCATCCGTGTATGATAAATCGTAATTCGCTGGTAATTCTTATCGTCGCGTAATTATGTACAATATGTGAAAAATTGAAAACATCATTCGATAGACGACAGTACCCGGAAGTTTTGTACTACACTTGGTACGAGTGCATGAAACGCCATAGGGAGCTATTGATCTCCTCCAACCAGTTAATTTTTCTTTCTTACACCGACGAATGGTGTTTTATTATAATTATTATAACCGTAAAGTTGAGCTTCTTTTTGAACGTGTTGCTGTCTTGGGACGAGACGATCGTTGCTGCTGTCTGGAAGCCGGCTGTCCTACACGACGCTCGCCATTCGTAGCGTTTTTTTCATTATGCCTTACCTCGCCTTCCATCACGTTTTCGCCATTTCCTTCTGATTGGGTTTTTTGAGATTCCTCCATTATTTCTTCCCCGTTATCTTCTTCGTTTTCTTTATCGCATCCTGTAGCGCCATCATTCTCTTGTTCTTGTTCCTTTTGTTCGTGTTCCTTTTGTCCTTGTTCCCTTTGTTCGTGTTCCCTTTGTTCGTGTTCCGTTTGTTCGTGTTCCTTTTGTTCCTGTTCCTTTTGTTCGTGTTCCTTTTGTTTCTGCATCTTGGCATCGTCATCCAGCTTCGACTGAATGTTTTCGCATACGGATTTCAACTCGTTATAGTCTTCGTGTACTTTGGCAAGATAGCTGCCGTTGTTTACCTTGTCTGCGACCTCTTCTATGCTAGACTTCAAGGAATCGAGATCGTCTTTGCACGAGGAGACGAAACACGACCCCTCGCCCGATGACTGCTTCTGTTGCTGCTCTTCCGCGAGCGTCTCTATCTTGTCCGCCAGCGTGTCGCATCGCTTGGACAGCGTTTCGAACTTGTCCCGTACGATTTGCGATATGGCGTTCTCGCACTTGTACGTCATCGCGACATCTAACAGGTGGCGCTCCTTTTTGATGTCCTCCTTGAACTGCGATCGCATGCTGGAAATGGCGTCCTCTATCATGCTCTGCACGCACGGTTTCACTTTGTCCAAAGTAGTATCCTTGCCGTCCGTGTCTAGTCCGCACCTTTTCATCGTCTCCTGCATGTTGTTAACTGATTCGACAAGTCCGTTGACTTGAGTTTTGAGGACGTACATTGGATTGGTGTACATGTTTTTGTATTAACGGACCTTTTAAGAACTCGGACAGCTCGTGTTGTATTAAATGTATGCAACAAAACAAACGTCCTCCGCGAACCGCACGCACTCTTGTCCGTTTTGTTTTCTGCCGCCTAAGTAAGAAAAAAGAACAACTCCACACGACCTATGTTGTCCACCTCGTTGGCAATGCTCAATAACAACAAGGTGGTCATGGCGATCACCATGATAATCGTCAACATGGGGTCGAGGTACGTACTCACTGACATTTCTCCCACACACGAACGTATTCTGTCTCACGTGGTATTCAAGCGACTCGTGGTGTTCTGCATGTTTTTCGTGGCGACACGAGACATCGCGGTGTCCGTATGTTTGACGGCAGCATTTTTGTTCGTGTTTAACGTACTCCTGTCGGAGTCGAGCCAATACTGCATCGTGCCTCTGTCTCTCCGAGCCACGGCGTCGATGCCAATACAGTCACAGTTCCATAATCAGCCTCGAGATGACGCGAAAGAGAGGTGGCTACAAATGATGATGCAGGAACAGCAACAACAACAGCAACAGCAACCACCGGAAAACGTCAACGACCCAGCAACGGGTTCTGTTATTGAAATTGATAGCAATTTTGCTCCTTACGAAAAAGACGTGTCGTATTCTCCAGCGCCGGTGTCTCCCGAAGTGGTATCTTTCGAGGACGTTGAAAAGGCGGAGGCGTTGCTCGAAAAGTACCAGAATACCAACGCGGAAGAAGGAAACACATTCGACGGTGAAAATGATGATGAATCGGCCGTAGAAAACAAAACTCATCAAGAAGAAGGAATTCAAAACCCAGAAAGCGTCGATGACCCAGTCCCTTACTCCGGCGGAGGAGTCCTTTACGACGAAAGAGAAAACGACAATGACATCACCCGATCTACAACTCTGGCATTTGTCAATTTTTCCTCTTCAGAAGACCGTCTTTTGCCTACTGTGACGGGGTGATCAATTGGAAATACGGACCTCACCTCTCGTCGCGGGTACCGCTTTCGCTGAGACAGTTTCGATAGCTTGTTCTAGCACGAATATCGTTTACATCGAGGATCTGGGATATGTGGACGAACAGTTCCGCAAAGTTTCGCATCTCCTGCGGAACTGATCGTCCACATCGCAAACGTAAGAAAATTGATGCATGACGTAAAATAACTGCCACAATTCCTTTTCAGAATTATGGCGCAGTGGTCGGTGTAGGTGTCTGCGTTACCTGTACACTCTGGCAATTTTCGCCATCGTTATCGCAAATGCTCACTTCTCCTCGTAATTGAATTTTACCGTCTTTTATAGAAATCGGCGTCCAACTGTTGCCTCCACCGAACCTGTCGATGAACATTCTGTCTTCGTTGGCCCTTTGGTCGACGCCCACCCTCCAGCGCATCTTTCCTGCGTCTAGATTGACGTCTCCGTCGTCGGTTTTTCCGTTGAAATTGATTGTAGATAGCCCTTCGTTATTACCGTCAGATGTCCTTCCCGCTTCGAAAACCATGTTATTTTTATCCGTGTTGTTTGCGAGGCGCATCCTCCTAGCGTTTAGTGATTTCGTCTTCAGATTATTATCGACGGTCACGTTTCGCGTTGCTTTCACGTCACCATGGTGACGCACGTGGCCGCTGACCTGCGTATCACCGCGGATGACATTTTCTCCCGTCTTCTTGTTGTTAAACACCGTCCGTTTCATGTTTCCATCGTCGTCCAACTCGACGTCAGTCTGTCCTCCCTTGAAACTCGCTTCTCCTCCCGCGCGAATGTCGCCTTCGCTTGACACGTGGCCCTTGACGCGCGTGTCACCGCTCAATGTGTTTTTCCCGTTTTCCTTAGCATTAGCGAATATCGTGCGGTTTCGGTTAGGGTTCAGGTCCGACGTGCCGCCTTTGACGTCCAGGTGTCCTTTTGCAGTAAGAGAGCCGGCGCTCTTGACTTTGCCATCTATGACGGTGTCTCCGCGTAAGTAATTTTTGCCGTCAATTTTAGAAGCGAACATAGTCTCTTTCTTATCGGGATTATGTTCCGCCGACGTGCCGCCCTTGACTCGCAGAAAATCGGTATCGATCGCCTTGGTGTGCAAGTAGTCGTGGATGTACACCTTACGCAACGCATCCTCCCAGTCTTCGGTCTTATTGTCACCGAATGCCCCGACCTTCGTCTCCTTTCCGATAATGTCTAAACCGTCTGACAATTTACCGTAACATATACGGCCATTTTCTGTTCCATTATCGCCGTCAATTCCCACGCCTGTCTCCAAACACGATTTACCGTCTAACATGACTCCGTCTGCGGACCATATCTTTCCAGCCGCGATTGGAGCGTAGCGGTCAATAGCTTTGTCCGTTATGTGCAGCCCCGGATCGACTTGCATCCCGCGATTTTTGTTGCTATCTCCGTAAGGACGGCGCGTACCCAACTGGGCGCCGCGTTTTTCGTCGTTTACATCACCCACGTTAAGAGAAGCCGTTCTAAACTTATCTGCGTCCGCAGCCCTGTGATCGCGTCGCGCCTGTTCGATGCGACCGATAGTAGTGTTCGTCTGTTCTAAACGACCGTGCATCTCTCGGTCTTCTTTCCTCAGCGAATATATGCCTTTCTTGTTCTTTTGTGACATCTCGAACTGCTTTGTGGACACTACGCCCAAGAAGACAGATACGGCTATCAAGAGGAAAAAAGTGATGATAGCGAGCACGGTGGTCAACATGATGTCTGCTCTTGTTGTGTGATGATAACGCGACCTCGGCTCGATCGATGTGTATATATACACATTCGTGAGAATAAATAAATCTGTCCTGATCTGGATACTGCGATGACGTCGACCTGGCTAATCTTTCAAACGGACGCGTAGCCTGTGCTCAATACATGCTTACCATGTGGTAAAGCTGGTTCACCTCAAGGCTCACATTTTTCAGACGTTGCAATAAGTCCGTCTTATCTAAACACACGCTATTTTGAGGTATTCCCGACCGATCTTCGTACTTTTTGATAGGTTTTCCGAAGCATTTACCGTGTAATACTCCGTTACCAAACCCTTTTACTGCTGTAAACTGTTCTCCACTGTCATTCCTGTCTTCGACGACATCTGCGTCTACTTCCGCTTCTGCTTCCGCTTCTTCGTCGTCTTCGTTCACGGCTCTAAGAGGCGCCTTAACTGGAGCCGTGATATTAGTTTTTGTTGTGAGACGTGATGGAGGTGATACAGAACTGAGCTTCTTTTTGTTACTTCCTTCATTTACTACATCAGTTTTATTTGCCGAAGTTGGAGTGCGTTTCGTCGTAGCAGGTACCGTAGATTCAGATCCCAGTTTGTAGTCTCGCATGACTGCTATCAAGACCTCGTTTTCGGTCTCGAACACGTAGTACTTATCGATTTCTTCATCGGAAGCCGACCTTTTCAGTAAGGTTTCGAACAGCTTCATTACGTAAATCCGCATCTCGTAATTCCTTTTTTCCCTCTCCTTTTGATTCATCTGGTTGCTGTTGCCGCCATCCTTTTCTTTCTCATTCTTATCACTGTTGCCGCGCCGCGGATGTTGTTTTTTTCTTTCTGCTGTTTTTACTGCCCCCTTGTCATCATTGTCTTCCTCATCCATGACCTCGAAATTTTCCACGTGTTTATTCCTCGCAAAAACAAAGTAAGATAGGTAAGACAGTGATATTAAGATGAGAACGAACACGACCACGTTCAACGCGTTAAATGCCATGAGACAGAGTAAGTATACAATCCGTGTATATAAAAATCAACGATTTTAATTTCGTGTCAATTCGCACTGTTACCGTCAGCAAAAAATATTCAGATAACGAAAATTATCGTGCAAAAAAACGTTTTGCCATTTATTAAATGGATTCAAATATCGCGTCGTATAAATCTTTACCCAACAAAAACTCCGCATCGTTTTCATCTCTATTAGACGATGCAACGTGGTTCACTCTCAGGTCGCCTGTGCGTTGAAACGGGTGGTCGTATACACCGAAATCCTTTTCCAAATATTCTCCCAAACAGGAGACGCTCGATGCGGGAACGTACACATTTTTGTTTACGTTTGGCAGTGAAGATGACAACTCAACATCATAGTAAACCGTCGATAGCACGACTTTTTCTTTTACTCCAAACGCTTTTGTTCGTTGAATACCAAAATTAGCTTTAGACGTTATCTCCTGCAAGTATCTGTAGTTTACATCGTCGCAGTCGGTGGCGTTGACGTTGATGGTCATGTACCACCTTTGTGTGGTGCAGCGCTTCACGAACGTCACGATACAGTCCGTCCATTTAAAAATGAAACGACTATTCTTCGTCTTCGTTCCTATTTTTTTCTCATGTTATCGTGAACTCAAGGTATGTACGATATAGGATTCCGTA
>Ga0306901_1000763_pt1 | contig 12107 bp, 12 predicted proteins | sample AntRauMFilla3767_FD_190431 | JGI IMG/M metagenome (GOLD analysis project Ga0306901, IMG submission 190431) | Saline lake microbial communities from Rauer Islands, Antarctica - Metagenome Filla 3 #767 (v2) (version 2) | ecosystem: Environmental > Aquatic > Non-marine Saline and Alkaline > Saline ... | reverse complement strand
TACACGAAGACGTGTCGATGAGAATGTGGACGACGGATAGCTAGCCTTGGAAAAGGAGACGCGTCAAGGAAAATACTCTATCAGAGAGAGAAATGAGGTGTCCCATTTTATTTGATACCGAGTGTATATAGAATCCCGTGATTTAGTCGGAAATCTCAATCAAAACGCACAACGTGCATTCCCTGAATATGGTTAACCGTTCCTCTTTCCCACGACCCTTCGTCGTCTTGTTCGGACAATGAAGACAAGGAGATGTTTTCACACTGTAATGAGGAACCTTCTTTGTTTGTTCCTAAATCGTCGGTACCATTTTGGTCTGATAGAGATGAAAACACCACACGCTTGGAAGCTCTATCCGACTCTAGTTCAGAAGCATCTTTAAAGCATTGACCGTGTTGTAACGTGTGGTATCGGTCTTCGTGTCTATGGGAAGACGAAGAAGATGCCGGTGAGGATTGTGTTGACGGACCATTTTTATTGGCTTCTCTGCCTCTCCTCGCGCTGGTTTTGTTCTTGTTTTTCATCATATCCGTCTCGATATCGAGTGCATGATCAGAGATGTACTTGATGATGTCGTTCTGTATAACCCACTTGAAAAAATTCAACTGTCCTATCGTGGTCTGGACGTACTTGTCTTTTTCGTAATAATAATCGATACGGTCCCTTCTCCTAAAAGGATCGAAATGCTGTTTCGAATATGCCTTGAGTTGAGCCCGATAACTGAGGTACACGTTAAAATACACCGTGCTAGTACCATCTTCGTTCGGTTTGGTGATGATGATGTTTTTTTTCTTGGCGAAATTTGTCACGAACCAATCCAGCAAACGTAGAGACACCTTGGAATTGCAATTGATAACTGGAATTATTTTCTCGATGTTTCCTTTTTGCATGTAAAACTGCGACAGGGACATCAGCAGCAATGAGTCCGACAGACTGTTCTTTTTCGCCGACTGGACGGACGACTGGTTATTTACGTCCTCTTCTTCCGACTTTTCTCCCGCTTCAGTTTCCGCATCTCTCTCTAGGTTGACATCGTGGTGTTTGTCCATACTATTCTCACGCGTCTCCATTGCCGCCATATCCATAATGTAAGCATAAACGCGGCAAATCCTTATGTACGTACATCCTATACATATTATCGTCAATTCTCGTAATTAAAAGGACGTCTTTCAATGGAGACACCGGAATCATCTGTTGTAACTTCCGGGAATGCGATACGTAGAAAGTTGTATATCGACAATCGTGAACGCCAACTGATCGACGCTCTAGAAACAGAGAAAAATGAACCTTTCTTCGAAGTATCCAGCCTACATTTAGGAGATGCGCAGGTAACTTTGCAACACACTTCGGAAAATGACGACAGTCAGACCATCGAAGTCATAATGGAACGCAAGACACTCGCCGACCTCTGTGCGTCTATAAAAGACGGCAGATACAGGGAGCAGAAGAAACGCATGTTGGAAAACATCGACCGTGACAGAACGGTAGTTGTTTACATCCTCGAAAATTTCACATCTTACGACACCTGTCTCCGCGACGCTGCTCTCGCCAATGGTCTAAACGAATCTACTCTCCAGAGTTGCGTGTACAACCTCATGTTTCGAGACCGGATTTTCGTAATGTTCACGAAAGACGTCCGCGACACTGCAGCGTATATCCGCAGCGTATGGACGAGGAAAAAAGCTCTCGATTGTCGTATGACGATATCACCTCACGTGTCAGACGAAGCTTCTTCCTCTTCCCGCGCAGAGAGCGGCAGAGGCAGCACTATAGAGGACGCTCTCCTGAGTAGCTGCGTCCACGCGAAGAGAAATAAAAATATCACGTACCATACATGCTTCCTGATGCAGTTGTGTCAGATCCCAGGCGTGTCAAGCAAGACCGCGCGCCAGATTTCGTATACATGGTCGAGCATGGCGGATCTTTATCGAGAGCTTCTCAAGGACGACATGACGCACGCGGACAGGGTATCATTCTTCTCGGCTATTCCCGGAATCGGCAAAGTAAACGCCAAGAAGTTCGTCGAATTCATGTTTCCACCAGAAGGTTAGAATATGTTCTGGTAACAAACACGTAAATTTATATTCTCAACTCACGTAATTTCAATATTTGGAGGATGAAGGAAAAGAGATGAAAAACTGCATCGCCAATGACAGGGATGCAACGCTGTAGATAAAGATTCCATATAAGGTGATGTAGTGTTCACCGGATCGGTTTCTAGAAAGCGAATTACTGAGACGTAGATATTGGTTGGATGACATTGTCCAACTCGATTTTGAAATCGACTGTAAGAACAAGAACATCCAGTTTACGTTTTCTCAGCATGCTTTTTCGTTTGACTCGTTTATACACCAGTTTGACCGACAAGGTTTACAATAGGAGAGTTCCAAAAGACGTTCGTTCGCGTGTTTTGCATTCCAGAATCACATCGCCCACGTATACATGAAATTTATTATTAGCATAGCAGTGCGTAATTGCGAGTGCGGTGCAGTGGCTTGATAAATTTTGCGTTAAATTTGTAAGCAAGCAGTGAAAAGAAAACGACACCATATACGACGATTTCGACGATGGAGACTTCGGAAATATCTGATACTGATTGCGACGGGAACATCTACGACCTTAATTCCAATAATCCTGAAAATGTCTTCCATGCGACTTTTCATCGAGATGAGTCACGATCAAAAACCTCCGAATTATCCGATAACGCGATGCTCACCTTTTACACCGAAGCCGGTCTGGAAATGATTCGGGGACAAGACCAGTGCCTCGTCCTAGACAGGAACAGAAGCGCGTCGTATCCTACAGCCGAAAGAGGCGGCTTCTTGCGCAGAAGGAATAACAATAATGAAGACGTCCGTCCTATAGCTGTGTATCCTACGCTATCCACCGCCCTCTTCAACTTGGGAACTCGCGGAGATTACCTGCGTCAACACATCACTACTCTTAGAAGCCTTCCAGTCGTCTCTTGTTTAGATCGGGCTCGATCGTAGACTGCATCCATGGAGATACGTTGAACCGGGGGTTGGGCGTCTCTCCGCGGATGTCGTAGCTGGGATTGCGAAGACTCTGTCCAACCGTGTCCACGCCGTTATGATATCCAGCCGTCAAGTAATTTTGGCCGCTTACGTCTCCTTGGCCGGCAGGATTCACCTGCGACCACTTGGAATTTGCCGCGTCTTTCGGCAAAAGCTGTTCAACGCTCTGGGTAGAGTCGGACGGGTAACAGTCGTTCACGCCGCTGCTCATTTTGTTCATTCCATAATCGACAGCAAGATGCTGCTCGAGGCCATTGGGATCCAATGGCATTACTCCTCCAGCTCCGTTGTCCGCTCCAGATCCAAGCGACATGCTACCTCCCCCTGTCATAGGAACTTTATCGTAAGATGGCGTGGGATCATTTTCCATAACCGGACGAGGGGGATCCACGTAAGGCTCCATGTCAGGTTGACCGGGATAGAGCTTCTTGGGGCGTTCGTTCGCTCGCGGCATAGCAGCGGCATACGCTGCTTTCGTGAGACCCACGTCCTTTTCCGACGGGATTTCGCTGAATTTTTCGGCTTCCAAACGGCTCTTGTTTCGGTTGTAGTAACTGACGATGGCGAACAAGACGATAGCCGCCAGGATGATCAGGAGAAGTCGTACGATGGTTTGATTGTCCATGGTATCCGTTAAAATGTTTGTCGTCGGTAGGAACGGCTGCCTTCCTGTGTGTTATAATCTATCTGCGATAAAAAAAAATCTTCCGCACAAACTCTCTCTCTCTCACTTCTGCGACAGTATGCATTCTTTCTGGAATCGTTTCATTTGGCGTAAATGACGCAATCTATCGGTGGTGGACGAAAAGTAGTCGAAAAAAATTGAACGTCGTCTGTCCGATCTCTGAGAATGGTTTTTTAGAATATTCTCTACACATTCACATTCTTCATTTCACATATAAAACAACTTTACCTGGCTGACCAGCTAGTGAACCGTCAATATGCAGGCTACCCAAGTAAAATTCGGCCCTGTCGACGGAGAAAAGGAAACACTCTTCAAGTGTTTCAAGGATGACATGGTGAATGGTGGCTACTCGAACACGTTAGCGGTGATTGAGAAAAACCTCGGAAAAAAGAATGGCATCGTGGTCAAGTTTTACTCCTCTACGACGCCTGGTGTTCCTCGCCATTACATAGTTACCGTTCAAGGTATGAACGATCAGCTTATGGTCCGCCTCGGGAGGATGCCGATGGCTTTTCCCAGAGGGTTTCACATCGTATGGTTTCCGGAGTACCCCGTGAAAGACATCGCGGGCTTTCTCCCAAAGTTCGACAACGATGACGAGATCCAAAAGCAAAACCAGCACGCGGGTCACAAGATGCAAGAGATGATGACGCAGAAGAAAAAGACTGTTGGAAACACAGGGGCCTGCTCTCACCTCAAGATATCGCTCAAGTACAGCGGCAGTCTGGGCCTCGTGATCGTATACGAGCACCAAGGACAGTTCTATTACACCGCCATGAGCAAGAACAGCGCCGATCACGAAGGAGACACCGCATACGCAAGGGACAACCTCGCAATCTTTCAGGACTTCTTGGACAAGCATCCAGATCTCATTCGTCAAATGGTGGATTCAGAAATGACCGTTCTGTCTTTCGAGGTCATGTACAAGACGGATCAGACTCATGGTGCGGAGGTACGTGACACGTCTTTCGTGCTGACAAGTGGCTTCTGGCGCTGCGAGACCGCTCGGAACAATGGGATGGCGCAGCTATGTCCCCAGCACCCCAGGTGGCAGCAGCTGGGACTCAGTTTCGGCCTCCCGGTGGATGGCGGATACAAGATTCCCGTCGAAGATGAGACGCGTGTACTGGAAGCGCTCATGGAAAACAGGGACAACATGACATTCGAGCTTCTAGAGCACATCCTGCAAGGATCCGAGCTTCCGGGAAATATCCGTCATGATGACATATACGTGAGCAAGGACGTGGTGGAAGGACTGGTCATCTCCAAGATCGGAATCGACGGGAATCTTATCGACGTTGTCAAGTTCAAGTTCCCTGTGTACGTGAGCCGAACCATGTGCCTTCGCCCTTACTTTGCTCTGAAGCCAGAGTCTTGGACCAACGAAGCGGCAAGAAAAGCCGTGACACGATTCTGTCAGCGCTGGTGCGCGTCGGAGGAAGGCAGTGCGATGTGGTACAAGCGGCTCATGGCGATCCTCCTCATGTGGAACTCGGGTCAGCTGATGGAGCTGCTTGGCGAAGAACACCGTGTGACTGGCATCGGCATGCACATTTTGGCCATGGATCGCATCCAGCTGTCTACGGAACAGTTAGATGCAATTCCGTGCCCGATTTCCCAGAGGATTCCGGCACATGTCGTCGTGGTCGTAGGACCTGTAGGAGCCGGTAAGAGCACTCTGGGCGAGGCATTGGCGTCTAATATGAACGGAAATGGTATACATATTGACGGAGATTTTCTCGGTCTGAGCGAAAATGATGTGAAATCTCTCAAGGCCCAGCGCCAAGTTTTCACGGTGTGGAAGGTGTTGGAGGCGCTGATGCAGAGGAAGACGCCCATTCTGTCTTGCGGAGGCGGAGTCCTTTTCTCTGGTGGAGACCGCCTGGTTTTGCTCGACGTAGCCGACCGCATTGGTTTGGAACTCCGGATCACGCTGATTCTTGCCGCGTATGACGACGGTGACATCGATCCGAGTGATCTTGATGCAGTCAAGACGCATTACAGCGATTCTAGTCGCGTGGCGGCATGCGTGGAGCACAGGATTCGCACGAAAAAATGGTCGCCTGTGCCTGTGGTTGACATCTGCAAGAGGAGCGAGCAAAACTTCCGGTTTTTCGAGCTTTTGCGGAACCATGCGTCACGCGTGATGACCTGCGGCGCCAAGAGCAACACGGTGTGCTTAGAAAAGCTCGCGGACATTTGCCCTTCGGCCTGGCAGGAGCCCAGCATTATGTGCACACAGAGCCGTTACTTGTGCCGGGTGAATGATATGCCAATATGCAGTCATATTACCGTGGAATTTGACAAGAACGGTCTCATTCCTGTTTCGTGTCCTTCGGAAAACCACCGTCATGGAGCACGCGAAGTCACAGGAGTTAAACTGAAGTTGGAGCTGGAGCCGACTGGAGTGCTCGAAGAAGACAAGTCTTCCAAAAAGAATGATTCTGTGAGAGGAGGAGGCAATAAGAACGGTGGAAGAAAGTTCGTCGAACTGGTGTGGATTCCAGATCTTTTCCCAAGCGGAGAGGCGCATGTGACTATTAACCCCGGACCAGTGGAGGTCAGGTATATGCGCGACATCTCTCGCGCTCTTCGTGAAAAGCGGTCCGGCAAGATGCCTTTAGACTCCAGATACAGAGTGATGTTACCCGAGCAGGAATTCGTCCTCCATCAGCTAGCAGAAAAGCCCGCCAAGGTCGAAATCTTGTATGGCCCTTTCGGCATCATGTAATTCGGACGGTTTAGTGATTGTCGTAGTTTACCTTTTACAATTCTTTCCAAGGGACGTAACACCGCCGAGACGAATCGTCGGGTAAAAGATAGCAAGATGACGTTTCTTGTAACCGTATATCGAAAGACTGTTTTGACGATCCTGTTCCTTCTCTTATCCAGCCCAAACGCGCTAAAGAATTGTCAATTGGAGGACTGTCTTGAACGTTAGCGCCTACCCTTTCCGAGTCGTGTAAGCCTAGTCTGTATGCGATATGCCATTTTTTGGTGGCCACGTTTTGCGTCATGGCGGTATATTCTCCGTTTACTCTTTGTAATTTGCGCTTATACATCCAGTGAGCAGCAGTCCCGTATTCGGCCACGTAGTGCATCTTGTACGAACGCACCTGGACCTCCACTGGATATTGACGTATTATTAACGTGTCGTGCAGACTCCTGTACCCGTTCGATTTTTTCTCGCGTTTCACATAGTCCTTGAACCTACCCGGGACGGCGGAAAAAGCATCGTGCAACCGTCGCATGGCTACATAACACTCGTGTCGAGTGTCCACAATGACCCTGACTGCGCTCACATCCAGCACCGAATCTACGTCAAATTGTGATATTTCTTCGACTGATGACCTTTTGCCCAATTTTGTCCATATACCGTAAGCCGTTTTAGGACGTCCTGCCACATCGTAAAGCGTAACTTGTCCGTTATTTTTTTCGTCATTATTTTCTCGTTTTGTCAAATATGAAGGCTGAACCAGAGCGTTTCCGATGTCGCGAACGGTAGCGCCTAAATTTTCCCTGTTTCTTCTGACGGACGCGTATTGCACGATTTTTTGGAATATATCTGGATGCAATATGCTGAACGCGCAGTCTTCTAAACGAGACTTGAAAAACCACACGCCCAACGCTTCTGCCGTCGGTACCATTTTCCGCAAAGTTTCGTGGGCCAATTGACGTCGTTCGCTATAGATATCCGTCAATTCCATCTTTGCTAATTGCTCTGCCATTTCACGAAGAGTGCGGTATGCATCGTGTACGTGATCAAGTTCTTTCTTTTTCCGCAACGGCTCTGCTCCCGCTTCGGTCATTATGTCGTCAGTCCTTGCTGCAATCGATTTTTTCTGACGATGATAAATTTCACAATAATCTTCGGAACGCTGCTGTTGTGTGGATGTTATTGGAGGTGGACAAACAACAGGACGAGAAGCGTTCGTCGTCGCTATATTTTGTTCGCTTGATGACTGGTCAAAACTCTCGAACCCACCTATAATTCGTTTTTGCGGGACATGTGGTTGTCGTGTAAAAGCAGCCGCAGCCGCGTTAGCTGCAACAGGAGGAGAATGAGAATAAGAAGTCTGTGGAGACAAAGAGGAGGACGGATATGAATGGGGCGAAAAGAATGAAGAGCGTGGAGACGACCCGTCATCTTCAGACATCCAGTTACGTTGCGGAAGTGTTCCTCCCAACACGCGCTTCAGCATATTATTGTAATGAGAACGCGTCAGATAAATGCGAGTGCGTTTGTCTTCGTTCCATAATTAAGTGAACGTAAATTATACATTCGCCGACGGATCTGAAACCATACCCTTTTTCAAGATGGCATCCGAAGACCATCAGCAGCAACAAATTACTTCCACCACCCCCGTTTCGTCACAGTCACAGTCCTTCGTTCTCGTAGATGTGTCGGAGCGCCTGGACAAGAGCAGGATGCTCAGGGGCGAGGAAGCGGAGGACCGCGCATCCTCCTCCCTGTCATCCGTCTCCAAGACCCTCAAGTTCAAGTCACCCAAAGAAACAGACGATGTATTCGTGTGCCACGCGGTGCTTCCGCAGGGCAAGCGTATGCAGATGCGGCTGAACAAGGCGCGCGTGTCTTCCGTAACAGACGGAGTGTCTAAAACGCGGAAAATCGCGCTCAATATTTCGCGAGACCAAGCAAAGCAACTGCTTACCCTCGATGGTATGGTCCTGAACTACGTCAAATCTCATATCGAGGGATGGTTTGACGGGAAAATGGACGATGCTCTCATCGAGGAATATTACAGACCCACCGTGGTAGCAGATTCAGGAAACGGGGTATGCGCCAAGGTGCTCGTGTCCAGTAAGGGCGTCCCAAAAACTCTGTCCGCGGGGGACCACAGCGTGTGTCTTCAGCTGGTGGGTATCCAGTTCCGCAAGCAGCATTTTTCGCTGGTGTGGAAGTTTGTCGATTTTGTCGAGAAAGAAAAAGAAAAAGATGAAGATAATGACGAAGAAGATAACGATTACGACTACGAAGACGATGAGAGAAGCATGCTCGCCGGAGGGCGAAGCAGCGGTCAGAATGAACATGTTAATCCGTCCACCTCAAAACGTCGAAATAAAAATGATACGGATAAGAAACAAAGAAGGCAGTCTTACGGATTTGTATCTGATTCCGAAGATGTCGCGGAAAACTTAGCTACTTCTATCGATCCTGAGAGAGATGGAGATGGAGAAGGGGATGAAGAGCCTCCCCTGCCTAGCTGGGACGAATACGAGAGCATGCGGGAAGAGGCTGCGGCACGACTCGCGGCAGCTCAGAAGGACCTGCAGATCAAACTGGAAACGGTGAAAGACGCTTACGACGTTCTGACGTTGGCGTCCAATCAAGATATGGGCGCCCTGGAAGCCGGATGGGCCGCTGTGGAGAGCTTACAAGAAAGCTCCTCCACCTCTGAAGAAAAAGCACAAACAGATCAATAGACGAGACGATGCTTTATTTCTTAGCCTTCAAAAATGTCTCATCGTGATGATCAATTTCCGTACGTGTAGTACTCAACACGGGAGTTTGATTTGAATTTTCGGACAAAGTGAATTTGTTGAATGTTTGCAATATATTTTTTGCAGTGTCATTTGTTCCGTTCATTAGGGCGCGGATCAAACATTGAGCGCCCGTACCTGATGCAGTTTGATCATCCGCGCAACTCGACATGCAAATAATTTTGCTGTTAAAGCCATGGCGGTGAGAGCTAGTGCTCAATTTCATTTCTTCCCCTTGCATCGTGTAATTGAAAGGCAGCATCAAAATGTCACCGGAGTTACTGACGTCGAAAAAACAGGACACTTTGGTATTCGGGTTCATCTTGGACAACAGGTGGATCAACGACCTATTCGATATCGAACCATTTTTTTCGAAATCGCACGGTAAAACGTATTTTCCTTTCTTTTTTCCGTTCTGTACTTGTGGGGAGTAGCTGCCGACGAATATAAAAACCTCGTCTAAATCATCATTCCAGGTATCTATCACCAGTTCTGACAAACTCTGCATGATGGCTTCTTTTTTGGGGTCATCTGCCCCAGTCAGGATGGTAATGTTGTCTTCTTCGTAACCGTATCGTTGTATCAGACAGTGTTTTAAAGCTGCCGCATCTTTACGGCATCTTTCTCCGTCGGTAGTATCACATCCCGGATAATTAATGCCCACGAGCAAAGCTTGTCGAGATTTCGGAACGTAGCTTTTGTTCGGCTTATCTTCTTCGTACGTTTTCCAAAACTCGAGCGCATTCTCGAAAGAAACTTCATCTAGGCCGATTGACTTATTCAGATGGTTATGCGCAGACAGAGTCCATTTGAAAAAACCGTGTTTGGTTTGGAACATATCATCCGTCAACGGATGGTTTTTACAATATTCTCTGTATAATGAGCGACATTTATTACATGGAATGATATTACTGTACATTTCATAATATTTTTTTGCCAATGTTCTCGTGTCTTCAAAACAAACGGGTGATTCAGGGGTGAAGTTTAACGCATGTGAATATATCAGGAACCAATAATGCGGTCCCCATACTTCGATATCTCGCCTGGGTACTTTTATATATTTCTTCTTTTCTAGATTCTTCGAAAACAACTCCTTGTGCGTATTAATCATGTGCGGGTGTATACGGTATATTATATGCGATATATTATTCGGATATTATATATGTATACGTTCATATACGTTCGTAAATGACGTCGCTGCTCAAATTGATTCCAGCCGGCTCGGTAATTTGCTACCCAGCGAGTTCTATTCCAGCGGGATGGCTTTTATGTAGTGGAGGAAGTTATTCGGCAACCCAGTATCCCTCTTTATTCAATGCTGTGCGGTATAAATACGGCGGGCAAAATGATTCCTTTAACGTTCCGGACTTGGCAGATCAATTTATACGCGGTGCGAGCGCCAGTTCGGATGTAGGAGAACGCCAGGATGATCTTCTTAAAACGCACCAGCATTCATCCGCTTCAGCCGACGACACAGAAACGCAATTCATCGTTGGTTACGCCCAAACTATGGGTGTAGAAGGTATAGAAGAGGGCGGTGGATTACTGAATAAGCCAAATTTACGAGCGATAACTATAGACACTGATATCAACAATATGGATCCGGAGATATACGATGAAAACGAAACCAGGCCTGCTAACATAGCATTCGCTTACATTATCAAGTACTAACTATAACTGTCCCGATCAGTACTTAATCACAAAGGATATTGCCATGTTTTTGGGTCTCATTTCTTCCGCGAAATCGGCGTTATTGAGGTCAGATACTATTTTTAAACCTGCGGTATTGGGGCCGTTAACCAAATCGCCACCTGAGTTGGTTATCAAACCCTTTATTCCTATAGTCTCGAACGAATCATCCACGATAGAATCGGTTTCTAACGTGTGCGTATGAACCTTTATTCTAGACTCTTCCGTGGTACCGATAGGTCGTGAAAAGCTGGATCCTCGTATGAATCTATTTCTAGTGTCCGGGACGGCAAAAAAATCACCTCCCCCACCAAAATCATAGCCAATTATATCGAATAATTTAGGGTAAGTCGCTCTCGGATGAAGTGCCCCGTCACAGGACAGATATCCAGGAGGTGGTACTTCATCTCCATACGGCATGATACATCCTGGTGGAACAATGTTCAGGAGGGATATCGGGAACCTCATATCTACTCATTAATTACTACCAAGAAATTCATCGAACACGAATGTCACATATCACGATATTTTATACATATACATTGCACTCTTCCCGGCACCCAACATCGTTGTGCCTCAATCGTCCTCATCTATTGTCGGAGACCAGACCACATAAAGGACGGTCTAATCAGCTATGCATAATGTTCGTAAGTTCGTAATGTCGGAAACCGTAATCAAACAGTTCGTCACAAAATCCTCTCGTTCCTCGATGCTCTGCACGTACTCTTGCGAATGCTCGCCATCCGATCAATGGGTCGCCGCAAGTTTCGAGAATTATATGAGCATAGGGAAGGTGGAATCACCAAGTGCAATGTCGCCGGTTGGCACGAAAGATGAAGCAATACAATTGTCTTTGACCCTGGCTAACGGACGAATCGTCGTCGTTGTAGCTCGACTGGTACCGTTTGGATCAGGCGAACAAGACCTATTCGCTCATTGTTATGCGTTCGACAATTCCTGGTTTGGTCCAGAAATTCAAAGGAAGACCGATGGTGCTATTCGTTTGAAAATAAGGAATCCTCGTGACGGTGAATTCGACCATTCTGGGAGAATTAATCCCCGTATAGTGCCTACACTCGGTATCAAATAAAATGGGACACCTCATTTTCTCTCTCTAATAGAGTACTTTCCTTGACGCATTTCCTTTTTCAAGGCAAGCTATCCGTCGTCCACATTCTCATCGATACGTCCACATG
>Ga0306901_1000758_pt1 | contig 12140 bp, 10 predicted proteins | sample AntRauMFilla3767_FD_190431 | JGI IMG/M metagenome (GOLD analysis project Ga0306901, IMG submission 190431) | Saline lake microbial communities from Rauer Islands, Antarctica - Metagenome Filla 3 #767 (v2) (version 2) | ecosystem: Environmental > Aquatic > Non-marine Saline and Alkaline > Saline ... | reverse complement strand
ACATTTATAGCAGCCGTTCTAAATCCTGTATCGTACATAGCAATCGTGACATAATACATGAATAAAAAAAATTAGAAATAAGCCGTCCAAGTGGGCGTTTCAAATTTGAATTGACGAACTGTATCACTCGTGTTAGCAGAAAAAACCGTCGAACCTACAACCACCATATTACCATATTCTTATCACAAACTACGGATATTTTGGTCCCTAATCTACCTCTGTCCGTGGGGTTTCTACCGACATAATCATTTCCATGAACGTTTTTAATGAGCGTAGCGTCAATAAATAATTCATGAAACCACCCACTGTTTGTATCTACTTGTTTTTTATATAACGAGTCACAGTTTGTCTCCAAAGTTTTTCAAAAGCTTTATTTTCAATCCATTTACGAAAGCGAGCATACGAAGTTTTCCAAGAATATCTTCCTTTTTCAGATGTATCGCGCCAAGGTACTCCGTACCTCAATACCCGAAGAACTTGAAATAACACGTCTTCGTTCGAAACTTTCTGCTATTCCTCTTTGCGGGAAAATGGACATTGATAAATTTTGCGATCCGATTGAACACGCTCTGCTTTATGAGATCTTGATGCATTTTTGCCGTTAACATATGAAAAAGAAAAAAAATCACGACACTGATCGTCGAGCCAAGGCGTTAGATAGACACATCCTTAGGATTTCAGGATGCGGGGAAAGAGAAAAAATACTATTTTTTTCTTCCATCTTTTGTACGAGAGAGATATCGAGAATATATATATGATTCACTTTTTGTTGAATTATAATCCGTTATGTTCGCGATGTAGCAAAGTTTTTTGGTCGATGTGACACTTTTATGATCGATTGACGAAATTATATATCGCATGTAAATCGTAAAACGGATCCGTGTAAATCGTTAAAATCAATTCACATGACGGTATTACGGCACGTTTGTGACAGACCGTATGCGAAGTACGTTTTTAACAATTTTGCGTTTCAATGATCACGGAATGATCACGGGAATTGTTAACTGTATGAGTCGACATTTTAGACGCCATAATCAGTGTGACGACTCCATACTTTATACGAAAATTTATTTAACAATGATCAATCTGATCATAAAATGATCGGATTGTTAAATCGAGAAATAGAGGGGTTTATGAAACTTCGTACATTGATATCGAGCTCGAGTGCTTCATGAGCGGTTGAAAAAGGGTGTGAGCAAACCCCAAAAATTGTTAACCCCCGAAATGAGTCCGTTTTCATTTTAGGATTTCAGGAGGCGGGGAAAGAGAAAAAATACTATTTTTTTCTTCCATCTTTTGTACGAGAGAGATATCGAGAATATATATATGATTCACTTTTTGTTGAATTATAATCCGTTATGTTCGCGATGTAGCAAAGTTTTTTGGTCGATGTGACACTTTTATGATCGATTGACGAAATTATATATCGCATGTAAATCGTAAAACGGATCCGTGTAAATCGTTAAAATCAATTCACATGACGGTATTACGGCACGTTTGTGACAGAACGTATGCGAAGTACGTTTTTAACAATTTTGCGTTTCAATGATCACGGAATGATCACGGGAATTGTTAACTTTATGAGTCGACATTTTAGACGCCATAATCAGTGTGACGACTCCATACTTTATACGAAAATTAATTTAACAATGATCAGATTGATCATTTTATGATCGGATTGTTAAATCGAGAAATAGAGGGGTTTATGAAACTTCGTACATTGATATCGAGCTCGAGTGCTTCATGAGCGGTTGAAAAAGGGTGTGAGCAAACCCCCAAAATTGTTAACCCCCGAAATGAGTCCGTTTTCATTTCAGGAGGCAGGGAAAGAGAAAAAATACTATATTTCCTTCCATATCTCGTTCGAGAGATATCGAGAGCGTTACTTTTTTTATCATAATTATTATCCGTTATATTTGCAATGTAGCAAAGTTTTTTGGTCGTTTCGACACTTTTATGATCAGTTGACGAAAATATCCACCGTATTCAAGATTGTAAAACGGATCTGTGAAAATCGTTCGGATCGATTCACACGACGGTGTATTACGGCGCGTTTTTAACAATTTTGCGATATTCAGTGATCACATAATGATTACGGGAATTGTTAATTTTTCGAGTCGACCTATAAGACTCCATAATCAGTGTAACGACTCCATATTTGATCTCCAATAGTATATAGAGGCGAGAGGCCCATAACACTCTTATATACTCAGACAGATGGCGTACCACTGTCCGAAATGCGCCTACGTCACCCCTTACAAACACTCCCTCATAGCGCACATGAACCGCAAAAACCCGTGCGAGAGCATCGACAAGGCCATGGTCTCGTCATCCTCTTCCATCACCTCCAGCCGAGGAGGCGGCACACAGAAGGCTCATTCTTCTTCACAAGAGAGCGACGAATGCAGAGAAAGAGAAATAAAAGAAGGTGGGCCTCTGAACAAAATGACATTGACGAAATTCAGAGACCCCCCTCCTGAATGTGTGTGCAAATGCGGAAAGACCTTCGTCAATAAGAGTAACTTACAGAGACACAAAAAGACGTGTTATCTGTGTCAAACGACGGACCGTCTAATAGAGGACGAGTCTTTGCACGATCTCCGGAAACAATGCGATTCATTGCAAGAACAGATGAAGCTGCTGCAGAACCGCTCCTCCATGACGATTCATACCGGAGGTAACTACGACAATAATATAACGATCAACAACAACGTTCGCATCAACGCCTTCGTGTCAGAAGACATCGGAGAAATTAGCGAACAGGTGTTGGACATGTGCCTGCGTCGCACGTCGGTGGGACTCGTCGACCTGGTCAAAAAAATACATTTCGAAAACTCGGTGAACCACAACGTGCGCGCAAACATCGAGTATCCGTCACATATCGTCGAATGTTTTGACGGTAAAGATTGGAATTACGACCAGAAGAAGCAGGTCCTGCGGCGGATCATCGAAAACGGTCATCGCATGATGTCAAACCATTTCGACGACAACACCGACCGCATCAAGAGCGGCATGTCTAATTCCCTGTACAGGTACGTGTGCGAGTGGCTGGAGAAGATGGAAAAGAACAACCACCCGGTGTACACCGATGTCATGGAAAAGATCTTCATCCTGATCCTCAACCAGTCCATCAATTAATCTGTCGGTAGACAGGTTCAGTCATTCCAGTTTTACTTCGATTTTTCTCCTCCTCCTCCCAGGCGACGGCGTCGACCAGGACGGCAACCGCGTCGGAAAGGCGCCCCCCCTCCACCGCCCCTGTCTGGAGCTCCAGGAGGTGTTTCGCCTTCACGGCCTGCAGGTACACGTCCATCGGAGGGCGCTTGTTCGAGCGCATCAGTCTGTGCGTAAACCTGGCGTCCCTGATAGACGACGCTGCGCACAGGACGTCCGAGCATCGAGCGAAGAACTGTGGGTCGTAATTGAAGAAAAAAGAATCGTCCGTGGCAGGCAACGTATCATGCACGTCCATCAGGGCGCAAAACTTGGCGTAGTTTGAGGCCAGGTATTCGGCGGGGGTCATGAGGGATGACAGCCTGCCCCACGGGTATCGGACGCCTTCTTCGAACACGTCCGCTCGGAGGCGTCTCATGAAGTAGGACACCACGTCCTCGAACGTCGACGCGTCAGGGTAAGCCTTGAGCGTCACGCCGTGTAACATCTCGGCGGAGATTGGAAATCCCGCCTGAACGAATATGACGTTCAGGACGCCGAAACGGCGCCGCGCACACATATCAACCAGGTGGCTGAGATCAAACCTCAAAAAGACGTGGCTCGTAGACGATGATTCCCTAATGTAAGACCTCGCGATGGCCAGATCCCCTCCCAAGTTTCGACGGAGTCGGATAACCCTTTGACTGACCTGTTCGATCGTGGCGGTGTGTGTAAGATGATAGGCTCCGTCGTCATGGGGGGGAGATATAGATATCATGACGAGAAAACAGCACGACGCAAACAGGCGGTGTGACGCCGTAAACGCGTCGAACGAAGGGGTATGGATGCGACAGTCCGCGGGGAGGTCGAATATTTTATCTTCTATCACGCGCATGGCGTTCGCGGAGGAAGCGAGGAAAGCGTCTGACCACATCCTACGCGCGAGCTCCTCTCCTTCCCCCCCTTCTTCCACCTCCTCCTCCTCCTCTTCTTCCCCTGTCGACGACAAAGAAGACGGTGAATAAAATCCGCCCATCATGTCCAACACGGTCGACATGAGCGGAGCGTCTTGCGTGGTACACGCGTACGCGTACGCGGGGCGGAGGACGGAGGGCCGCCATTTCGAGATGCCACGTCGGGTCATGCCGCTCAAAACGGAGCGGCAGCACGTGGTCTTGAGGTCGAATCTACCGACGTGTACAGTCTCGATCCGGTGCAACATATCTCGACAGGCGTCCTCGTCATTGAATACGTATCCTTTATAACAGAAAACGAACGCTTCGATCGTGGGCAGGTCAAGGAGCCCGCACCTCTCTATGATCAGGGACGCCAGGAAGGGCGCCGACAGCACGCCGTCAGCGCGATCGCGTAGAATCATCTCGATAAGAAACCCTTTGGCGCTCGGGACGGCGGCGCTAAAATTATTGCAAACCGAGTACATAATGTTTTCGTCAAATATACGCCATGCGCAATCGTTCATAACGATCATGAACATCTCGACTGACCCGCGCATCACGGCGTGCGAGAGGACCCTTTGGTAGAGCAATCTGATCGTCGTCTCAGTATCCTCGAGTGTAACTTCCCGAGTTGCGGCCAAGAGGGAGGGAAGGATGTGTAGCCTCGTGCGGTGCGCCTCCGTTTCGACCACATCTCGTTTATAATTCCTCTTGTCGTTCTCCGAAATGATCCCCGCCGCTCTGGCGTGTGTAGTGATGCGGTGGCGGTGCCGCAAGAGGAGGTCGATCGCCGAAGAATTGTTGCAGCGCGCGGCCACCAGGAGGGCCTGATCTCCTTGGGAGGTCAGCAGGCTATCGGAGTCGAAAAGGGGCGCCATGCTCTCCGCCCTCGCGCGCGTCCCGGAGCACGCCCACACCAGCCCCAGGTGCCGCGTGCGCTCCGCCCAAGCGAGCATCACCTCCCGTATCCACTTCGACCTCGAGGAGGCGTCCCGCGACAGGCACGGCGCGAGCGCGGATATGAACGCCAGTACCGACTGTCGGTGATCCACGTGGTCTACTATCTGAGAGGCCACCTCGGAGGGCACGAAGTACATCATGATGTTCAAATGTGTTCTATTTAAACTGTCTTCAGCACCCGTGATGCCAACCAAAGTCACACACAGCAAGTTTGTCATGTACAACAACCACCAACCCGAATCCAAACGATTGGCCCATGTTCGCACCGTGTCTCACGAGCGTACGTGACTACTTCGTGACAATGACGCTCGGTAGCGTCATAATCAGGAGTAATCGAGTCTGTCCCCCTGGAAGGATTACAGTCGATTTCAATAAGGAGTTGGACACCATGGTACACATCGTCTTTCACCTCGACCCACGACCATCCACCCCCCCCGTCATCCATCATTCGAACGTCCAATTGCAACCCATCCATCGTTCCCCCTTCGCGATTGCTCTTTTGAGGCAGTGGTACGAGTTCTTCTCTGTGGCCCCTGCCGCGATCGTGGCGTTTTTCATACTGTCGAAAGTCTTTAACACTCGCCCCGTCGTCGCATCCAAGCGATGCACACGTTTTGCATTCTTGTTTAACGAATACGACGGAGGCGGTAGTCCGCCTTGGCGCACGTACTCTTCCTGTGCCGCACGGGGGCAATCCTTCCACGTGACGTGAATTATGTCTCCGTTTCTACGCATCTTGTTGACCTGTCTTGACGCGTTCGAGAATGTTCCGAAGCCCTCTACTTTCACGAGGTCCTCTTTCGTATTGAAAACGCGAACGATGTGATCAGACGTCACGGCAGATAGCTTCGCAAACGGCGGCTGAAACCGCACGGAGTGTGGCATGTCGTCAGTATTTGTACGTTTTTCACAATGCCGTGAGTGTTTGTTTATGTCGAGGGGACAGGCTTGAGTGGAACGATGATTTATTTTGTTTGCTCACCTGAAACTAACGACATTTCTGAGGACGATCCAGTACAGCAGCACGCCCAATATGACGTAGGCCATGATGCACAGCAGGTCCAGCGTGAACACGCCGGCGGCGGCGCCGCTGAAGTACAGCATGAGCTGGATGGTGAACTGCACGCACACCATACGCAGCACGTCCTCGATGACGGGGGCATACTCTGGGCCGATGGATTCTTTGAGATCGACTACGAATAGGGAATTCTGCGTCGGGAACATGTGCGGAACGGGCGAGGATGCCATGTTTCGCTTTATTCAGATGTTCCACCGAGTCAGCGACGGTGTCTTTCCCTTTGTATATATATCCCGATACAATTTATCCACGTATTTCGGAGAGCGCATACGAATGCACGAATGTTAATTAACTTAAACCCCTGTCGCGATCGGAGTAATTCTTATCGTTTGTAAAGACGGTTTACGAAGCGATGCGTTTGCAAACCCGGCAGAGGGGCGACGGTAGTAGGAAGAACCGTCATCATCATGTTGTCATCGTAGGTGGCGGCGTCGAGAAGACGAGGATGATGATGAGCCAAAAGGACAGGAGAGCCTTGCACGGCCAGCTGAAAAAGGGGTGGACGTCCCTGCTGAAACAACGGCGTTCGCTGGAGGTCTCGCCGGAGGTGGGGAGGTGCTTCGAAAGATGGGGCAGGACGCTCAAGAGCGGCGCCTGGAAGAACGTGCCGGGCTGCTTACAGGACATGGGCGACAGTGCGGTCAAGATTGTACTGGAGGAGACGCGAGGAAAGGGCCGAGCGTTTTTCGAAAAGTTCTCGCGTCAAGTCGAGGGCGTCCTGACGTTGGTGACCCTGTTAGACCCTCTCCAGATACGACAGGCCATGGAGAGCGTGGACGCTGCCCTCTGCGCGCTACGAATGCTCACATCATCTCGTCCACCCGGGAAGATGGTTTTCGAGTGAGTGATTGAGTGAGTGGTTCGGATCAGGTTGTTGGTGTGGATGTGGCGGCTGGAGGTGCGACGACTCGAGGACGAGGACGCATGATCAGCGCGAACATCATCATGGCCAGGGCCAGCCAGGCCAGAACCACGATGTTCATGATGTGATCGTTTCCGTTGCTGCCGTCTGTATACGCCCAATCGAAGCGCAAAACGTTGACGAACAAGAAGAATGTCGCCAAGCTGATGACGCTGACCACGGCGAAATCCCGGTAGGTTCGGTATTCCATCAGGATTTCGTGCTCGTCCAGGAGCTCGAGCGAGGTCTTGAGGATGGCGAGCCCGACCAACGTGTCGATGACCACGCTGACCACGAAGCGAAAGAACTGGGGGCCCGCCATGGAGCGCAGCAACCACATCAGGCGCACACCGACGGCGGTATACGGTACGGGACCCTCGTACGGGCCCTTGCTGCCGGCGAACCCCTTTTCGACGTAAAACACGCGTTTGGCGAAAAGTATGTCGAAGCAGTAGGTGAGTAGGTTCCCGATGACGTATATGGCCGTCAGCGAACTTACTGCGGGATTGATCCCGACGGCAATACCTCCGAAATTCAGACCGCTGGCCAAGGCACCCGACGTCATTGACGCGACGAGACCCCTTAATTTTTCTTCGGTGAACGTAGCGTCGGGAGTGAACATCTTTCTCTGTTTCCTGTTTTTGATGGCGATTGCCGCCGCTTCGTCTTTGTCGTATTGCATGGATGGAGGTGGTTCCTTACAGTTTGTCATAAAAAAACATACACCTCTTCTTCTTACATTGAGTGACACTTCACTCAGTGATTGACATTATCCCTATTCCTGAACATCAGGGGTTATCTTCTCCAACGGGGTCTTGCCATTGAAGTGGTCGTACAGAGCGGTAACGAACTCCGTCTCAGTTGCGCTCTGGTTGGTGGCGATGTCGATGATGGTGTTGATTTCCTCGATCAGGGTGTCCACCCTGGGCTGTACATCCTCGACGGAGCTCTTGGACACCGTCAGCAAGCGGTTCATGACTTTGGAAATAGGGCCGTGTCCGTTGAGGGCCATTGTTCTTCTTGTGATTTGTTGTGTATATAATTAGAGGCGAGTTTATTATTTATTTCGAGACGTCGTCGTTTTGGAGGATCGTCGCGGATGGTTCAAAAATACTTACCTCATGCCAGAATGCGACGGAGCTCGCTCACGAAGGGCTGGTGGCCACGCATGTAGGGATCGCCGTTGAGCATGGGGTCGACACCGCATGATGCACGCGGGAAAAAGAAGAAAAGGATCGCATCGTCGGGGGTGTTATTTACTCGCTCAACTATGGGTACATCGCTTACTTGTTCGTCGAACGGAAGTGGAGGAACAACGGTGTAGGAAAGATGCTCATCCGTCAGTGCCAAAACGATGCCAAATCAGCGGCGCACGACGCGAAAGCATTGCGACTGAGGGTGACCACGGATGAGGATGACGATCGGTCCAGGCACGTATATAATAGCACGGGGTTTTTGGAAAAGGAGGTGATCGATGAATATTATTATAACGACGGTATCTACGAGCCTGCGGTTGTTTATGAATGGACGACTCAAAATTGATGCCATACATACAGGAAGCACCTACCGTCTGGCCTGAGAAACCGCTCTGGAGGAGGCGGTAGCGATCAACGTTCTTTGCGCGATGTTTCCCGATGTCAAGGTCAGCTATGTACTCTCTTCTCTCCTCTCTCCTCTCTCCTCTCTCCTCTCTCCTCTCCCCATCTGTTTTCCTCCACCTCTGTGCTTCCAGGTACTTCCAGGTACAGGGGACTTACTTTTTTTCGCTATACCAGGTCGAGCGTCTTTTGTGGTCGATCGGGCCAGGAAATATCCTGGCTCCGTGAAAGTTTTGACAAACCTGATTCTCCCTCTGAAGCGTGATACGGCATTGGCGCGCTTGAAGGCATCCAACGTGGGAGTGCACAGGCCGTGGACGGATGCGACGGCTGTCGTACGCAAATGACGACCCGTATCAAACATGCGGTTCGGTCCGTACATCAGGCGCATGAACTTCGCGTACACTTGACAGGGCTGCGCCGTCAACCAGTCGTTCACTGACGTTACGTCGTCTATCTTGGTGGTCGAAAACATCTTGTATAGCTGTTTTCGATCTCTTACTACCGCGTCTCTGGACGTACGCGGGTCCTCCCGTCGAAGGGAGTCGCTGAGTACGTCATGTTCTCGTATTATATCTGGGTCAGCGTCGTGCAAATCAGACGACACCAACACATAATTATACGCGGTCAATAATTCACATTGACGCCGGACGACCTCCTGCAGGCGTGCCATACCGCCCGGAAGCCGCAGCTCCAGTAATCCGCGTCGTGCCGTCTCGCGTGCCCGTTTGTTGGAACAGATGTACCCATGCCTCTCGTACCACGTCTGCCCGTGACGCAGGAGCTGGAGAAAAGTGAGGTCGGCGAAGCTGGACCCATTATTTTCGGAACATGCTATTTTGGAGGCATCCTGGAGGGAAAGGCAGTGCACGCCCCTGTCTTGGACGATCTCCTCAGCTACGCTCAACACCTCGGATCCGCCCCATCTTCTGTACTTTCGCAGGTACCGCAAGTACGCGCATTTGCAAATGCCGTCCGACGTAGGAAAGAAGATCGAAAAGGCGGGATGTGTCAGCTCGACGCCCCCGCCGTCCTTATCGACTGATTCACGAACTACGCGCAAATCCATTTATATTTACAATTATATGTTCGTCACAGATATTATATCTACGCGATCAGTCGACCGAGTGTAGTCAGGTTAGTCCGTACCGGCGTCGAAATTGGGAGAGCGAGACGACGGGCACATCTAATTCAGACGCTTTCTTGGTCTTGCCGGTGGAGGGGGAGTCGCCACCGTCCGGTACGACCACACACGACGTGTTGCGGCTCACACTACCAGACACTTTTCCTCCGATATCCCTCTCGATGCGTTTTTCGAGGTCAGCATCGCGCACGCCGCTGAAAACGACGGTCGGGCCGCCTTCTCTTTCTCCTTTTTTTCCTTCCCGTCGATCGGCGGCGGCGGGGAGTTCGCGACAGGGGATGCCGTGATCGGCCTGAAAGGCGCGGAAGGCGTCCAGGCCGCGAAGAAACGCGGCGGCGGTGGTCCTCTGCACGCCATCGACCCGGTCGACCAGTTCTTCTACCGTCGGGGAGGAAGACGCGGCGACCGCCCCAGGGAAAGCGCGGAGGACGGCCTGGAGGCGCTTCACTCCGAACCCCCCTCCGAAAGCGTTACTGGCCTCCATCAGCGTCGCACAGTCGATGCCTCCGTCGGATTGCGCCTTATCGCGTACGCGCGCCAATGCGGCGTACACGTTTTCGGCGAGTTTCGTTCCTCCTCCGAAGCCGTCGACGCGAGCCATGTCTGCGCGACTCGCGAAGAACAGTTTTCGCGGCGTGTCCAGGCCGGCGTCATACATCTTTCGCACCGTGCTCGCGCTGACCCCCGCGACGCCCAGTTTCGTGACGAAATGCGTCAGCAGGCGCACGTTCAGGTCCGCAGAAGAAGAAGAAGAATAAGACGATGACGCGTTTGTTGTCATGACGACTCTCACGTCCTTGCCGTTCGACGTCCATTCCCAGAGGCCCGTGTCCTCGGGATCGGGCATCTGCGCGGCGGAGTCGATCGAGGTCGCGGGAGACAGCACCTCGAGGATGTGCGGGATGACGTCCCCGCTGCGGGTCACGCGTACGACAGCTCCCGGACCCAAGCGGTTTTTGTGCACGAATTCCGCGTTGAAGCCCGTGGCCCTGCGCAAGGTAGCGCCGCTGAGGTCGACGGGCGCGAACTCGACCACCGGCTTGAGCAGCCCGTCCTTGGAGACCGCCCATACGACACGCGAAACGACCGTGTCCGCGACGTTATCGATGGCGCGGCTCTTGAACGCGACTGCGTCCCGGGGATTGGCGCGCTCATCTTTCTCCTTTTTACCCTTATCTTTATTGCTTCCTTTCACGACGACTATACCGTCTATCTCGAATTCGCCGTCTTTCCGGCGCTCTGCCAGGTACGCGAGCAGGGTCGGCACGGAAACCTCATCCACCGTCTTGTGAACGACGACCTGGGAGGCGGGATATCCAGTGACTTCGATCAGGTGACGCAGTTGCTGCGCCTGGGGTAGGCCCGGCGGGTCGAGGAGGGCGTAAGGCACGAAGCGGATGAAACCTAGAACGTCAGGGTCGGGCGTCTTGGCGTTCACGACTCCTGAAACGAGGTTCCTCGCGTTCACGCCACGCGTCCCGCGGAGGTGGGCGTCGAACTCGCGGCGCGGGATGACCAGTTCTCCGCGTACGGCGAACGTCGATGACGCGACGGATGATTTCTTTTTGGCCGGGGGTGGTGGTGGTGGTGGCGGCGGCAACACGCCGGAGACGTGCGGTACGATGTGCGAGATGTCCCTCCCTACCTTGCCGTCTCCGCGCGTGTACAAACGCGGCGTCGTCGATACCTCTTTCGCATCTATTACCAACAGGGCGCTCACGCCGTCCAGTTTATCAGATAAAACGTACGATTCTCCTCCTCTGCCGCCCCCGTCTTCTGCCCAACGCCGCAGCGCTTTTTCTCCCCCGTCCTCCGCCTTCACCTTGTCAAGGCTGCCCATGCGGAAAGGGAGCGCGACCGGACGTCCAGGAAGTCCATGGCCCTGTTCTTCGTCAGGTCTCGCACCGACGGCGTCTCGAGCGACTAACGGGTGGTTCGGGAGGCGTCGGCGAAGTTCTTCGAGTAGGTCGTCATACTCGTCGTCCGGGAGCGGGGGGTCTCGCGCCAGTTCCGCGTCGCTACCTTCGAAGTACCCGTGAGTTGAAGACTCCAGTCGGCGCACTAAATTCGCCGTACCTGTATCTTCATCGTTCGTGAGAGAATTCGGCATCTCCGCCTTATTCTTTTCCTTATTCGCTTTACTCATTCTCGTCATCTCTATCTACGAATTATCGAATGAGGGACTCTACACCCGGTAAAATTGATTTTGAAACCACTTGATTTAGTGTTGGATTCATTCTGAGAGTGGGCTCTTTCAAAGAGCTGAACTTTTTCCAGTACCTTTACCCAGGGTTTCGTCATCCTTTACCTCGTGTACAGTGGTTTTGTTACCACCGTCTAACGACCTAAT
>Ga0306901_1000757_pt1 | contig 12141 bp, 12 predicted proteins | sample AntRauMFilla3767_FD_190431 | JGI IMG/M metagenome (GOLD analysis project Ga0306901, IMG submission 190431) | Saline lake microbial communities from Rauer Islands, Antarctica - Metagenome Filla 3 #767 (v2) (version 2) | ecosystem: Environmental > Aquatic > Non-marine Saline and Alkaline > Saline ... | reverse complement strand
CCGGAATTTGTTGTGAGCAAATCATTTAACCGGAAAGACGGATAAGCTACGTACTCATTATGGATGGTTTCTTTAAATAACCTTTTGCAGATTAAAATTCGAATCCGGCTTACCTTAGTGGTAGAATTTGGTAGAAATATGATTTTTTCAACTATGTCAGATATACTTTCGTGCGAAAGGCAATCGGCAGAAATGAATTTTAATTACTCTGGTTTTTGATAGGTTTACCAACTACCTGTCTGATATTTTCAATTAAATAGCTTTTTCAGGACAGGAAATTTTTCCTTTATTCCTTGAGCCACAGGCAGGCAGTGCAATTCATTGCGCAGGGGATGGCCGGTCCGAATTGCATTAAACCCCTCACATTTCTCGTTTTTCGATCGGCCTATCAGCATCATCAACCGAGTTTTGTAATCTTCGATAGGGTGATAGTAAGTAAGGGCATCCGAAAGCGACCAGAAGGTGGAAGGTGAATCTTCTACGGGCTGATTTGATACATCGGTAACAAGATTGTCATGCTTCAGGGAGAAATGATCAATCATCGCATTGATCATCATTTTTGTGGCGCACTCTTTGGCCTGTATGGAATAGCCGGCAATATGCGGTGTTTTTATGAAAGCGCGACGGGCTGTGGCATCGCTGAAATTTGGTTCATCTTCCCACACATCCAGAATATAACTGCTCACTCTTTTATTGTTATGGGCTTCAATCAGGGCTTGTTCATCAATAATGCCCCCGCGTGCGGCGTTGATGATGAGAGCAAATTTTTGGCCTTGGAGTTTCTCTTTGTTGAGCCAATGCAAAGTGGGATGTTCGGATTCATTTTGCCTGGTAAGCGGGGTATGAAAAGTGAGAATATCACATGCAAGCACGTCATCGAGAGAGGCTGAAGAAAATGATTCCTCGCGTTTTTCTTTCGGCGGATCATAAGTAACGGTTTGAACATCAAAGGGGGCAAGAATAGCCTGAACGGCACTGCCGGTGTGCCCGGCGCCAATAATGCCCACGCTGTAATTTTGCAGTTTATGGTTGTAATTGTCAGCCCAAAGGAGCAGGCTCACAGCAATGTATTCTGCTACTGAGCGGGCGTTGCAGCCGGCTGAATTTTTGAATGTAATGTCATTTTCGTACAGAAATTTTTTGTCTACATGATCGGTGCCCGCCGAAGCGGTGCCCACAAATGAAAGGCTTTTTGGCAGGGATGGAAATTGGGTGGGGGTACACTTGGTTACGGTACGCAACAGCAGCGCGTCCGTTCCTTCAGGAATATTATCCAGGCTGCCGGAATCGTAAAGCGAGAGATCAACAGATGGGGGTATAAAGTCAGTTATCCGGTACAGGTCTTTATCAGCTAAAACCGTAATCATCAAAAATAATGGTTAAAAAATTGTAGTTTGAGCCCAATATAATTCAAATAGACATAAAATTTAACCAATAAAGAAAGCCGAAAAATGGGAAATAATGATTTTAACCCGGTATCGCTCATTCGAAAAAAGCGTGATGCTGAATCGCTGGATAATGATGAAATTCGATATTTGATAAAGCAATACACCGCGGGCGATCTTCCGGATTACCAAATGAGCGCTTTTTTGATGGCGGCCTTTTTGAACAAGCTCAACGAAAAAGAAGCTGCGGCGCTGACCGATGCCATGCTGCACTCGGGCACGATACTGGATTTAAGCGATATTCCCGGGAAAAAAGTAGATAAGCATTCAACCGGCGGCGTGGGTGATAAACTTTCGCTCATTCTTGCCCCCATTGTTGCAAGTTACGGCGTAAATGTACCCATGATTTCAGGCCGTGGTTTGGGGCATACCGGCGGCACGCTCGACAAACTGGAATCTATTCCCGGTTTTACCGTTGATATTACGCTCGACCGATACCGATCAATACTTGAAAAACATCATATGGTGATGGCCGGTCAAACTAAAGAAATTGCTCCGGCTGATAAAAAACTCTATGCCCTGCGTGACGTGACCGCTACTGTAGAATCCATTCCTCTCATTGCAGGTAGTATTATGAGTAAAAAACTGGCTGAAGGCATTGATGCGCTGGTGCTGGATGTAAAGTTTGGCTCCGGTGCATTTATGAAAACCCAGGAGCAGGCCCTTGAACTTGCAAAAACACTGGTTGCCATTGGCAAAAAAGCAGGCAAGGAAACCATTGCCTATCTCAGCAATATGGAACAGCCGCTGGGGTACAATATTGGCAATTGGCTGGAGGCTAAGGAAGCGGCCGAAGCCCTTCAAGGCAATGGCCCCGAAGATGTGATGGAAGTAACCCACCGGCTTGCGGGCACCATGATTTACTTGGGTGACAAAGCTGCATCAATACAAGAGGGCATTGAAAAAAGCGAAGAAACCGTAGCGAACGGGAATGCTTGGGATACCTGGCTGGCACTGGTTGAGGAACAGGGCGGCGACACATCATTCCTAAAGGAGCCCGATACGTACGGTGAAGCCGACCATCAGCAAGAAATTACCGCTTCATCTGATGGCTATATCCATGAGGTGGATGCCTATAATATTGGAATGGCTTCTCTGGAGCTGGGCGCAGGACGTAAAACCAAAGATCAGGACGTGGATCCGGCGGCGGGCATCACCCTTCATAAAAAACAAGGTGCGGCGGTAAAAAAAGATGAAACAATAGCCACCTGTTTTACGAATGATAAGAACACATTTGGAATCGCTAATCAATTGCTTGATGAGGCGATTACGATCAATGGCGATCCCCCGGAAGATCGACAATTGGCCACACATATTGTAGATGAAAATGGACCTCGAATTTTGTAATATCTATCTAATTGACACTACATTTTTTCCGGTGCAATCTAAAAAATTATAAACAGGGCAAGGGCAAATAAAATAAGGAGTAACTATGTTTAAACGATTTAAGCGAGCTATAAAATCATTATTTGGTGGATTCATCAGTACGATGGAAGACCCCAAATTAATTCTGGAGCAGAATATCCGTGATCTGAATGATCAGATTCCGCAAATGAATGAAAATATTGCTACGGTGAAGGCTAATATGATCATGTTGCAAAAAGAAGTGAATAAGCTCGAGAAACGGATTGAAGGGTTGACGGCCAAGATAAAATCGGCCATACAGGCCGAACGCGATGATATTGCTGAAGGCTATGCCATGCAGTTGGAAAAAGCGAAGGATAATCTGGCCACATCCAAGGAACAGCTTACCTTTGCCGAGCAGGCCTACGAAAAGGCTCTTAAGGTGAAGAAAGCCTTTATGAGAGAGAAGGATCAAAAAATCCAGGAAGCCAAAGAAGCGCTTCGGGCAAACGAACGGGCTGAATGGCAGGGTAAAGTGGCCGATGCGATGGAACAGTTTGAAACCGGCGGGTTGGATCAAACGCATGACGAAATGCTGAATCGCCTGAATGAACAGACGGCCAAAAACGAAGCACGCATGGAGCTTGCCTTTGACAGCGTGGATACTGATGCCATGGAAATTGAGGCCAATGCCGAAAAAATGCGTGCTTCTGAACTGGTTAAGCAGTTTAAAAGTGAGATGGGCAAAGGCGAAACTGAAGCACAGGACAAAACCGCCGAAAAATCAGAAAAAGAGATTGATTTGGATGAATCAGAATCATCTAAAGAAAAATCACCCGGAAAAACGATTGGAAATAAAGACCGTACGAAGAATTAAGATTTAGGAATTAAGATTTAAGGATTAGGTCTGAGCTGTGCCAAAAAAGCAACTACAACCTTATAACTTGCAACTTTCAACTTTCAACTTTCAACCTTGAACCTGTAAACCATGAGTAGCGACCGCCGCAGCCAGCGCGAAAAATTGAAGGAGGAGTACAAGCAGCATTACCGTAAAATGCGTGATGCAAAGAAGCGAGCCAAGCAGGCACGGCGAAAGCATAACATAGTGGAAGCACTCAAAAACATGAATTCATCCGAGTTGATGGAATCCTTTGATTCATTTTTATTTGAAGTAAAAAGCAAAGTGGCCCACGCCGAGGCGCGTTTGGATGTGGCCCTTGACAGCCTGGATAAAGATACCGGTTCACCGCTTGTACAAGCCGAAAATGAGGAAGCATTTAATCAGGCCAAAGCCAAAGAAACACTCAAACAACTCAAAAATGAAATGGGCATGTTGTATAGCGAGCTTGAACAGCAGGCCGATGCTATTGATGTGGATAAAACCATCGGCAAAAAGCCGTCCGGGGATAATGAATCCACTTCGGCAAATAAAACAAACCAATGAATAGTACCGATACCGAAATACCGATTAATTACACCAAAGAAGCGTTCACCCATCCCGTAAATTTAGGCGGACTGTTGGTGGGAACGATTCTGGGGTTCCTGGTCGGCAATATTGGTGTGCCCGTGGCATTGGTGTTAACCATGGTTTGCGCCACCGAATTGATGTATCTCGGGATTGTACCCCGGCTGCCGCGGTTTCGTAAAATTATAAAACATCGTAAAATTAGTGAGCGCAACGCCAATCATGAAGAAAAAGATCTATTCAAAAGCCTGGGCGAAAAAAACAAGCGTCAGTATCTTGTGCTGCGCCGGCTGGTAGATCTCACCAAGTCAAATTTTGAGAAGTTACCATATAGTTCACAGGGACTGCTCGAAAATATTCGCAAAAAAATGCAGGAACTGCTTTCCAATTATCTCACCCTGCTTGATCTTTATAAGCGATACCAGCTTTATATGAACACCTCGGTAGAGGAGCGCTTGCAGCAGGAGGTGGAAGAAGAGGAAGCCCATATTCGGGGACTTGAATCCGTTCAACTGAAAAAGACGAAGGCACGCCGGGTGCGGATTCTTAAAAAACGGCTTAAAAAGTTTGACATCGCCAAAGAAAAATACTTGGTTTGTGAGACGCATCTGGAAACCATTGAAGATGCCATTCGCTACATTTATGAACAGTCGATGACTATGAGTAACCCCGAAGAAATTGGCTTTCAGCTTGATAACCTTCTGGAGGAAATGGAGGAAACCTCATCTCTTATTAATGATTTGGGTGAAGAGACCTTTTCGGTGCATTCCGATCTTGATGAAGTGGTACTCGATGCTGAACTCAAGGATGCTCAGGAACAGCAACAAAAAAATCAATCAACAACACAGCGCGTTAAAGAAAAATCGTAATACTTATGAATTTTGATACTCTACTTTTTGATATTGATGACCGGGGGGTAGCGACCATTACCGTCAATCGCCCCAAAAAATTAAATGCCCTGAATGAAGAGGTACTTGATGAGCTCTCCAATGCGTTCCAGGAAGTTAATGTAAACGATGACATCAAAGCTGTATTGCTAACCGGCGCGGGTGATAAAGCCTTTGTTGCCGGAGCCGATATTAAAGAGCTGCAAACACTCGATAATCACACCGGACGCATGGTGTCTCAAAAAGGGCAGCAAATATTTCAGTCCATTGAAGATACCCGAAAGCCGGTTGTAGCGGTAGTCGATGGATATGCATTGGGCGGCGGGGCTGAATTGGCTATGGCTTGCCACATGCGGGTAGCCAGTGAAAAGGCAGCCTTTGGTCTCCCCGAAGTGGGGCTGGGATTGATTCCGGGCTACGGCGGAACCCAGCGATTGCCTCACCTTGTGGGCAAATCGCGGGCACTCGAATTGATATTAACCGGCCGGCAGGTGAAGGCCGATGAAGCATTGCAAATAGGGTTGGTAAATCGCGTGGAAAAGAATCCCATGCTGGAAGCAGAAGGTATGATGAAAAAGATTTTAAGCAACGGCCCGCTCGCTATTCGCAATGCCATGAAGGCCGTATTTCACTCCGATAATAAACGCGGATTCCAGGTTGAAGCGGATCTTTTTGGCACCTTGTGTACTACCGATGATGCCAAAGAGGGAACCGCGGCATTTCTTGAAAAAAGAAAAGCTGAATTTAAAGGAAAGTAGCTATAAGGGTAAAGGGGTATAAGGTATAAGTGGAGCATGTTTTATGGATAAAAACTTTAATAAAACAGGTGAAGATTTAGTTGAGGACGCATCAATATCCTACGATGCCAACAGGGATTTCACCACACTTGAAGCGTGGAAGAAAGCTCGGAAAGTGAAATTGTATTTCTATAGGTCTGTTATTCCTCTTTTGCCGAAGGAAGAACGCTATGGTTTAAGGTCTCAAATTCAAAAAGCCTCTGTTAGCTGTACTGCTAATATTGCCGAAGGTTATGGCCGTTTTCATTATCAAGAGGGAATTCAGTTTTATAGAATTTCAAGAGCTTCAATGTATGAACTGAAAGATCATTTAATAACTTGTATTGATTTAAAATACATTGAGAAAGAACTTTTTGACGAAGGGTTAAAACGCATTGAAGATGCCAAAATTACTCTAAATGGCTACATAGGTTATGTAAAAAAGCAGAAAGCCCAATCTTGATATGAGCTACTTTCCCCTTATACCCCTATATCCCTTATACCCCTATATCTAAACACCTAAATGATTGAATTCTTACTCATAACTTTAACTATTCTGCTTAGCGGATTTTTCTCCGGCTCAGAAATTGCTTTTGTCAGCGCCAACCGATTAAAACTTGAAATTGAATCGCGCAAAAAATCGCGTCGGGCCCGAATTGTTCACAATTTTGCCGAAAATCCCGAAACATTTCTCACTACCACACTGGTTGGCAACAATATTGTAAATGTGCTGTACGCAACACTTATGACACTGTTTTTAATTGCGCCTATCAACACCCTTAGCATGCAGTGGTTTGGAGCCGCGCCCACTCCGGTGGTATTATTGATTCTTCAGACCATCATTGCCTCGGTTGTGATCATGATATTTGGTGAAATTTTGCCCAAGGCCATTTTTCGTATGCATGCGGATTGGTGGGTAGGCATTATTGCCATACCGCAGCAAATTTGTTACTGGATATTTAAACCGCTCATTGTGTTAGCCAATGGTGCGTCAAATATTCTCATAAAGTTCATTGCACCCGATTCGGAACGGGCAGAGCAAATTTTTCGGCGCCAAGACGTAGAACTTATATTCGAAGAACTGCGCGACAGCGGCGGGCATGATTTGGATAAAGAAGACTCCGAGATTTTGCAAAATGTATTAGAACTTTCAAGCAAAAGGGTGAAGGAATCAATGATTCCACGCACCGATATGGTAGGCGTGGAAAAAGATACGGGTATTGAAGAAACGCTTAGCCTGTTCATATCATCCGGGTATTCTAAGCTGCCCGTTTATCAGGAATCTATTGATGACATTATAGGGGTGATATTTGCCTACGATCTGTTTAATGATCCCAATCAAATAACTGATATTATGCGCCCGGTTAAGCTGGTGCCCGTATCACAAAAATCGAAAGATCTGCTTTCGGAGTTTCGACAATCAAATATATCGGTTGCTGTAGTGCTCGACGAATACGGCGGAACAGCCGGCATGGTCACCATTGAAGATTTGCTGGAAGAAGTAGTGGGCGACATTCAGGATGAATATGATACCGACGAAACGGTGGTCAAAAAACTGTCGCACAATACCTACGTAATAAGCGGCGGGGTAGAAATTGATGTATTGACTGAAAATCACCCCGAGATACCGTTGCCCACAGAAACCGAGGACTACGAAACCATTGCCGGATATGTGATAAACCGGCTGGGGCGTATTCCCACCACCAATGAAGAGCTTCTATTAGATGACTGCAAAATAATTATCAGCAAGGCAACGCCCAGCCGCATCGAGATGGTAAAGCTGGTTATTACTGAAGAGTGATTTTTAAATCAGTAGCAGTTAGCAGGATGCAGGTGGTAGTAAAATTTCAAACAAATGTAGAGCGATTTGCCAAATCGCTCAGTAATTTAATGCTTTAGGAAAATCAATACTAAGAAATAGAAATATGATAACAAGCTACCCAAAATGGGCGCAAAAATTAGCCCAAAAATACTTAAGCCGCACCGTTAATCAGTTCATTCTGCACGGCAATGTCCATGATTTAGTGCCTTTGGAAAAACAGGAAAATAAATTCGTGCGGTTAAAAACATTCTTGGCAGAAGAGTTTTTCGGCGCGCGCGATTATGTGATATTTTATGATCGTTCCTCGGGCATCTATTTTCGGGATAAAGAAACCCAAAAAGATTTCAACCAGGCTATTGCGGGGCGTGATTCACTGATGGGTACCGACTACGCCAAGAAGCTGCCCAAGGATCCGGTGGGCGTATTTTCGTTGCTTGAGCAATATTTTCGTATCCGGTTAGATAATAAAAAAAGCGTTGCCCTCATCATGGATTATGCCGAAACCATCGTGCCCATGAATGAGGCCGGATCAAGCGGCACCGAAGATCGTACCTCGCTGGTGTACCTACAGCGCTGGGCGCACGATCCGCTTTTTATGGCCTCCGATTTTACAACGGTGCTGATTTCGGAAAATCTGGCCGACATCAACAAAACGCTGGTGCAAAATCCTTATACCGACAGTATCGAAATCTCAATACCGGATGAAGCGCAGCGTCTTGCATTCATTGATAATGAAACCAAAGAAGCTGAATTTGGATCCATTTCTGAAGTCGATAAAAAAGTGGTAGCCCAACAAACGGCGGGGCTCAATCTCATCAACCTTCAAAGCATTCTGGCTGATGCCCGCCAGAACGAACGACCTATCACCTATCAAAATTTGTCCGACTCCAAAAAAGAACGCATTGAGGCCGAAGCCTACGGCTTGCTGGAATTTGTGGATAATAATTACACCTTGGACAACGTGGCCGGGCACGGAAAAGTAAAAAAGCACTTACGTAATGCGGTAAAAGCGCTCAAATCCGGCCGACAGGATGTGCTGCCCATGGGCTATCTCATTTGCGGCCCGGTGGGCACGGGCAAAACGTTTATGGTGACCTGCTTCTCGAATGAAGTGGGCATCCCCATGGTAAAGCTCAAGAATTTTCGCAGCCAATGGCAGGGCGTTACCGAAGGGAATCTGGAGAAGATTTTGGGGCTGCTTAAAGCCATGGCGCCGGTGGCGGTGATGATTGATGAAGCCGATGCCTATCTGGGTGATCGCGACCAAGGCGGTGACAGCGGGGTTTCAAGCCGCGTTTTTTCTCAAATTGCATCATTTATGAGCGATACCGCTAACCGCGGACGTATTCTTTGGTTCTTGATGACGGCCCGCCCCGACTTGATGCCGGTGGATTTAAAGCGTCAGGGTAGGGCCGAAGAGCATTTGCCGCTATTCCCGCCCCAAACCGAAGAAGACCGTGTAGAACTTTTTAAGGTGATGAAAAAGAAAATCGGGCTTCAACTATCGGAAGAGTATATTCCCAAAATTATTAAGAAGGGAACCAAATCATTTTCCGGGGCCGATATGGAAGCGGCACTGACGCGCGCCAAGTTTCGTGCCGCTGCAGAGGATAAATCCAACGTATCGCCCGAAATTTTGGATGCGGCTTTGAACGATTTTCTTCCGCCCACCTATCCCGAAGAGATAGAGCTCCAAACCCTCAGTGCGGTGATTGAATGCACCTCCAAAGAACTGCTGCCCGAGCGTTACCGCAACATGGACCGCAGCGAGATTCTCTCCAAAATTGATGAGCTGAAATTGAGGATAGGGTGATTTTGCACCTAAAGGCCAATCTCTCTCAGTCGCTCTGCGGCTGAAAATTGGTAGACGCTCTGCGTCAATTTATATCGGTAAACGTTGGTGGGCACGCTCGCTTTGAGCCGTTACGCTTCTTCCGACTATCGTACTTAACTACCGCAAACAGATAGCTGTAAGGTATCACGCCTCGTGCGAATAAGAATAAAAATAGTACTTGACAGCGTTTTAGTTGGTTTTCTAAATCCTGTCAGCGTGTTTACATCAACGCTTTCAGGTCCTTCAGACGCTGACAGGTTGATGCAGGATTCAACCGCACAAAGAGTTAAAGCATATCTTTTTTTTACATTTGTAAGGCTGTTGAATATGTCCAATCAGTGGTACATTAACTTTAACTCATTTTGAACATTTTGATAATAGCAGATGGGAAAAGATAAAGAGCTTGATGACATTCGAAAAAAACTTGATGCAACCGACAAAAATATAATCGATGCCCTTGCGCGGCGGCAGAAACTTGTCCGTGAAATATCCAATCTTAAATTAGATCAAACCGCCTCCATCCGCGATGAAGATCGTGAAGAGCAGCTATTGGAGCGCGTGGTGAAACTGGCACGGGAAGCCGGACTGGACCGCTATTTTGCCGAGCAGATTTTTCGGGATATCATCGAACATTCTGTCCGCTTTCAGCGGCATTCCATGGTAGATCGGGAGAATACAAGCCAAGCCGAAGATGCCGTGCGTGTGTCCTATCAGGGTACCGACGGGGCCTTCAGTCACCAGGCGGCCTATCGTCATTTTGAGGAGCGTTATACCACAGTTGAATGCATCGGCTATGATACCTTTGAACAGGCCGCCCGGGCTGTGGAGGAAGCAGAGGTAGATTATGCTATTCTTCCCATTGAGAACACAACCGCCGGCTCCATCAATCAGACGTATGATATTCTGGGCGATGGCAAACTGCATATTGTGGCTGAAGAAGCTATACGGATTATTCACTGCCTGCTGGCCATTGAACAGGTGCCCACGGATCGGATCAAGCGTATTATTTCGCACCCGCAGGCCTTGGCGCAATGCAGCCATTTTCTTTCAGGGCTTTATGGTTGCAAGGTGGAATCGTATTTGGATACGGCCATGGCGGCCCGGAAGGTGGTGGAAGATGAAGATCTCTCACAAGCAGCTATTGCCGGCAGCTATGCCGCGCAGCTATATGGATTGGAAATCCTGAAACGCGACATCGCTAATCAGCCCGAAAATTTTACGCGTTTTGTAATTGTGAGCCGAAATGAAGTTAGCGTTGACCTGCAGATTCCTTGCAAAACGTCACTGCTTATGACCACGGCGCATGATAAGGGCTCGCTCATTAGCTGCCTGAAAGTTCTGGAAGACCACGGCATCAACATGGCCAAGCTGGAGTCGCGCCCCAAGCCCAACCAGCCTTGGAAGTATCTTTTTTATCTGGATATTGAAGCCAATATTGCTAATAGGGATACGGAATTGGCGCTCTCGGAACTGCGCTCGCAAGCCGATTCACTGAAGGTACTTGGCTGCTACCCCGCGCAAGTGGGGCATGGCGATTAAGGACGTATGTAGGCCTGAATTGGTTATCCGGCCCTTTATGAATTTATTTTTTTAATTGGTCAATTTGGAAGGGAAAACTGCAGGTGGCAATAGTAAAAAAAGTAATCGATTATATTATTTTGAGGAAGTAAAGTCCTTTTTCATCTGTCTGGCTATTTTTTCCAAATGCGATAGATCTTCTTTCGTAGTTTTCCAAACTACCTTCTTGTTTACGCCCATATAATTGTGGATGAGCTTATTTCGCATTCCATTCACTTCCTTCCAAGGTATTTGCGGGTAATTTCGTTGAATCGATCTGGGTATTTTATTCGAAGCTTCCCCAAGAATTTCTAAAGCACGGATCACAGCATAAACAGTTTTGTCATCATTTTTAAATTCGTCAAAATTCATACCGGAAATAAAAGCCTTCGCTTTTTCAATTGCATCAAGCATGTCATCAAGATAATCAATGAAAGACTGATGAGCGCTCATACTGCAACGGCTTCTTCATTAATGTGATGGCCGATATTTTTTTTAAGGGCATCTTTCATAACCAGATCAACCCTGCTTCCAAGTTTGTCGGAAAGATAATTCTCTAACTGCACGAATTTTATGAGTCCGGGAGTTTGACTAAATGTTACCAATATGTCTATATCACTTTCAGGAGTTTGTTTATTTTTTGAATAGGAACCGAACAAGCTCATTGATTCCACATTATACTGTTTTTTCAAATGAGGCAGTTCATTTCGAAGCGTATGTAGTATCTGCTTGGATGTGGGGTTGTTTTTCATGGTGTGGCTGCTCGTTTTTGTTTTAAATAAAATACAATGAAAGATACAAAGGTGCTATTTATGGTTTTTGCTCTGTAGGCCGGATTGGCTATCCGGCCGGTCGAGCTGGCAGCCCGACCTACATTTTAGTTCTCAAATTCTATTTTTTCATCGGTTGCACATCTTGTTTTATAACATCACCCGCTTCATCTCTGCCAATATCGAGATCGAATTTAGATTGCAGGTTCATCCAGAATTCCGGTGTAGTTCCTAAAGCACG
>Ga0306901_1000756_pt1 | contig 12168 bp, 13 predicted proteins | sample AntRauMFilla3767_FD_190431 | JGI IMG/M metagenome (GOLD analysis project Ga0306901, IMG submission 190431) | Saline lake microbial communities from Rauer Islands, Antarctica - Metagenome Filla 3 #767 (v2) (version 2) | ecosystem: Environmental > Aquatic > Non-marine Saline and Alkaline > Saline ... | reverse complement strand
AGCGAGCGTAGCTGCCGATTTGAGCCAGCAAACTTCGACTGCCTTTGGTAGCTTTTTGCCCGCCGATTTAGATTACCAACTTCTCTTTTAAGCCAGTTTCCGTAGTCCATCAACGCCCAGTACCAGTCCCGAATCTTTTTCTCTGGGAGCGTCCCGTGCACTCTTTCTTTAATCCGCTCATCGCTCACATCCTCCTCTTCGGCGAAAAAGTGATGAATAAAGACACTGCGGATGTTGGTCTCCACAAACACGACCGGTAAATTGTGCGCAAACGCCTGGATTGCCCCGGCGGTGTAAGGGCCGATCCCGGGAAGAGAGAGAAGCTCAGACTCAGCGCGGGGAAGTGTGCCATCGTATTTTTCTACAACCGTCTTGCAGGTTTCTTTTATGTAAAGTGCTCGGCGATTGTAACCGAGGCCTTGCCACTGCTTTAAGATTTCTTTTGTATTTGTCTCAGCAGCAGCTTCAAAAGTAGGGAAGTGGTCCAGCCAGCTTTCATATTTTTCAATTACCCGCGCGGTCTGGGTCTGCTGCAGTATCATCTCAGAAATATAAATAGCGTAGGGGTCCTGTGTCTTACGCCACGGTAGATCATCTCGGCCCTGGTTTTCATAAAAATCCCACACCAGTTTTCGAAAGGTCACTACTTTCATGACTGGGATCCAATCCAGACCTCCGGCCGGTTGGTGGTTAAGCCGTGCAGCTGGGGAATCTCGCATACTTTCACGGCATCATTGTGGTGATCATCAACCCCAAAAATAAAATCAACCTTAGGGTACTCCTCAGCCAATGCCTCTAACTTTTCTGGCGTCCAGTACCACCAAAAAAGCTCCCAGGTCCACCGATTCAGGCTAAAGCAGAGCATGATGACATCGGGTTGGTAGTAATCGATATGCTCCCCAATCAAGAGCGGGTTAAAGGCAATCATGCCGAGCTTGTGCCGGCGATCGGCCCAGTTGAAGTATTTAGCTCGATGCTTGTGAGCAAAAATGTAAGCCCGATCAGTAATACCGTGCTCGTGAAGCTTCTGGCCGACCAGCCGTGATAAGTCGGGGTTTCTTTGCTTAATTTCTATAAATAATTCCAAATCAGTACTCGCTAAAAAGGCCAGCGCCTCATCAAGTAGCAGGGCTTCGCTAGCACGCTTGCGATTATGAGAGACGACAATTTGATTGCTGCCAATAGCAAAGCGGACGTCAAACTCAACGCCATCAATCCCGGCTTCGTGAGCCTTCTGGAAAGCCGCCATTGTGTTTTCAATCGGACCCGTTGACCAGCCGCGGTGAGCAATTAGTTTCATGTCTTTATTATAGCAAATCCGATCACATTACATGTTTTTTAAAAGGAAGTCGGCCAACATTTTTTCGAATTACGAAAAAATATGAGCAGAGCGAGAGCCTGCCTGCCGACAGGCAGGGGAGGGATTCGGCCACAAGTAAAATCAGCTAACATAAATTATAGGCAAAGCGGAGAGGGAGGGATTCGAACCCTCGGTGCCCGTAAAGGCACACTTCCTTAGCAGGGAAGCCCGATCGACCGCTCTGGCACCTCTCCGCTTTAGCTATAATTTTGTGATTTTCTTAGTGGAAAGGTGTCGATTCTAACATGTGGTGCTCGCAAGGCACATCTTCCTTGAAAGGGTTGTCCCGATCGACCGCTCGCCCGGCTCTCCATGTAGCCCTTAACAATATAGCACTTTTTACAATTGGTTTCTAATTTTAGTGCGCAAAAACGAGCCCAGGGCTTCGGCTTGCGGAGGGCTGGGTGAGTGAATATCACAAAATTTGTCTAGTAACGCTTAAGCCAATCACTTAAGTCCAACGGCTCACCCCAGGAGTACTTCCTCGCTAGCACGCTAGCTCACAGCGCAAGTCGGCACTTATAAAGGGAAACCACTGTCTGGTGTAGATGATTCTAATGCGCGAAAGCCAGGCCGATAATCTGGGCGTTTGTCTTCTTTCGCAGTGCTCGCCGCGCCTCCTCTAAGGTGGCGCCGGTGGTGGTGACATCATCAATCACGATCATGGCTTCGGCCGTAATTTCTGCCCCTGACTTTACGCGGAAGGCACCGGCCAGGTTCTTCTGGCGCTCGCCTCTGCTGAGCGTTGTCTGGTCGGCTGTTTTACGCGTTTTCTCTAGACAGTTTGCCATCACAAAGGTTTCTCCCTGATCAGCTGCGACCATTGCCTGGGCAATCCGCCGGCTCTGGTTGAAGCCGCGCTCCTGGCGCTTTCGGCGCGTCATCGGTACCGCCACGATGACAATTTTATCAGCAAAAATTCGCTCCTCGCGACAAATCTCTAGTGCCACCTCCGCCAGTCGCGCTCCCATCAGCGCCAGAGCAGTCCGGCTGCCATCGTACTTCGCCGCTTTCACCACCGCTCGCACCGACTCCTGCCGGTAGTCACATACCGCTGTAATAAAGTCTTTTTCCGGCTTTCTGCCGGCTGGTAGGGCTGCCGGCTCAGCCACTTGAAACTCCCGCACCCGCCTCCGCCGCTCGCTGGGCGGAAACAGCGTGTCCAAAAGTCGCCGGATTATTCGCTGGGCAGACGAAAAGTTCATGTAATGCTATACTACATTACAGAAATACTATGGCGAGCATTTTTAAGCAATTAACAAATCTATTTTCCGGTTCATCCGGTGGCGCTGATACTTCTAATGGCGTTGTCGGCATTGAGTTCTCGGCTGGGTCGGTCAAGGTGGTGCAGCTACGCGAAAGCAGCGGTGCTCCAGTCCTGGAAACCTACGGCGAGCTGGCCCTTGGTCCTTATGATGACAAGCCTGTTGGCGTAGCTGTGAAGCCATCTCCGGAGGTTCTTGGCGGCGCGCTGAACGACATCCTTAAGGAGGCCGATGTCACTACCGCGGCGGCCGGTGTTTCAATCCCGATTTCGGCTAGTCTTGTGAATATTATCAACCTTCCACCCGTTTCTGATCAGGACAAGCTGGCGGAAATCATTCCTATCGAGGCGCGCAAATACATCCCGGTCGCTCCCTCGGAAGTGTTGATGGACTGGGACATTCTCCCCGGTGGCGATGGCCGCCAGGACCACCCGCAGCAGGCGCTGGTTGTAGCCATCCATAAAGAAGCTATTGACCGCTACCGACAAGCCCTGGCAGTAACCGATCTCGATATTGGTTTTTTTGAGATTGAGATATTTTCCTCGATCCGGGCTACACTTGATAGTGGCATCGAGCCGGTCCTTCTGGTTGATCTCGGGATTTCTTCCTCAAAGATCTACATCGTTGAGCATGGTGTGGTACGCGGTTCACACACTATCAATCAGGGTGGTCAAGACATCACACACTCACTGGCTTCACAGCTTGGCATTAGTTTTGATGAGGCCGAGAAACTCAAGCATCAAGAAGGCCTGATCGGAGACGGCGATGATGCCGACGCCGTTCGTGAGTCATCCCGCACAGTGCTTAATTATGTATTCTCAAAAACCAACGACATTATGGTTGATTACCAAAAGCAGAATGCCTCGGTAATCGAGGAGGCGGTGCTGACCGGCGGCGGGGCTATCTTTTCTGGCATCGATACCATTGCTGAGGAAATGCTTGGTATCAAAACCCGCCAAGCTCACCCGTTTTCTAAGCTCAAAACCCCGGCCTTTCTCGACGACACGCTGCGCCGAATCGGCCCAGAGTTTGCTGTTTCTATCGGCGCGGCTCTACGGCGATTGCAGGAGTAATCCACATCGCCAAATAGCTTGCCTAGCCAGAATGATGCTACACTACAGATAGACGAGGAGGCTCGTGGTTACATTTATTTTTATGCCTGACCAATTCCAATCTTCATCATTCATTCCCAAAGGCGGCGCTCAGTACAGCCGCCCTACTGCCCGCCCAAAGGATCGCGGTGGATTGCTTTTTACTATCTCACTCGTACTTGCCTCGGTAGCCGGCCTGGCTGCCGGTGGAGTATTTTTTTATACCCAGTATCTTGAAGCCAACCTTACCGAGAAACAAAACCAATTCATCACCGCTCAGGCTGCTTTTGAGCCGGAGATTATTGGCGAGCTTGAGCGGCTTGATACCCGGATTTCCTCAGCCCAGAATATTCTCGCGGAGCACACCGCCGCTACCCCGGTATTTGATGTGATTGAGTCGATCACGCTGGCCGGTGTCCAACTGACGGCAGTATCCCTGTCGGCTCCGGGCCATAACACTGAGACTAGCAATGTCCAAGCAGAAGAGGGAGCCACCACTGTTGACAGCATCGACGTTTCCATGAGTGGCCTAGCACCCGACTACGCTGCCGTGGCCCTGCAGTCGGAGGCGCTCTCAACCAATGAAGCCATTCAGGATCCAGAGCTATCAGAGTTCTTAATTAGCGAGGAAGGCGATGTTGAATTTACTGCTAAGTTCTCGCTTCCGGCTCGTTATATGCTGTATCAAACCACTATTTAATTATGCGTAAATTATTACTTCCAATTTTATTTACTGCTCTCGCCATCTTCTCGTTTTTTTGGTATACCGAGCCTGCCTTTAGCGAACTGCAGGATCTGCGCGCTGAAATAGACGAGTATGATACCGCTCTCCAGCAAGTAAGCGAAATTCAGCAGGTTCGCGACCAGCTCTTGGCTCGCTCCAATCAGATCTCCGAAAATAATCTTTATCTACTAAACCAAATTTTACCACCCGAGCTTGATCAAGTTCGCCTCGTGATTGCCCTCAACCAAATTGCTGCTGCTAACGGCCTGGCGGTTCAGGGTGTTTCCTTTCTAGAGCCTGAAGCAGAGGAAGAAGGCGGCGCTAATGAAGCGTATAAGTCAGCCGAAGTTACCTTCAGCACCTCTGGCTCTTACGATGATGTCTTGGCCTTTATGCGTGACATCGAGCAGTCTGCCCGCCTCAGTGATATTATTAGGCTCAACATTTCCGATCCGTCGGCCAGTGATTCTGGCGGCAGCAGTGATACCGGCACGCTCATTACCGGCGCGCAGAATGTCTACAACTTCACGGTGCTGACCTACTGGTTGCCGAGTAAGGCGCCACTGTCGGCCACAGGTCAGCCTGAAGATCAAGCCGAAACAGCTAATAACGACTCACAACTATAATTATGAACATGCCAGAAGAAATCCCAAAGAAGCTAATCGGCGGCATTGCCGGCTTGGCTATTCTCCTTGTCGGAGCTTACTTTCTCTTTGCCGGCGATCCGGATGAGCCACCAGCCGATGCTCTGCAGACCACTGAAGGAACTGCCACCACCGGCGATCTAAGTCGAGCCGAGCAAGTAAATACCAAGCGGGTTTTGCGTCAGCTTAATCAGCTGCGCCGGATCGATATCAATACCGACTTCTTTAACTCAGATCTCTTTTTAAGTCTCAGCGATTTCAGCGTTACCATTACTGACCAACCGATTGGCCGCGAAAACCCCTTCATTCCGACCACGTACACCCCATCGGGAGCCACCATCATTCCGCGTAGCACTCCCGCCGAGCTACAGGTAAATGATGCTGATGAGCCGGAGTCTGAAGCTGATGATCAGGCAGCCACTAGCTCAGCTGCAGCCACGAGCTCGGCCAGTTCAGCTACAACCTCGACCACAACTACCGCCGGTCAGGGTCAGTAGCCTCACCGTTCATTTTCTATGAATTTATTACAAATACTTGCCAACAACGGAAAGCTCGAAGCGGCTGACATTACCGATATTCAGGATGCGGTCGCTGAGTCAGAAAAGACACTTCTAGAGGTGCTCTATGAGCGCGGCATTACTGATGGAGAAATCCTCAAAGCCAAGGCGGCTGAGTTCGACGTACCGGCCCGAGATCTTAAGGATGAGAAGATCCCGGCCAATATTATGAACATGATTCCTCAGGATGCTATTGAGCACTATCAGATTCTGCCGCTGGCGATTGATGACGGCGTCCTTGAAGTTGGCTTTGTCGATCCCGGCGACATTACTGCTCGCGATGCGGTGCAGTTTATCGCTTCCAAGCACGACATGCCATTTCGTATGGAGGCCATCAGCCAGGCGCAGTTTGACGCCATTAAGGCGGGTGGCGGTAGCCTCTCCGGCGAGGTCAAGCAGGCGATTACGGCGCTTGAAAGTGAGCTGACTACTGAGGAGGAGAAGATCTCCAAAGAGGTGGAGCGGATGTCTGAAGAAGGGGATGACGACAATGTTACTGAAATTGTTGAGGATGCTCCGGTTACTAAAATTGTCGCCACCATTCTTCGTTATGCTGCCGAGGGTGGTGCCTCCGACGTTCACGTCGAGCCGCTCGACAAGCAGATCCGCGTGCGTTTCCGTGTTGATGGCGAGCTTCATACCAGCCTCACGCTTCCCAAAGGGGTGATTAGTGCGGTGGTGGCTCGTATTAAAATCCTGTCGCGCATGAAACTTGATGAAAAAAGAAAGCCTCAGGACGGCCGCTTCTCTGCCCACATCAACGGCCGCAAAATAGATTTCCGTGTTTCGACCTTTCCGACCTACTACGGCGAAAAGATCGTGATGAGGATCCTTGATCCAGAGAAGGGCGTGATCGGCCTCGACAAAATCGGCCTCGTCGAGCGTGATCGCGAGCTCATCGATCACGCCATCAATAGCTCCTACGGCATGGTTCTGGTGTCCGGTCCGACCGGCTCCGGAAAGACCACTACGCTTTACTCTATGCTCCAGCAGCTTGATACCAAGGCTAAGAATGTCCTGTCTCTGGAGGATCCGGTGGAGTATAACCTTGACGGCATTAACCAGTCGCAGGTCCGCCCCGAGATCGGCTATACTTTTGCCAATGGTCTGCGCACCACTCTGCGTCAGGACCCCGATGTCATCATGGTCGGTGAGATTCGCGACGAAGAAACGGCTCGTCTGGCTATCCGCGCCGCCTTGACCGGTCACCTCGTCTTTTCCACTATTCACACCAATGACGCGATCGGGGTAATTCCGCGGCTGATTGACATGGGAATTGATCCCTACCTGATAGCACCGACGCTGATCCTGGCGATGGCGCAGCGGCTGAGCCGCACGCTCTGCCCGGGCGCCGGCAAAGAGGTCCCGGCCACTGGCAGTATTCGTAAACTGATCGAAAAGGAGCTCGAGGATCTACCAGAGAAGAGCCGGGCTCAGTTTGAGATTCCCGACCACGTATACGAGCCACAAGCCACCGACGATTGTCCTACTGGTCTCTCCGGCCGGACGGCAGTGTTTGAGGTGCTCGATGTCAACGAAGAGATCGAGAATGTCATCCTCAAAGGAGCCGATGAAAATGAGATCAAAGCCGCCGCCCTCGAGGACGGTATGCTCAATATGCGCCAGGACGCACTGCAGAAGGCCTTCGCCGGCACGATTCCGTTCCAAGAGGTCAATAAACTCTAGAGTCTAAACTAGTTTCAATGGTATAATACATCTATCCATGCCCCAAAAAGAAACAATCAAAAAGCTTGTCCAGGCCGCCATTAATCATCAGGCCTCCGATCTCCACATTGCCAGCGGCCGCAAGCCAATCCTGCGTGTGGCCGACCAGCTCTTAACTCTGAGTGATCATGCGCAGTTAAGCGCCGATGACGTCAAGAATATTTTAAGCGAGCTGCTTTCCGAAGGGGAGCTCAATCGCTTCCACCAACAAAGAAGCCTCGACTTCTCCTTCACCTTCGAAGACATCGCTCGCTTCCGCTGCAACTCCTACTTTGCCCAGGGTGTACCGGCCGTCGCCATGCGGCTGATCCCTTCGGAAATCCCCAGTCTGAATGAGCTGCATCTTCCCAAGGCGCTGGAGCAATTCACTCACCAGGAGCAGGGCTTCTTTTTAGTAGTTGGTCCGGTCGGCCAGGGGAAGTCAACCACCTTGGCGGTCATGATCGATCTTATTAATACCGAAAAGTCTCGCCACATTGTCACCATTGAGGACCCGCTTGAGTACATCTACAAACAGAAGCGTTCGATTATCGATCAGCGCGAAGTCCGTATTGATGCCTCCGATTTCCACACCGCCCTGCGCAGCGTGTTTCGCCAGGATGTCGATGTGGTCATGGTAGGGGAGATGCGCGGCAAGGAAACCATCGAGACAGCCGTCACCGCCGGAGAAACCGGCCACCTCGTCTTCTCGACCCTTCATACCAACAGCGCCGCTCAGACCGTTAACCGGATTATCGACACCTTCCCGGCCGAGCAGCAGAAGCAGGTGCGCGCTCAGCTAGCTTCGAGCCTCACCGGCATTTTCTCTCAGCGGTTGGTACCCCGTATTTCTGGCGGCGTCATCCCGGCCTACGAGCTTCTCCTCAATAATAAGGCGGTGGCCAACCTGATTCGTGATGGTCGCACGCACGAAATTCAGAATGTCATCCAAACCAGCAGTGATGTTGGCATGATCACGCTTAATCAGTCGCTGGCTGAACTGGTTCGAGGCAATGAGGTCGATATTGATGATGCCCGGCGCTTCTCCCGTAACCCCCGCCAGCTCGACCAGCTACTCTAAATTTTATGCGTTTTGTATACACAGTAATTGACCAGGAAGGCGAAGAAAAAGAGGGTTACATTGAGTCATATAACGAAGACTCAGCCATCTCTAGCCTCCAGCGGCGCGGCCTGACCATTCTCTCCATCGAGTCCGAAGAAGATTCAATCCCGATCTGGGAGCGTCGCATTAAGTTTTTCGAGCGCGTTTCCAATAAAGAGATCGTCATCCTCTCGCGCCAGTTTGCGACGCTGTTTCAGGCCGATGTCTCGGCGCTGAAGGTCTTTCGCCTACTTGGTAACGCCACTGATAACCCGAAGCTCTCCGATGCTATGCTCGATATGGTCGATCAGCTCAAGGAAGGAAGCTCAATCTCCAAGGCCTTCTCCAAGCATGAGGACATCTTTTCTGATTTTTACATCAACATGGTTTCGGCCGGTGAGGAGTCCGGAAACCTCTCGGACTCCTTTGAGTACCTGGCTGACTACCTTGATCGTAATTACGAACTGACCTCCAAGGTAAAAGGCGCCCTCATCTACCCGGCCTTCGTGGTCTTCACTTTTGCGGCGGTGATGATCCTGATGCTGACGACGGTAATCCCAAACATTACCGAGATCATTAAAAAGTCCGGCCAAGAACCGCCCATCTATACCCAGGTTGTCATCGGTCTGTCTGATTTTCTCCTTAATTACGGCTGGTTTCTCCTAATCGCTCTTATCATTGGTGGCTACGCCGCCTGGTGGTACAGCACCCAGACCGATGAGGGCCAGTCAGTTCTGGCGGATCTGAAAATTTCTCTGCCGTACATTGGTGACTTGTACCAGAAGCTCTATCTTTCACGCCTCTGTGACAATATGCACACCATGCTTAGAAGTGGTATCCCGATGACGCGCGCCATTGAGATCACTGCCTCAATTATTGATAATAAAATTTACCACCAGCTACTCATGGACGCAGTGGAGGACATCAAGAACGGCCAGTCGGTAGCGAACTCCCTGGACGGCTACGACGAAATTCCTAATATTATGGTGCAGATGATGGAGATCGGGGAGGAGACCGGTGAGCTTGGCAACATCCTGGAGACGCTGTCAGCCTTCTATCGCCGCGAGGTTGAGAATTCCGTTGACGCGCTGGTTGAGCTGATCGAGCCCGCCATGATCCTCATGCTTGGGCTCGGAGTTGGTGGCCTCTTGGCGTCTGTGCTTCTGCCGATTTATAATCTTTCCTCAGGAATTTAATCGCACCTCGCTTTTGATTAGAGCACACATGCTCGCCCAGCGAGCGAGCTGATCCGCTCGCGCAATTTTGAAGCAATGCTTCGACCATGCAAATTGTGCGTGAGCGGGAGAGAGGCGAAGCGCCGGTGTGGCCTACTCGTGCTCTTAAAAAAGATCGGGCCTAAACGCCAGGTTATCCACACCATCCGCTGCCATCCTGAAATACCACGCTATAATAAAGCTGTAGTACATTTCTCATAGTAGAGAAGTACTCAATGCATTGATTACTAACCTAAGTAATACTAATTGTGTTATATTTTAAGAAATTACAAAATTCCCGCGGATTCACCCTGATTGAGCTTTTGGTGGTTATCGCCATCATTGGAATTCTTTCTAGTGTAGTTCTCGCATCTCTTAATGGTGCTCGCGAAGGAGCTCGTGATGCTCGCCGACAAACAGACCTCAACCAGGTTCAGCTCGCTCTAGAGCAGCTGTACGCTGAATGTGGTAGTTACCCACAGCAAACGGCAGGTACAGGAGTGACAAGTCTTTCCGTAACTGCAGCCAACTGTGAGAGTAGTGCTAGTGCCGTTCCACTATCTAGCCACATGTCGCAGGTTCCGGAGGATCCAAATGGAGGAACTTACGGTTATGCAGGGGATCAGAACAACTATTGTCTTGGAGCCAAGCTAGAGGGCAATAATGCTCCAGATAATAATGCAGCAGCTAAAATCGATCCAATAAACTGTGCAAGTGCGATTAGTAATGTAGGAGGTAGCGCCGCAAGCAACCCTACGGATTACGCCATCGCCAACTAGTCCAAAAGAAAACCATCTCGGTTTTAACAGTTCCGCTTCAGCGGGGCTGTTTTTTATCCTTCCTTAAATCAAAATCACTTGTTCGGCAGTTAACCCATAAAAGTCAATCTACTCACTCACCTTTAAGTGAGCATCACTGTCTCGTGGCGCCTGTGCCCGAGTTCCGCTTCTAGCGGAATGCCAACGAGACAGGGATACGAACGACTGCTGTTATAATAAAAGCATGCAAACCCTACTACTGATCACACTCTTCAGCCTTGGCGCCGTTCTCGGCTCGGCCTTGAATGCGCTTGCCTGGCGCCTTGAGGTAGGGAAGGGCTGGGCTCGCGGCCGTAGCCAGTGTCCTGATTGCGAGCATCAGCTTCGCTGGTTTGAGCTGGTGCCACTTGTCAGTTTTATCATTCTTCGTGGTAGTTGCCACCAGTGTGCCCAGCCAATTAGCCTCCAGTACCCGCTGGTTGAGCTGGCTGTTGGCGGTGGCGGCATTGTCCTTCACGACTTTTGGCCTTACGGTCGGTGGGGTGCTTTCCCTGCTTATTTCTCTGCTACTTTTATTTATATATATTTATGATGGCCGCACAATGATGATTCCGGATCCGGCTGTTTGGAGCTTCAACCTGCTAGCCTTTGGGGCACTTTTTTTCTCTTTTGATTACAGCTTTCTTCTTGGCGGAGAGCCTTTCGCACTGCCGGGTTGGTGGCAGCTGGCCGCCGGGCCGCTGGTGGCCTTACCCCTTTTTCTCATCTGGACTGGCAGCCGCGGCCGGGCGATGGGCTTTGGTGACGTTAAGCTCGCCCTCGGGCTCGGCTGGCTCTTGGGGATTGCCGGCGGCATCTCGGCGCTTGTCTTTGCCTTCTGGATCGGTGCCGTTGTCAGCCTCGGCCTGCTCGGCTACCAGCGTCTGTGGAAAAGCCCCTCGCTAAATACTCCTCCAGGGCCTACAATGAAGCCCGACGATCGGCCCGAGCCGGCCCTCTCTATGCAGTCAGCTGTCCCGTTTGGCCCCTTTCTGATTCTCGGCTGGCTGATCGTCTTTTTCTCTAACCTTACCCTGTTTTGATGCCTTTTTCTCCACAGCCCAAGTCCATCAAACTCGATCGGGCGCTGGTTTCACCCGGCTTTACCCTCATTGAGCTGATTGTCGCCATCGGCGTGGTCGCCATCATCGCCGGCATCACCTTAGGTAGCCGGCAGAATTACTCTCGGGCCGTTAATCTCAACAACGTTGCCCACGAAATCGCCCTGTCCATCCGCCAGGCCCAGACCTACAGCGTCAGCTCACGCGGGAGTAGCCTTGGTGATCCTGTTGATAGTTTCGTCTATGGCGTTTACTTCGAAAAGAATAATCCGCAGCAGTTTATTCTTTATCAAAACAACAACACAAATGAGGCGTACCAAGCCAGCGACACCCCAGTAGAAACCTACCAGCTCCCGAATCGCATGGAGATCGACAAAATTTGTCTGATTGCTAACTATAGTCAGGGCGATGCCTGCGGCAGCGGCGACAATAAAGTTAGTGTTGCTTTCAAGCGTCCAGATCCGTCCGCCCTTTTCTATAAAGATGGCGTCAGCAGCACTGGCGACGAGGCCTTTCTTGTCGAGCTAGCCGGCGATGAAGGAGCCAGGCAGACCATCATCACCCGTTCGTCGGGCTTCATTAGTGTCGAGTAATTATGACTAACTTCACGCAAAATCAACCTCCGGAAACCAGCTCGCCCGCGCCAGAT
>Ga0306901_1000755_pt1 | contig 12168 bp, 16 predicted proteins | sample AntRauMFilla3767_FD_190431 | JGI IMG/M metagenome (GOLD analysis project Ga0306901, IMG submission 190431) | Saline lake microbial communities from Rauer Islands, Antarctica - Metagenome Filla 3 #767 (v2) (version 2) | ecosystem: Environmental > Aquatic > Non-marine Saline and Alkaline > Saline ... | reverse complement strand
CGAGGACTGGCGGATCTACGGCTACGACTACGGGTTCAAAGATCCGAGGGTTCTCCTTGAGATCGGCAAGACGCCAGCCGACCAGTATGTCGCGGTCGATATGTACCACGAGACTCAGCAGCCTCTCGACGATCTCATCGATCCCGATGATGGCACGGGATGGGCGTTCGAGCAGTCGAAACAGCCGGGCGAGGTCTTCTGTGACCACGATCCCGAACACATCCAGAAGTTCCGCGATGCTGGCTTCAGTGCGGCCGCAGCTGAGAAGGATATCGACGAAGGAATCGACGAGGTCCGCGGTGTGCTTGAAGTCGACCCCGAGATCGGTCCGGGCCTCCTAGTGGTCGAGGAACTCACTGAGCTGATCAACGAGTTCCAGTCGTACAAGGAAGACGACGTTGGGACGAAGCGAGCCGAAGACCACGCTCTCGACTCGCTGCGGTATGCGATCATGGGCGATCGGTATGTCGAGGACGACTCGAATGGCGGGACCGGAACGTGGTGATCATATACTATGCCTGATACAAATACCACTGAGACTGCGGAGTCGACCGACGACACAGTCGCCGAAGACAGCGAGCAGCTTGAAGAGCTCGTCGCCGAAGACGGTCTGAGTACTCGTCAGGAGTACCAGATGCGTCTCGCGCTGATGGAGCAGCTGGGTGAGAACCTTCCAGGAGACGAAGACTACTACGACGTCTTCAACTGGGATAAGGATCCCAGCGTCGACGAGTTCTATGCCCTCGCGCTGCGGAACCCGTATGCCTATGCTGTCACGTTCCTCCCGCCAGAGACCACGTGGCGAAACCCGCCTAAGATCTCTGACGGCGCTGAAGTCGAAAGTGGCGAGACCCAGTTCGAGAGTGAACTAGGAGACGTTATCGACGAGAACCGGCTATGGCACTACTGCCGCCGGGCAGACAAGCTCGCCGGGATCGGGAAGTTTGGCGCGCTTGTCTTAGAGTTCGACGACACCGAAGGCGAGGGCGACCTCGATACGCCTGTCGACGCCGGTGCCGAACTGACTGGGCTCAAGCCGTTTAGTCGGGCGTCGATCTCCGACGTCGTCGTCGGCGGTCCAGGATCGGGGCGCTGGAACGAACCGGTGAAGTACCAACTCGACTTCTCCGACGAGAACGAGACCGAGACCGAGGGGGTTATGGAGTACAGTGGCTCGGATTCGGTCTGGGTCCACTGGTCGCGTGTTGTCCACATCCCCAGCGAGGAGCTCCTCGATGACGAACTCCGTGGCGTCGAACGCCAACGCCCGGTCTACAACAACATCGTCGACATCGAGAAGACGCTGGGCTCCGCGGGCCAGCTCGCCTACCGTGCGGCTGCGTGGGGTATCCACATCAACATCTCGGAAGACTTCCAACTCGATGACGACGGCGACAAACTCCAGGAACACCTCCAGCGCTGGCAACACGGCCTCGAAAACGTCCTCCGGACGCAAGGGGCCGACGACGTCAAAAGTCTCGGCGGGGAGAACATCGATCCCGGGCCGGTCATCGACCCGAACATCGAGGCGATCTCGGCTCAGACAGGCATCCCCCAGTCGGTACTCAAGGGCAACGAGACTGGGGAGCGCGCGACGAGTCAGGACCTCAAAGAGTGGTACGGCAAGATCGCTGAGCGACAGAACGAATTCGTCGGCCCCATCATCGTTCGTGAGTTGATTGATCGACTGGTCGACGTCGGCACGATCCCCGAAGCTCGCGATGGTTACGAGGTCGAGTGGCCACCGCTGGCTGAGATGTCCGAAGAGGACCGGGCGAACATCAGGGAAACGCGGTCGAAGGCACTCAAGACATGGTTGGAGGCTGCACCTGGTGCTCTCACTCCAGAGCAACAACTCGACTTCATCGATGATGGCACGCTCCCGAGTGAATTGGAGAACGGTGATCTCCCAGAGCTCGACGAGACCGATCCCGAAGTCGACGCCCAGTTCCAGCGGGCCACTGCCCCAGGTGATTACTAATGCCGTCTCCTCGGCTCTACACACTGACCGCTGGGAAGCAGGACCCCACAAACACGAAGACCATCCGTGACACGTACGCCCGTCGACTGCGTGGGCGGTTCGCAGCACTCAACGCAGCGATGCGGGAGGCGATAGTCAAGGACGACGTCTTGGGGCTCCGGGAGTCGGACCTGTCCGAATCAGATGTCGACGAACTGACCGAGACGTTCGCCGAACGGCACGAACTCAAGGCGATCGACTCACCGCCCGATCTCAGTTCACTCCCTCCTGCTGAACGGATCGCCCGGTTCGAAGACTGGCTCGATGAAGCCGAAGAAAACGAGATCCTGGATGTGATCCGGCGTGACGAGAACATCTGGGTACGCCGTGCCTACGAGCGCGGGATCAAGGACGCCAACGCGAACCTGAAGAATGTCGGCATCCCCGTGTCGGGATCGAGTGCTTCGGATACGATCCGAGTACCGGTCCATCAACGTCGACTCGAATCACTGTTCGCACGCAACTACGCCGAACTCGACGGGATCACTGATGCGGTGAGTCAGAACATCTCACGAGAGCTCGCAACCGGCCTCTCGGAAGGCGTCTCGCCCAGTGAGATGGCGCGGCGGATCTCCGACCGCGTCGACAAGATCGGGAAGACACGAGCAACGACGCTCGCTCGAACGGAGATCATCAACTCTCACACCGAGGCAACCCTCCAGCGCTACGAGGAGCAGGATATCGAGACTGTCGGGATTGAGCCCGAGATGCGTATCCAAACGGCAGGCGACAACAGCGTCTGTCAGGAGTGTCGGACTGCTGCTGAGCAGGGCCCGTGGCCGATCAGTGAGTTCCGAGGCTCGGGATACCAACCTCCCCTGCACCCCAACTGTAGATGCGCGGTCCTCCCGGTCGTCAACGAGACTGCCGCGGCCGCCTTCCAGGAGCACCCTGTCGACTTCACGGTCATGCTTCGAGCTGGGGCGTTCGTTCGTAACGAGAGATTCTACACCGCCCTCGCACAGGCCGACGCTGACGAAGCACGCGAACTGACGGCTCAGGCGGTCGCGACGTAGACCTCCAGGCCCGATGACCTCTGCAAGCGGCCGCGTCAAACAGACGTGACGGGCGAGGTCTTGGGGGCGACACGATTCTATGAAACCAGATACACAAGACCTGCGGGTGTCGGCCCGAACGGCTCGGCTAACCGCAGGTCAAGACGATGACGACGGCGGTCCTCCGTGGACGTTCGGCGGGGTCGCCGTCGCAGCTGGGGACATCCTACATATGGATGACGGGACGCAAGTCCTGATGACTGCCGAGGATCTCAAGAAGGCAGCCAACACCCAGTCGGGCGAACCGCTTACCGTCGACCATCCGGCGGATGATGATGGTCGACCGCAGTATCCTCCTCCGACTGACGAGACGGTCGGGAAGGTCCCGCGTGCTGGCTGGCTCGACGAGGCCGAAGCAGTCGGCTACGAAGCCACCACCCACGACGAGGAGATCGCCGATGGTGTTCAGGGGGAAACCTACGAGGTTTCGGTCCACCCGCAGTTCGCGCTCGGAGAGTTTCGGGAAGACGTCCAGGCTTACGTGGCTGAGGACATCCGCTTCTTGGATCTCTCGGTCGTCTCGAAAGGCGACTCGCCAAGCAACACCGCGGAGTGGGGACCGAACCAAGCACTGGCGTCGTTCACAGCCGGGACTGACATCGGTTCTCAGCTCACCGCTGGTGACGACGTCGACGATCTCCCCGATGATCAGCGAGGTCTTCTCCAGAGCTTCATTCGACTGCTCCGCAGCGCCGATCCCGACGAGCAGTTGGGTGAGGCACCGAGTTCTGAGAGTCAGTCGATCCCGTCGAGCGTTGATGTCGACGAACCCTCCAGTACGGAAACGACGGCGGCGGAATCCGCCACGGACAACGGTTCTACTCAACAGATGGACGACAACACCAGACGGCAGTACATCAAGTTCCTGACCGCGAACGCTGGCTTCGATGAGGAGTCGGTGTCGTCGATGGACGACGATGTGCTCGAACAGACGTTCGAACACGCTGCCGAAGCCACTGATGGCGACGGCGGTAGCACTGACGACGATGACGATGACGACGATCCAACCGACGATCAGACTCTCGGGCAGATGACCCCGTCCGAGCTCGGTGAGGTACTCCAGGATCAGGGATTCGTCACCGAAGACAACGCTGACGAACTCCTGGCGCAGGCGCAGGATCAGATCAGCAAGGCCGAGCAGGTCGACGAGCTCATCGCAGCCAGCGATGACTACGACGAAGACGACCGCGAGGACCTGATGGCCTCGGCGGATGCTCTCGTCGAGAAAGAGCACGATCGGGCGACGGGTGGCGGTGTCAGTCTCCAGGCAGGGACTGGAAGCCTGACCGCCGGCGCTCCAGGAACTGATCAAGACGTCGACGAGGATCTCGACGACTACGGTACGGGGCAGGCTCAGTGAGGTAACATCACATGGCACCACTATCAACTGAGAACTCGGTCAAAGCAAAGTGTCACAACCAGCCCGCATTCGATGAGGGGGCGGCCCTCGAAACGCTCGAACCGGGCCAGGGAGTCGTTCGCGGATCTGGTGGCTTCGAGGCGGCCGGTGCGGACTCCCCGACTACTCGCGTCGTTCGCGAGCAGCGCAACCCCGGCAGCCGTGGGATCGAGGACAACGAGAGTCCGCTGGCGAAGACGTACGCCTCCGGTGAGAACGTCGAGACACTCGGCTTCCAGAGCCACGATCAGGCTCGCCTCCTGTTCGCGTACTCGGACAACGCCAACGACGGCACCGACGACACCTACAGCGAGGGTGACGAGGTCGGCTGGAACGCCAACGGCTACCTCGAACACGTCGACGCCAGCGGCAGTTCGGTGACCGAAGCAGTCGGTCGGATCGCAGAAGAAGACGACTTCACGATGAGCAGCGGAGACGGCCCGCGTCACACGCTGGTGGAGTTCTACTGAGAGGATCTATCAATGAGTGAATCTATCACGGCCAACAGTCCGCAGATGGCACAGGAGTTTGAAGGTGCGTCGCGTCTCCACGAGACCGCACTCTTCAACCCGATGAAAAAGACGCGGCAGAAAGCCTGGAAGCAGATCCGGGCCCAATCGCCGCTCAACCCCGACCAGTGGGAGATGCTGGATGAGGCGGTCGGCGTCAAGCAGCCAACGGCTGAACTCACTGCTGACTCGTCGATCACAGTCGACAGCTGGCAGGAGTACGCCGATGTCATCCTCGACGACCAGTTCGTCGAGTCGACGATCATCGACCAACTGATCGGCTCGGGCTTCGGAGTCAGCGCATCGCTGTTCCGCTACGCCCACTTCGACCGGCTCCGCAGCGAGCGGATGGAAGCGACGATCAGCATGAACGCCCGTTCCCGCAGCACCCAAGAGCTTCCCTCCCATGGCCTCCACGGCGTCCCGCTGTGGATCCACCACGTCGACTACGAGTTCGACAGCCGGGAGTTCCAGAATGCCCAGCAGTTCGGCGACGATCTCGACTCCAGCGTTGGCCGTGAGGCCCGCCGGGCGCTCAACCGCTCGGAGCACAATATGCTCTGGGACGGCGAAGGCCGCGAGATCCCAACCGAGCGCGGGGCACTGTCGGTCACGGGGCTCGACTCCGACACCGACCTCATCCTCCAGGCGTCGACTTCCGGCGGTTGGACGTCGGACCCAGACAACATCCTGGAGGACTTCAAGGAGCTCCACAACACGATCGAGGACCAGACCGATGTCCAAGACACCGACGACGTCCCGCTCGTCTCCGAGATCGGTGGGATGGTCTTCGTCCCGCGCAAGCAGTGGGGCGAGATCACCCGTGAGGACTACGAGACCTCGGCGACCGACGAGCCACTCTTCGAGCGTATCCAGCGCAAGTACGGATACCTCGACATCATGCCAGCGCCGCGGCTGGACTCGGACAGCTGCATCCTGCTGCTGAACGACACCCGCTACTTCCAGATGGTGAACGCCCAGTCGGTCACCAACACGAACTGGGAGGTCGACGGCGGGTTCGGTCTTCACAACAAGACGCTCAGCTCCCGAACCCCGTTCGTCCGTCGCTCGCCTGACGGAGTCCGTGGGATCGCCCGGCTGACCGGGATCGACGCCTAAGGTTCGCCATGACTGAAAACACAGTCACGGTCCGGGTCGACCGGGCCCAATTCCGACACGACGGCGAACAGTACGAACGTGGTGACGTCCTGGAAGTCCCGCAGCGGACGTTCGACCGGCACCAGTTCTCGCTACGCCGCGCTGAAGACGGCGGTTCTGACGGTGACGGGCTTCCTGATCCGGGAGATCTCACGGTCGACGAAATCGAAAGTCTCGCCGAAGACCTCGACGCAAACGATCTGATCATCCTCCGAGAAGTGGAAACGGAGGGTAAAAACCGGAGCACAGCACTCGACGCGATCAACGAACACATCGACGAGCCGGAGGGCTAACCGATGCCAGAGGCATCCCCTGAGGATGTCCGCCTGGAGATCGACACGCACCTCGACGACCCGAAAATCGAGAAGCTGATCGGCCGAAAGGCACGCGACATCGAACGGGACCCCAACGTCGGCGGTCTTGACGATCCCGACCGCCGGGATCTCGAAGCTGTTCTCACAGCGATCCATATCGCGACGCGGCTCGATCGGGCCGAAGAGAGTGTCGGCGCTGGTCCTGCGTCGGTCGACTACGAGGAATCGATGATCGAAGAGCTACGTGCAGACGCACGCCGACTCGGTGCCACTGACGAACTCCTTGGAATCGTTGCCACGGACAAAAAGGCGTCTGTCTGGGTTCCGGATACAGGGTAACGATGAAGGGGGCTATCAGGCGGCTCATCCGTAACCACGGAACCACGCTCGAACACTACAAGTTCGATGCGGGTACCGAGACATCTCGCGGCCAGGCGTTCAGTGTGGCTGCTGATGCACCAGAGATCATCAACGCGATCCCCGACCCGGGAAGCAGATCTCTCGGGTTCGGGGCGTTCGGTTCCGAGGTCGAGGCGGATATGCTGTTCCTGGTCGGGAGCGATGTCGACCTCACTGACGGTGGTGGCGAGGGTGCCTCACGGCTCAAACACCACGGCGACGTCTACGTAGTCGTCGACGCAGACCAGAGCTACCAGTACCGCGGCTTCCAGCTCATCCACTGCGACCGAGACACGGAGAGTGACCTATGATCGACAACTACGACGACCTCAACCGCGACGATACGCTGGCGGCCGTCAGAAACTTCGACGGCGAGCAGCTGGCGGAGTTCATCGCCTTCGAGCGCGATCACAAGGATCGAGTCACCGTCATCGAGCCGCTGGAACGTGAGCTCCTCGAGGTAACTTCGGCCGGACGAAGCTACGTCGCCGGACTCTGGTTCGACAACGTCGACGACGTCCACGTTGTTCGCCGATCTAGGCGTGTTGAGTCGGCAATCGACGAGGGCCTCCTGGAGATCGTCTGATGGTCAACGACGACAATAACTTCGATGAAGCACGTGACGCTATAGAAAGTGGTCTCGCTGCGGGAATCGCAGAGCTCCACTCGGAGGTCCTCGGCACGACGATCCAGAACATGACCGACGGAAAGGATGCTCTCGGAAATCCGTGGCCGCTCGTCGAGGACGCGACGCTGGCCTCACGGCAGACACGCACGACGGATGCCCGGGCCTTGGTCGACACCGGCGAGTATCGAGCCGATATCGTTGCGAGCTCGGAAGTGAATCCGAAGGAACTTGTCGGCGTGATCGGGACAAGCAAAGACTTCGCCAAGCACCACGAGTTCGGTGCGCCGGAGGCTGGCATCCCACGTCGGCCACTATTCGGGCCCGCAGGAAAACTCGGCGAAGAGTTGGCGGTAGAACTGATTGGCGTCGAGATCGACACACGACTCGAAGATGCGGGAGTCGACTGATGCTGACTACTGCTGAAGAGGACCGCCTCGAAGCCGCGCTCCCGACGACCGCGATCTCCATCGGCTACGATGGCGCGGTTTACGACTACGACCTCGACGTCCACTGGTCGGGGGGCGACAACACCGGGGATGACGCGGGCGGCTCACCGGACTACCCGGCGCTCGTGTTTGGGTGGGACTCGCAGAACGATCCACGCCCAGAACGCCAGCCAGCAAACAACCTTGATTCGGTCGACAACCCTGCTGGCGAAGTGGGTCTCACCGAGACCGAGGTTCAGGAAGTCTCTGATGACCTATCGATGACTGTTGCTGTCCGTGCGACTCACGATGACAACGGTGTCCCACCGCAAGTGCGGGCTACCAACCTCACACGAGCCCTCTGGCGGGCGGTCGAGCACGATCTCGATATCAACTCCGAGGGCCCGAATGGCGAGCGACCGATCCGACCGGAAACCACCGCCTCCCCGACGCCGTCGCGTGTCGAGCGGACATACCGCTATACGTGGACCGTCCGACTGCATCACGCTGAGCGATTTGTCACCGACTACCCGACGGCCGAGAGTGCGGACTACAGCGCCGATTCGACAAGCAACTAATCACGAAGACGACACATCATGACTGTTTCACCAGTAACGATAGACGTATCAGCAGAGCTCGGAGCACTCCCACAGGAGACCTTTACCGACGCTGCGGTGATCGGGACGGCGAGTAGTTCGCCGTCCGGGGCCGCCTTCGGTGAGGTCAACCGCTATCAGAGTGCTTCTGAAGTACAAGACGATTACGGCGACGGCTCGGATGTCCACACGGCATCCCAGAACGTTGCCGAGATGGGGGCTGACGCATGGTACGTCATCGTCCTCGAAGAGACAGAGGTCGCCGACGAGACTGTCGACGACGGCTCGACCGTCGCAAACACGCCCATCCTCGGCAACGCTGGCGTCACGGCTGACACCCGTGATGTCGTCTATGTGGCCGACGATCCGGTCACCACTCCCGATGCGGGAGAGGTCGCGATCAACACGGCGACCGGCGAGATCTCCACCGGCGATGGAACGAGCGCGACGCTCACCTACTCCCACGTCGACTGGAGTGGCCTCGACGAGCTCGCGGTCCAGGGCATCAACCGAGCCCACCTCGCCGACACCCGCGCTGGGCTCGAACACATCGGCGACTACGATGCGTTCGTCGGGTGGGCGTCGGCCGCGCAGGTCGGTGTGATCCTCCCGCTGAAGAACCCACAGACCTACGCCGACGACCAAGCGGCGATGGAGGCCGCCCACGAGATCGCGGGCTACGTCCCGGCTGGAAACGTGCTCCCAGTCGCAGCAAAGGCTGGCGGCGACATCGGGGCGCACAAGCTGGGTCAACTCGCGGTCAACGATCCGTGGTTCGACCCCTACTTCGATAACGACGGCTACCCCTACAGCATCGACTCGATCAAGGGGAGTCTCATCGGCGATCCGGGAACCACGGGGACCTTTGTCGGCGGCGATGCCGACGGATCCGGCCCGGTCAACGTCGTCATCTCGGTTAGCGGGGTGAACGTGCTGTGGCGATCTGTGTCGACTGCCGGTGCGGCGAGCGACTACCAGTTCTTCGATCAGCAGATGACGGAGTACTTCTCCGTCTCGGTGATCGAGAACGCCCTCACGTCGCTCGAACTCAATCAGGATCGGATTCCGTTCACAGGGACTGGCCAGTCGATGATCGAGAGCGCAATCATCGATGGTCTCAACGAGTACGTCGGCGGTCCCGACGACCCCTTCGCCGAGGCCTCGATCACAGTTCCCGATCCCGACGACCTCGACGATCAGGACAAGAGCAACCGTAACTGGAGCGGGATCAAGCTCGAATACCAACTCAGCGGCAGCGCCCAGACGTTCGAAGTCGGCCTGACGCTCACTCTGTAACCAGCCAACCCGAGGTAATTCATGCCACAATACAACAAAGACGAGGCGCAGGTTCTCGTCAACGGCGAACGAATCGTACAGCTGAAGAACTTCGACCCGCCCGAAGAGAGCTACTCCCGGTCTTTCGACGATACTGTCGGCGACGACGACAACGTCCTTTTGGGAGACAACAATCCCGAGCTCGAAGGAGAGATCGAGATCTCCCCGACGTCTCCGACGATCAGTACGCTCAACGAACTCACTCGCTCTGGCGAAGAGTGTACGATCACACTCCGCTATCCCGGAGAGGACGTTCGGGAAAACGAGACGTGGACGCGGGCTGTGTTCACCGACAAATCCCACTCCAGCAGTTTCGATGACGACTCGGAGTCGCCACCGAACCGGACCTACTCGTTCATCGCCGACGATGTTCAGGGGTGATAACTGATGAGCGAAGACTCAGAAGAGCCTGCTGAGGAGGCCGAAGACTACAGCCTCGAAGAACTCGAAAACCAGGAGTGGCCGGAGCCAGCCGACACGTCTGGGTACATCAAACACGAGTTCATGGATGGCACCGAGATGGTCTTCGAGTGCCAAGATCCAGAAACAGAGGTGATCATGAACTACATCGGACCCAACGTCGGCGATCAAGACCAGTCCGAACGGCAGTTCGCGTTCGTGACGTCGACAGTGGTGAATCCACAGATTCCGCTGGAGCGATGGCAGCAGTGGCGACCTGCTGACCGGACGGCCCTCTCCCGCAAAGTCGCGGAGTACGTCGGTGTGGATCGGATTGTGGATTTTCGCGCCGAAGATCTCGAAGATCTGATGTCCAACTCGCAAGCCGAATAGCGCGGGAGTTCAACATCGCCTCCGATGATCCTATCATGGAAGTACTCGACTGGCCGCTTTCGAAGATGCTGACGTACGCCGAGTGCCTCTCCAACGGTCAGGAGAAAGATGTAGAACAGCCAGAACACAACCTTGAAGAGATAATTCAGAAACTCCCCGATGACTCTCTTTGAGAGAGTTACTCCACCGGCCGTTCAAAGATGTAGTGCGTAGATCCGCCACCAACTTCGACTGTTTCTTTCAACTGCCACCCATCAGACGCGACGTCGTTGATTTTCTGCACTCCTTGATCACCAAAGGCCAATGCTCGGATTTCAACCGCCTTATACTCGTACCGTCGATCCTGTGACATAGCTCGCAGTCGACTGTCCGTAAATAAAAACACTACTACCAATACATATGTACGGAGGTTCAGCAACTGTTCGAACGATTCAAACAGTATTCACAGCCGACGATCGTGCCAGCGCCAAACTAGAGGCAGCCGAACAGCGTGGTGACGAACTTGGCGACTCGATGGAGCGAACTGAGCAGCGGCTCAGTGCGGTTACACAAGCGATGGCTGTCACCGGCACCGCGGCTCTGGGTGGGGCGGCAGCAATAGCAGCACTCACCAGCCGCTTCGGTCGCCTCGATCAACAGTTCGCCACGATACAGTCGACGTCGGGTGCCACCGTCGAGCAAATGGAGCAGATCCGCTCCGCTGCGAAAGGCGTGTCGACTTCTCTTCCTGTATCGCTACGGGAAAGCACCGCAGCCGCCCGCGAACTATCCTATGCGGGATTGTCGGCGTCGGAGACAATGGCCACCCTTAGTGCGACCAGCCAACTCGCTGTCGCCGGGAACCTCCAAGCCGGCCAGGCAGCCCAGACTGTCGCTCGTTCGCTCAACGCCTTCGAGTTAGAAGCGAGACAAGTGGACGCTGTTGTCGGATCATTGGGTCAGACGTTTGCGTCTAGTGCTACTTCTGTGAACGCTCTAACACAGGGCCTCTCAGAAGTCCAGGCGACCGCTAATGCAGCTGGTCTCTCGGTGGCAGAAACTACAGCCAGCCTTGGGCTCCTCGCATCTTCGGGACTGTCTGGATCTCGGGGTGGTACTGCGCTCAATTCTACACTTCAACAACTCACTTCTGGAAGCGGAAAGACGAAAGAAGCCCTCGACGAGCTGGGGCTCTCGATGCGCGACTTTACCGATGAATCGGGTAATCTCCAGGACCTGCCTGTGATCATGCAGACGTTGTCGACGGAGATGAACAATGTCGAGTCACAGGCCGAAAGGCTCCGGATTGCCAACGAATTGGTTGGTGCAGAAGGATCGCGTGCACTCTTGCCGATGATCCGTAACACCTCTGATTTGGCAGATCGTGTTCAAAATAATCTCAGAGCTGAGATACAGGGTGCAGTTGGCGATCTCGCTGAGATGAGCGACTCGGAGTTGTCGACGACTGGAGAGCTGTTGGGTATGGGGGACCTTTCGGCCCAGACAACAACTGCCGAGTTGGTAGCAAACCTACAGCAGTTAGAAGAGGAAGGCGAGAC
>Ga0306901_1000749_pt1 | contig 12243 bp, 15 predicted proteins | sample AntRauMFilla3767_FD_190431 | JGI IMG/M metagenome (GOLD analysis project Ga0306901, IMG submission 190431) | Saline lake microbial communities from Rauer Islands, Antarctica - Metagenome Filla 3 #767 (v2) (version 2) | ecosystem: Environmental > Aquatic > Non-marine Saline and Alkaline > Saline ... | reverse complement strand
GACATATCCGGGTCAAAGGTTATTTGGCACCTTACCGAATCTTATCGCAGCCATATCACGTCCTTCATCGCTTCTTGAAGCCAAGGCATCCACCATACACCCTTTGTTCCTGTAAGGAACGCTGCATGCCACTTTCTACGAAAGTGGCATGCAGCGTTCCTTGCTTTGTTCGCTCGCTCGGAAATGAAAATGGCCTGACGGCCGCTTCCATTTCGCTCGCTCGCTCCAAAGTGAAGGACGATACGTACCACTTATATTTCGTATAAGTGACTTACTTGTTCCCTACAAAAACGCTGTGCACCGCTGCACAATTTTTGAGTGCGCCTGCAGATACATACTGCAGACTTGCCGTGAGCTTTGATACTCACGACCATTCTTCTGATTGTGTGTCGGGGACGAAAAGACCTCTCCGAAGAGAAACTTCTTAACCCGACACACTACCTACTTCTCTGTAGAGCGCTTGCACACTCTCCAGAGAAATTTGCCTGCCGGGCGTCGATTCCACAGCAGGACTTTTCGAAGTGGGTCTTATCAACCCCACCTCCAACTAATGAAAGTTGCAAGTGTTTTACTTCTTGATATGCGATTGTCAAACACCGCGCATCTCCTTGATCTTGAATAAAAAAGCCGCAGTTCGCGGCAAGTGGGAATCACGAGTGATTCAAACTTGCTACGATGCTTTCTTTTGATTCAATCTCATAAATACGTACCGGCCATTCTATAGAAAACGAAATAAAAGTCAAGCATTTATCGGGGAGACTTATCAAGGGTATTATCCACTGTTTATCCACACAGATATACAAAAGAAAAACCAGCGTGAGAACGCCGGTTTTGTGTAGATTTTGCCTGGTACTATCTCCTCTATTCGTTAAAAAATCCGAATGCAATTCGTACTCCCGTCTGACCACTCGCCTTGGCGTGGTCGATGTTGTTGACTAAACGTTCGATGTCTTCATCCATCATTCTGACACAACCGGCCGACAGGGAGCGGCGCAAGTCCCATATCCGTGCTCCCCCGTGGATACGCACCGGTCCCCAAAAAGCTGGGTTGGTCGGATTAATCCAAAAGATACGGAGTCGATAGAGACCAATCGGATGTCGTGACTGCCCGTACTCAACACGCCTGGGCAATGAAGGGTCATCATGTCGCATACTTGCAGTTGGCCACCATGTGGGCTTGTAGTCAGCATGTTTGAGCTGTCCCAGAACTGGTCGCGAAAAGTTCATGGTCTGCTGCACGTCCATTCTCGGCAAGACAACTGGATATGTATCCTGCTGCTCATCACCATAGAGATGCCACAACAGACCGGTAGAAAAGTCGACAATAATCGACTGTTGCGCTTGAGCTGATGCATTCAGCCCAGCAAAGAACAGAACCGCCTACGTAAGAATTTTCATGTTTTCTCTCCTGGTAGAATGTTTCTACCTACAGTATGCCGGATTATTTTTAGAAACACTAGTCGCTCGTGTTCGTACTCAACACATACAAAAAACCGCCAAGTTAGTGGCGGTTTTTTCAAACACAACGGTGTTTTATTTTTTGGTCAGTTCATCGATATACCGTCCGGCGGCATCTTTGCCTCCCAAGCCAAACGCCAGCGCAGCGCCGAGTGAAAGCGCAAACACGATTCCCATGAATAGCGTGTCTACCAATTCATCGGCAATCTTCATTTGACTGAGTGCTGCCATCACAGAAAACGTAATCACGAGATAGTAGGCAACCTTCCCAAAAAATTCAGGTGATCGACTGCCTCCAGTTCGGACCATTCCGGTTACTACGCTTTTTACCAAGTTTGCAATCAGCAACCCAGCAAACAAAATTAATACGGCAGCAAATACCAATGGGATATACCCAAGTACCACTTCACGCATAAAGACCGTTACTTCTCGCAAATTCAAAATGTCTAATGACACAATCGTCACAGCCAGTACGATAAACCACTTCACCAGTGCCCCAGCAAATTCGGCTGGCTTAAAGGCGTACCCTGCCTTCTCTGACAATTCATCTACTCCCGCTTTATCCAAAGCAGTATCTAAGTGCAATTTTTTAAAGAGTCTTCGCACTACTCCTCCGAGTAATCCTCCCACAATCCATCCTAGTATAAGTACCAGAATCGCAATGATCAGTTGTGGCACAAACTGCACTACACCAAACCAGAGCTCATTCATCGATTGCTCTATTGAGCCAAACAAATCGTAACCCATATTTTCAAGTATTATTTCTTTCTGATATGTTATATATTATAACATATTGTACAAAATGTACGAGGTAGGATTAGTACGAATTTGCAGTCACTTCGTCTTTGACACCAATCTTATCGATGAGTACTTGGTTGGGATAGTCAAAAAAGTCCCGAGTGAGTTTGTCGTACATGCCGACGCGATACATCAAATCTTCTGAGGACATCGCGGCAAAGCGAATCTCCATACCAATCTCTGCTTCAAGAGCGCGAATGGCCTTCTCTACTTTCGACTGCGAGAATTTCTTCATGGCCAGCAAGACATCAATGCGTTGTTCGAAGTCACGGACAAACACGCCAGAAATACCCACAAAATCTAAGACTCCAGCTTGCCGAAGGTGCTTGAGGAGATTCTTTGCATCAATCGGTGCCGTCTCAAACAAGAACGTCTGCAAGGCCTGTAGCTCAAGAAAATCTTTATTGAGTGTGTATCCAATCGCCTTCATTTTTTTTGCCTTCCCTTCTACCTCCATATAGACAGTCTTTTGTTTTATCACCCCGGCTTTTTCAAGCGCAGATATTTCGGTCCGAGCGGTGCGGCGCACGAGTTTTGCCCGGCGACTAATGTCGTCGAAGAGAAATTCTTTGGAAGGATTAAACAAGAAAAACCGCAGAAGTTTTACTCTTGCCGTACTGCCAAACAGGATGGATAGTGGATCAGCTGCCATAATCAGATATTTATTTTCGGAGTATATCATAATTGACCCGGTCTGCGGCTGGACAGAAAAATGGGTGGATGTTGTAACAAAACACCCCGTACGACATATGTCGTACGGGGTGTTTGCTCTCACTGCTCACAATTGTGCAACACAGCGTGATGGTTCGTTTGATGCTTATTTCAAAGTCACCTTCGCTCCAGCTTCTTCAAGCTTTGCTTGCAGTGCTTCTGCATCTTCTTTCTTCATTCCAGCCTTCACTTCTGCTGGTGCTCCGTCTACGAGGTCTTTCGCTTCTTTTAGACCAAGTCCAAGCGCTTCCTTTACTGCCTTAATCACAGCAATCTTTTGCGCTCCCACTTCAGTCAGTTCCACAGTGAATTCTGACTGTTCTTCAGCTGCATCTCCTCCAGCTGCTGGACCAGCTACTGCGACTGCAGATGCTGATACACCGAATCGCTTTTCGAGTACTTTCACGAGTTCGTGTAGTTCAAGCACACTCATTGCCTCAACTTGCTCTACAAGCTTTTGGAATTCTTTTGGTACTTCAACAGTCTCGTCAACATCAGTTGCTGACTCTTCTTTCTTTTCTTCAGCTGCTGGTGCTTCTTCTTTGGTTTCTTCTACTGGCGCTGCAGTTTCTTCTACTACTTCTGTCGTGTCTTTTGTTTCTTCTGACATATATATTTTGTAATAATTTTGGACTGGGTGTTCCAGGAATTTGCTTTAAGAAAGAGCAAATTCGGAACTAAATTCGCAATATACCTTTCAGGTATTTGCTCATTTATTCAGCCATAAATTAAATATTTAGGTTTCAATAATTGTAAGTGTGCGGGTATAGGCGCTCTCGCTCCTTACGCCTGCTTTTTCTCAGCAATCGCATTCAGTCCGAGGACGAGTCCTTGGATTGGTGAATTGATTACGTTGAGGAACATACCTCGGAGTACTGGAAGAGCTGGGATTGTAGCAATCTCAGTCATTTCTGCTGCGTCTTTGTAGACACCTTGGAAAATTCCTCCGGCAATCGATAGATTGTCCTTGTACTTCGTTGCGAATTCTTGGATTTTTTGAGCTGGGGTAATTGCGTCAGCGCTGTACGCAACTGCAATTTCTCCTTCCAGAGCTGGCATTTCTCCTTCGTACGCTCCGTCAAACGCTCGCTTCATAAGCGTCTTTTTGGCTACAAAGTATCCGACTCCTTCTGTTCGCAATTCTGCTCGCATCGCTGTTGAATCTTGCACCTGCATGCCGTTGAATTTCACAAATACGATTGATTCTGAGTCATCTTTGACTTCTTTCAATCGAGCGAGAATTGTTTGCTTTTTTTCTTTTGTAATTGCCATTGTAAATATGGATTACTAATATAAAACAGACCCATGGTAGGACATTCAAGAATGTTCTACCCTAGGCTTCGACCCCAAATCAAACGAGATGGACCTCGGCTGGCGTATCAAGTGATACATTACTGACTACCCTTTTCGATAGTCGACCAGCTGTCATGAGCCTGTTGCGCAATACTATACCAGAACTCGGAAAAAAGAAAAGGCCGACGCTACCGCGCCGGCCTTTTCACACCCCTACCTTATTTCTCACTCACCTCAACCTTCTGCCCCACCAGGTTTGCCAGCAGCTGCAGAAAGGTCGCTACGGCAGAAAGCGAGAGCAACAGTACCGGGAATACCGCGTACGGTGTCAGTAGATAGAAGAACGCTACCACCGCCCCTGTCCACAATCCAAAACTCCACGGACTTGAGAGCAAGTCAGCAATCGTCCGACGCGGACCGGTCTTTGGTTTCTCCAAACGATAGCCTCTGCCGACTTTCACTACGTCCCAAAATTGTTCTCGAAAAAACTTCGTCACGCCGTCATATACGAATAGTTGCACCAGACGCCAGGTAGCGAGTGTAATCAGCACATAGTCCACTACAGAGAGCTCAGGCAGCGGAATGCGACTCTCGGTCTCCAGGATAATCGCACCCAGAATAATCAAGATGGTAAAAAAGACCAAAAACACAAAATTCCAAAAGTACTGATCGCTCACCCGAAACATATACCATTAGTATATCACTTTTTATACCGCGAATGATTACGTCTATTTTTGTTTTCTGGGGAATGTGTCTGCTAGATTTGCCGGTACTTTTTTACTTTTTAGATAGTGCGTGACTATGAATATCAGTGTCACCACCGCAGTGAGAGCTCCGGACACAAATACCATGTCAGTTCGGTCTATCCATTCACTTGAACTACTATCATTGGACGCGACATTGAGGAGAAAGAGCAGCCCAGCCCACCAAAATATTTTTTTACAGTAGGAGGTGAAGTAATGTGTGGGGAGGAATAAGAATGGTGATAAGACTACCATCCAAGATATTCCTGAAAAAAACAATGGTCTCCAAACTCTCGCCTTGTAAACGAACTGCAGTCGCCCACCGATAGACACACTTCATTGAGAAAATAATAGGCCAATCCAACAGTACCAAGCAGTATGACTTGTAGCATTATAATAATCATCTTCCAACTAGGCTTTTTTATCATATTTTATTTGGCCAAAAATCTAAAATGTTTTCGGAGACAAGGCCTCCGGAGTTAGATATGCCATCTCCAGACGACCAACAAATTATTTTTTGTAATAAAACTTTTGGATGAGGGCGAAGATGAGGGTGATGGTGGTTAAAGTGTAACCCAGCAAAATGGCTACCTCAGTTTCACTTGGTGCCACAACATCATTTCCACCACTACCAAACCAAATTAAGAAAATACTGATTGGCATAAACCAAATGATGATACGCCTCAGCCACAGTTTAAACACCTGATGACTGAAGAAGAGTAAAATAAATGAAATAACCACTGAAAATAATGTTATGTAAGAAAATGGATCCACAAAACTGTCTTCATAAGAAGTCCTGAAAGAATCTATGAACGCAAAATTACTTAAGCCAAAAAGTAAAAACATGAGAGAGAGAAAGCTGACAACGATATATAAAAATATTTTTTCTTAGTTAGCATATTACTTTCCCTGTATTAATAATTTAAGTCTATCAACCATATCTTTTATTTCCATAACTTGTGCCCACATTCGCTGCAAATCTTCATCTGTAATATTGGTGGTAATACCCGCTACTTGTCCAGGTGGTTGCGACGGTGGTCGAACGCGAGTACCCGTAGTGACACTTGATCTAGATTCAGTCACCTCCGGCTCTTGTGCTGCGGCTGGATTCAAATCTGAATAGCTTCCATCCCAGTCAAAGATGGCCTCAGGCTGGCCGTCAGCATCATAATCAACCTCAGCCGAACTACAAATAGCTGACTGGCAACTAAAGCCGACCGACATACCTGGAGTGGAGGTCGCTCCCAATATTTCTTGGACCAAAGTTTGTTCATTATCTGCATTCAGTTCCTCTACTGTCAAAGAATACCGACCAGCCTCTTCTCCAGTAAGCAACACTTCCATCTCTTCGCTACTAGGAAACAGTACATACTTACTCCCAGCTAATTCAAAATAACGAGCACCAGTAATTTCTTCCTTCACTTCACCATTTATCACACCCACTACTTCCTCTCCTTCGTTTTTAACCAAAATTGACACTGGTGAATGAACACCAATAATAGTGTAGGTCTCAGAAATTGAGCTAAACTCTGTAGTGACAATCGTGTCAGTTAATTGTGGATATAAAAACACTGATTCCAAAAAGGCGGATACTGACTCACTTTCAGTAAAGTTTGCGTGGTCTTTTGTTCTCTCCAGGAAAACTTGACCTTCTTCCCGCAAATTGACTTCAAACTTAATCTTATCTTCTTGATATGCCGTGGCGGAATTTAAGACCACAGTCTCATCACCATGCATAGTCATTTTTGGCATCACTTGCAAAAACGGCACCAACACACATGCAGGGTTATTTCCCGAACAACGAAACTCACGATAATAAAAACGTTCTAGGGTTGCTAGACCAGTACCAACCACCTCATACACCTGCACATCAGAAGGTGCCGTCCAGCTATCTAATATGGCTTGATTCTCTACAGTATCATCAAGCAAATCACCACGTAGTCCAATCGGTTGCTGAATGCTGTCAATACTGTTTCTAGTATTTTTTGCGTCAATTAAAAATGCCAAAAAGGTATCGTAGTCGTCCAGATCACCATAACTAGTGACAGGTTCGGTCAACACACCAGCATCGCCAGTTATTAGTTCCTCTGCATAATTATCAAAATAAGTTTTTGAAGGTAGTAGACCGTAAGCTCCAGGCATAAACTGAGTAGAGTCTCTAGCGTTTACCGCTCGCACTAAAAAATCTAGCCCGATTCCTTGGTCAAACCCATGTAAAAGCGAACCAATTGCTTTGGGAGTGCCTAGCTGTGGTGTGGCCACCAAGATTACCTTGTCAATCAATCCAGCTAATTCCTGTTCTTGATACTCACTCATCAAAGCCTTTAGTACCAATCCTCCATTAGAGTGAGCAACTATGGTTACCTTACCAGTATGCGACTCATCAGCGAGCTTCTTAATCTCTTCAAGTAATAATTTTGTTTCGCCATCTGGATATTTAATCGGCTCAGTCGCCACAGTAAAAACGTCATGTCGCCAATCATACGCGAAAGGTAAATAATCTTTGATTGAATCCTCTGCTTTTAAATCATCCAATAACGTAAGAAGGCCTTGATAAATATTCGATACACCATAAATTTCATCAAGCACATCTCGAGTATAAATATCATTTACACTCTCGCCCGTTTCTGTCATTCCTAATTTCTCGACATCATTGCCTCGGTTTGGTTCCCAGAGCTAATTTTCTGTTCCAAGTACTCCATCTGTATACAATCGACTGGCTTGAATCCCTGGCAGAAACAGCACGCTGGAGGCTCCGGTGGGGTCGGGTTCTTCTGGCTCTTTTAGTTTGATGGTGAAGGTGGTTACAAACACCTCTTCTTCGGGCAGGGCGATATTCTGGGCGTATGCAGTGGGAATCAACGGCGGAAATAGTTTCTGCCACCACGACCTACTGCTGACCAATATCGGTTTTTCCATTACTCTCGTCACAAGACTATATGTACCAGTAGCGTGAATAGGCAGGTTGCTGGAGGAATAGTTTTGTATATATCGGTAATCATCTCCCTCATGGCGGGCAAGTTGTGAGTGGTCGAAATGCCCTGCCAGACCTGTATCTACAGAAAAAGTCAGATTCACAGGCAAAGCGGAAATGAGTATTTCATCCCCCGTCTCTATTTGATTTCCAGCAATAGTAATTGTCACATCAACTACTGTAGACTCATCGGTCAGACCAAAAGGATTGGCGCAGTCGGTAATCGGCTCACGCTCCTCCTCGGGACCATCACCATAATCATAGGTGTAAATAAAATCACCGCAGCTTTGGGCTGCGGTGAGAGAAAACGGCAATAAGATACTACCAGTGACGACTCCAAGAAATTGAAAAACGCGTTTCATGCGAACATAGGTATATTTACTCGATATCTGTACTGTATCACAACACCATGCGCACGCCAGCCAACTATTGAAAAGCGCAGCCCTACTCACCCACCTGCACGCCCAAGACGAGCACCAGGACCAATACCGTGGCAATCACGCCGACAAAGCTGAACAAGAACTGGTAAAAGCTTTTGGTCAAGAGGGTTTGGGAGATTTTCTTTTTTAGCTGTTTGGGGTCTGGATTCATAGTGTAATTAGTATAGCAGAAATACATTTCCGCCAAATGGACGAAATGGGGTATTTTTACGAAACCCGCAGTATTGCGGGCAAACTGCGGGATTCGGGGTTTTTCTTGCCTGATTAGCACGGCAATTTCGTCTCATTTAGGGCAAAAATCAGTAGTTTTCCTCAACAAACCACCCGAAGGACGCCACCCGAAGGACGGGCCTTCGGGGAAACTCATTTCAAATTATAGTATACATTTAGCTCGTAGATTATCACCGGTGTCTCCAACAGAAGATTCCCCATTCTCAATAATCCATCAGCTTGGCTTATCAGAGAATCATCCGAGAGTCCGGCCTGTAGTTTTTTTATAACCCCGGACAATGCTGACGATTGAACCGATGACGAAGATTCCATAGATTACTCCCGCCAGTAGTAAGTCGATTTGCGCATCCATATTTAACCAGCCTCCTGGAGTGTGGTGAAGCCGAAGATTGATCAGTATAACTAAGGCAAAGACCGTAGGGATGGACCAACGTGCGAATTTCCACCAAGAAGCAAAGACGGTTTGTGGCATGGTGTAGGTTAGGAGGGAGAAGAAAAGAATGACAGGAAAGAAAATCAAAGTATTGAAAAATATTTCTATGTATTGCCAACTCAACACATTTTTAAATAAAACGGTATATTCCGCGTACTTAATAACAATTAAGAGAATTGAACCAATAAGACTAATAGTAAGTAGACCAATTTTTTTAGTTTTCATATCGTTCTTCAATTAAAACCAGTAAGCTCGCTATCTCATCAAGAATCTTCAGCAATTGTTCTCCCTGGGCAAGACCTAGGGATTTAGTCAATTAGAAGCATTGACATTAATATAATTACGCATATACTTCATCATGTGTTTGGGGGGTTTCGACCCCGTCACGGTCAATGATTACCAAACCGTAACCAGACACACTAAAGATACCCAGCAAAATCGCTGGGTTTTTTTAGTTTTAATCTTCTGATGGGTCTCCTGAATGCATTTTCGGCAACCCTTTATTACTAGACCAACTAGGTATCAAACTCCAGAAGTATTTTTCGCCTCCAGCAACTTGTTTAACCACAACCTTCAAACGTTTCATTCTTCTATTATCTGTAATAATTGCAGTGAATCCAAAATATTTAACGTCCAGAAGCTTTTTTTCTTTGCTTTTACCAGACTTTACTTGTTCAAAAACTTTACCTTCTTTAAATTCTTGCATGGTCCTACTCTTTTCAAGAATTCTTTTAGCAAAGCGTATATGCTTAAGTCTCATAAATTGATCTGATCTTGATCGTGCTTTTTTGTCAGACTTGAATTTAATATGCTTTAAACCCTTAGAGTTAAATGACACTGGCTCAGCATCACCAAAGTATGGACAAACAACTTGGTCGACAGTTTCATACCAAGTCTCTGCCTCGTCTCTTACTCTTCCGAAATTTGCATCTTTTATCTCCATAATATTACTAAGTAAATTACCATAAATATGGTGACTTATGTTAACCTACCCCGCCCTTCACACCGTTCGCAAGTTCACGACGCGAGCTTCGTATGACGGAACGACAGAGGCAGGTCGGCAGGCACTGTAGGTTTCCTGTTCCAGCCCTAGGGCTGGCTGGGCACCTTGATAAAAGCTAGTCATATCTAAATGCCAGTCTATTTTTTCGATTTATACCCCGGACAATAGTAATAATTGAACCGATGACGAAGATACCGTACATCAAGAATGTAATTAATGTTTTTAGACCGTTACTGTAAACATCGCGGTCAGGCAGCAAGTATCCAGTGTGAATTAGTGTCGTCACCAGAAGAGTCAATGAACCCCACACCAAAAGAAATTTTAACCAAGAATTAAATACTCGTACTGGGAGCCAGTAGGTTATGAGGGAGAATACCAACACAAGTGGTACGAAATATAAAATATTTTCTAAACTGTCGTAGACATTTCTACAGTCTTTATCCGTAGCCAAGCAAAATTCCAAGGGAACTGAGTGTCTAGTGAGATACACGCTTACTGTGCCGATAATGCTTAACAAAAGAACTATTATTTTCATAATTACATTTTACCTAATAAAGTAAGTAATTCACCCAGCTCATTTGCAAACCCTAGTCTATTTTTTCGATTTATAACCCCGGACAATGCTGATGATTGAACCGATGACGAATACTCCGTAGACTACTCCCATCAGAAATGAATCAATTTGCACATCCATATTTAGCCAGCCTCCTGGAGTATGGTGAAGCCGAAGATTGATTAGTATAACTAAGGCAAAGCCCGTAGGGATAGCCCAGCGTGCGAATTTCCACCAGGTACGAAAGATGGCATCAGACATTGTGTATGTGAGAAGAGAGAAGAAAAAAATGAATGGGAAGAAAATCAAAGTATTAAAGAATATCTCTAAATATTGCCGACCCAGCATATCTCTAAATAAATTTACATATTCCGTATACTTGATAACCAACAACAGAATTGAACCGAAAAGACTGATTCCAAGTAACCCAACTTTCTTATTTCTCATACTGTTACTCTATCAAAACTAGTAGCCTAACTTTTCTTAGCGGACTGTATTTTGTTGAAAATAAATGTCCCAACGACAAATGCGATTGATACGGCAAATAAAATATCCATCAGTGCCTTTGCCAAAAAGGTCCGGCCAGACATGAGCCCCATGGCATACTCTGACTCGTTGAGTACGATAATCAAAGACACTGGAATTGCCCAACTCGCAACGTACCAAAGCCAGCGGCGGAAATAGTTTCCGGGAAGAAATAGTAGCAGAGCGAGCGTCATCAGGAGAGACTGGCTGGCGACGTTTAGTGGATCGAGGAATCCTGCCATAAATTCATAGGTACACCGCTCTAGGCATAACCCTGAATCGTAATAGTATTGTATATATAGGACTATCGCTACCACTATCGCCAACAGAGCTAAGTTCAGCCCTTTATAGATTTTCAGCTCAAAGAATTTCTTAATCATGATTTATTTATTAGTTCATACAGGTCCACCAAACTCCAGAGGCAAGACCTCCGTAGTCATATCTAAACCCTCAGTCTATTTTTTCGATTTATAACCCCGGACAATGCTGATGATTGAACCGATGACGAAGATCCCATAGATTACTCCTACCAGTAGTAAGTCGATTTGCGCATCCATATTTAGCCAGCCTCCTGGAGTGTGGTGAAGACGGAGGTTAATCACGATGACGAAAGTAAAGACCAGCGGAATGGCCCAGCGAGCAAATTTCCACCAGGTGGCGAAGACGGCCTGTGACATGGTGTAGGTGAGGAGAGAGAAGAAGAGAATGACAGGAAAGAAATTAAAAATATTTTTTAATTGATCCATAGAATAACCACAAAGTATGAGATTATTTACGTCACAAAAACCTTTGGGTGCCATAAACTGATAATAAAAGAAGAGTAAGTAAATGAATAGACTACCGGCTATTAGAATATTTTTTTTATTTTTCATATTGTTCTTCAATTAAAGCCAGTAAATCTGCTACACCTTCAAGAATCTTCAGTAATTCCCCATAATACCACTGTTCCTCAGCACTGATGGAGACTCCGGCTACTTGTCCAATCGGAGTCGAGTTTTGTGGTGTTCGACTCAGTCTAGTGGCGGTAGTTTGGGAGCCACTTTGCCGTTCTTCTATCTGAATATCTACTTGGGCATCTTCT
>Ga0306901_1000746_pt1 | contig 12257 bp, 12 predicted proteins | sample AntRauMFilla3767_FD_190431 | JGI IMG/M metagenome (GOLD analysis project Ga0306901, IMG submission 190431) | Saline lake microbial communities from Rauer Islands, Antarctica - Metagenome Filla 3 #767 (v2) (version 2) | ecosystem: Environmental > Aquatic > Non-marine Saline and Alkaline > Saline ... | reverse complement strand
CGCGTTCCTTCCTTGTTTGTGAGCAGTGCTCGAAAAAAGAACAAACCAGGAAGTAACGAATCCGGGATTAATTTCCCAACTCTGATGAGAATACGCCTGTTGCATTTTTTGTTAACATAGGTGTAACGAATCGTGGACAGACTTTAGCCGTGATTTCATATCCGTAAGACGAAACCGCTTCGCACTCATCGAGCAAACATGACGGATAGTATGCCATCGCTTCCCGGAGACCTAATCTTTCGAGTCTCGAGACGACAAGGTTCATTTCGTCGCATCGTTTCCGGTACATTTTTTCATATTCATCCAGACAGAGTATGGACAGCTTCGTCGTGAGCGACATATTCATTCCGTTCGCTAGAGATTGTGTACTCAACTTATCAGCGACACTGAAAGCAAAGGCTCGGACTTTGGCGTTTGCGTTATCATCGCTGTATTCGACGTCGTCTTTATGAGACCCAAAAATTTGCTTGGCAAAATATTTCGAGATTTGTCGGTCGAATCACAAATATAAAGAGATATCACACAACGTGAGTATATAAATAAAATACGATTTACTGCGTATTTCAGCGTATACCGTTATATTTACATAAATTGCCATGCAAATATTCGTCAAGACTCTGACGGGTAAAACGATAACTCTGGAGGTCGAATCGTCGGATACCATCGACAACGTGAAAAACAAGATCCAGGACAAAGAGGGCATTCCTCCCGATCAACAGCGCCTTATCTTTGCCGGAAAACAGCTCGAAGATGGACGGACTCTGGCCGATTACAACATCCAGAAAGAGTCGACCCTCCACCTGGTGCTTCGTCTTCGGGGAGGTTGCTACGTAAACTGAAGATACACAGATTTTCAATTTTCATTTTATTTGCCGTGGTGTGTTCTGTGAGTCCGGGAAACTAGTTACGACTGATGAACGCCAGAGTGTGTTGACGGGATCTCGAACAAATTTTTGACGTTCATGTAAAAATGGTATACGTATACCCCATCATTATAAAATGACTACAGTTATAACAGATTTTCTATAGGTTAAGTTTACAGTCGGTACCGTTTGCTGCTACGTGAGGACAAACCAAGCCAAACGATGAATGGTGGTGTTCAGGTGTACATAGACGTGAATGCGCCTTTGGTGGCCGCGACGCGTGCCGAACATTCTTCCGCCAACCGGTTTTCCTCCCGCATCATTCTAGAAACGTTAGCAAGGTCTTCTTCCTTGACCGTCAATTCGTGGGAGTTTTCTCGGATGCATCGCAGGTTCGCGTTAAGTACGACCCTTTCTACAAGTTTTTCGATTCCGCGCATTCCCGACGACGGCGCGTTATTCTCTTTGTGAGCGTCCATCTCTGTTTCACGAACCAACGCTCGCGCCATTTCGTCGCTCAAAGGTCCAGCGTTATTGAGAAAGCCGTAATTCTTCAGCGTTCTCGGAAAAACGTAGTTTTTGGTGATCGTGAGATATTCTGAAGACGTCGGAGATGGAACGTGTACGATCCGAACCCTGTCGAGAAGGATGCGATTGACGAGGGAGGAATCGTTGCACGTCATAACCACCATCACCCCGGAAAGGTCGACAGGAACGCCTGCTAAGTACGTGTCTGTGAAAGCGTGGTGCTGCGCGGGATCCACCATGCTCATGAGAACGTTGACGATTTCGTGTCCGGAGTTGGTGTCGCTGATTTTGTCGACTTCGTCGAAGACGATGATCGGATCGATGACGCCAGACGCGACGATTTCTTCCATTATCCGCCCAGGTCTTGACCCATCATACGTGTATGAGTGACCTATCAGGGTGCTGGCATCCTTGGCTCCTCCGACATTGATTACACGGACTGGACGTCTGAGCGCGCTTCCCATGGCTCGTGTCGCGAATGTGGTCTTGCCACATCCCGGTGGTCCCTCGAGAAGAATAGCTCTTAAAGACGGAGAAATAGTGTTGACGACATCTTCTTCCGCGAAAGAGTGATGTCCGTCTTTTTTCTTTTTTTCTTTTTTCCCGTTATTTAACGCTGAAAGTGAAAGTGCGGCAGATATAGACCGTCCTGCAATCTCCATGACGAAATTTCGAGCACCGTACATACCATGTACCACGGCGTCTAACTCCCTCTCTACAAGCGTCAAAAGGATTTCACCGGCATTAGGCAGAAGAGACCCATCAACGTCCCGAGAAGCGGTGACGTCTTCTTTCAAAGAGAGAGCATTGAAATTGGCCAAACTCCCGTTTCCCACTGGAATTCGGGTCACGAAGTCCAGCCATTCTCTGCGCTTTTTCGACCGAGTCGTCGAATATTCCTTCAAGGCGTCTCTAATTTTTACGACCGAAGTGGGGTTGGTCCGCGCTAATTCGGAAATAACGCGCTCGAGGTCTACATTCCCTCTGTATTCCTCTTCTTCATCGATATTTGCGACATCCATGTTGTCGTCTTTCAAACAACACACCAACATCTCCTCGTTAGGCATCATAATGTCTAATCCTCCTTCTCTCCTTCTCGTTGCTCTCCCTCCGCGAGACGAAACAGATGAGGACCGCAATAATTCGATTGGTTCGAGTAACACGGGTATCTCGAATTCGCCATCGGGATCAGGATCGTCACCCGTGACGTATGTCATAGTAAATCCGTATTGATAACACCATGTCGCCAGTTTGGCTTTAGCCTGTGTAGAATTCCGTAAATCTTCGGGTTTAACGTCGTCCAATATCATGCGCCTCTTGGAAAATGGCGTGGAGTTGACGTACTCGATCAAATCCTTCGTTACGTTAGCCTTGGACGGAGATTCTATGACCATAGGGTGCAGGTTGAAGAGAGGCTTGTCGTCTAGTTCGCAGACCAGAGATTCTGACACGACGTCAGCCGTCCAGAATGGGCTCATCATGCGCGAATTACAGCGCACGAGCATAACGATCTCGTCTCCAAGCTTAACGGAACGTTGAAAAAAGTAGGAGAGCTCTAATAAAATATGGTCGGGCGCTCCCGATCGACTTGCCAGGTCGTTTACCACTCTCTCAATCAGAGCGTCCTCTTTCGCGTCGTCGAACGGCAGCTTCTTTACGCGGCAGCGTATGAAAACGTCTCTACAAGGCTCTTTTTTTGCGATGTCTGATGTGTCGATGCCCTCTCTTGGGCGGCGTAATGGAGCACATCTTCCCGAGACAGGATCACATCGATCAAATTCGGCGATAAAAGACTGATGCCGATCTTTCGTCGATTTAGACGAGTGTTCGGTGTTTTCTAGTATACGGCGGCTCTTGCGTACTGTTGTCGGATCGGTTTTGTCAATTTCAGCAGTTTTTCTTTTGTGCGACGATGACGGCATGACGAAGTAGAGGTAGAAGTAGACGTAGGTATTACCGAAACACAGCGAAACTTTGTTCTTTATACATGTGGTAATCGTGAAAAGATAGAAAAAAAATTTGACGCGCTTGCTGTCGTACTCGAGGAATCAGCATTCAGTAAACACAGCAAAGTAGTAAACACATCAACTTCTATCGTCGAGTGTACATCACTTGCGCTTCCAGTCAGATCGTTAGCAGCACCGTTGAACGAGAGTCTCTCTACACACAATGGTCACCTTCACATTCAGCATGGACCCTTCCGTCGGATTCTCTAGCGCACGGAGTGCCGATTCCATGTCTTTGGTAGACTTGTGCGACAAGAACCGTGGTATCTGCATCACAACCGCCGCGTTTAACGTGTTGGTCAATTTGTTTGGTAAGGTGCCTTCGGACATTCTGAGGCAGATGATTGCGATGTTCATCAGCAAGGATGCTGGGGAATGGCATGACCAGGTAGTTGATTACCTCCTGTCGCTCGATTTCGACGAGAATAGGGTCAGGATGATCGACGAGTTTCTCCTGATCGTGTCACCGGGTCAGGTGTTTCAGGACTTGGAGAAAGGAGTATTCGCATTTCAGATCCAGGTGCCCGGGGACATTGATGAGATCGAGCTGCAAGCCATATTGACATCCACACTGTTCAAGATGTTCAACCACCTTTCGAAGAAGGTGCGCCACCCCAAAGAAGGCCTGGAAAGGGAGCTGGTGAAGCACATCCCCGAACGCCTAGATGTGACTATTTGTGTGGAGGAGGAGAGAGACCCTTCCGGCCTGATCGCTGATTGTGACAAAGAAATAGAAGAGGTTCTCGATGAGATCGCTCGCGAGCAGGAGGTTGTTCGGCGATGCCGAGAGGACGCGGTGGACGAGTCTTTGGTGGAGTTCCTGGAAACCCTCTTTGGAGAAGATGCCACGGTTCCATTGGGAAAAAGGTACATTGAGAAAACGGATGAAGACGGATCTATCTCTTACACCGAACTTCCCTCTGAAAATGGTCTCAAGAAAGAGACGGTGTCCAAGGAGGAGGTGGAAGAAGACGCAGTAAACTTCTTCGTGCCACAGTTTGTCTCTTGCTCTTGAGTGACAGAATTAGCAAGTGTTTCCATTCTACGGAAGGAACTAGCCCAGCGAGAACATGTTCATGTTCAAAAAAGAATGACGTAATGGACATTGGCTCTCGCTTTTTTTCCGATGCAGGCTAGCCGACGCTCACGACAACTGCGCCCACAGTGACGAGAAATATACCTACGACCTGTCTCGCGCTCAGGGAAGACCCGAAAAACAAGGCGGTCAGGAGAGTAAGCAGGATTATTTCGACCGTCATGAGAGCACGAGCGTAGCCTGCGTTGGGCGCTTTGACTATACCGTTGAAATAGACCATGTTTCCCAGAAAGAAGAGCGTGCCAAAAGTTATTATCCACGGCAGGACTTCACGGCGTTCAAATTCATCTGAGATTAGCTCCACGAACGGCGTCCTGTACCTAGCGAATCCTTGAAGGAGGACAATCGCCAGCAGACTGGAAACGAATGCCATGACGAAGTTGGCGCTGACTCCGATGGCATGGTCCGTAACATCGTGTTTACCTTTGGGTGTGCGTTCATTTTTAAGCAAGTTTTTAATTTTATATTTGTACCAGAGCTATGACTCCGTAACCTGACTTGACTCACAGAGTTTCTTGTCACAACACTTCAAGAGTCCATGACTCCCTCTCGCTTCTTCTACCGTTCCATGGCAGTTCGGGCAGTAAGATGACGTGTACGATTCGGTTGTCATCGATTATTCACGGATTGTTCAGAAATGGTAGACATGGGGAGTGTCCCATAAATATTTGCACTCGACTGTATGACAAACAGACCCACGGCAATCAAAACGTTACCGACCCAGCCCAGATCTAGCAGTTTGGCGGTCGCCATCTTTTCTTTCTCTCTTTCTTGTTATATTCGGCAGGGTTGTTCAGTTCGTTATAAAGTTCGATAAAGTTCGATAAAGTTTGATAAAAGTTCGATAAAAGTTCGATAAAGTTCGTGAATTGTTCAGCGTAATCAACGGACTTTATGACGGACTGAACAACCCTGATATTCGGTCACAAAATATCGCAACCATTCAGCCGAGCTTTGCGTCGATTATCCAGATTGGATTTTTTCTGTCGCAAAATGCTGTTTTTTTTGTCCTCCATCTCCGCCCGAAACTGCGCCGGTTTTTTCTTGTCTTTATTATACGGAGCAAAAGGATTGTCGAATAGAAGGTGCCACGTCCACTCCAACATGTGGCCCCTGGCCTGTTGAGGGTTGGGAGTTCCAGGATCCGGTCTCTCCACTACGTATTTCAAAATGCCTTCATACATCTTTTTGGGGTGCTCCCGAACGCGGTCGCTGTGGACGATGAACTGCGCGCAGCACTTGAAACCTGGAGTGAACTCGCCGTATTGTTCGATATCACCTATGTACGGTGCCATATACTTGGCGAAAAACTTTCGCATCGTGGGCCATAGGTCGTTGCTCTGGATGATGCCCAGACATTTTTTGTTCAGATTGTAGTACTTGGAGCGCTTTCCCAGTCTAGCCAGTACGAGATCGACGATGGAGTCGCGGTGATGCCATGACGTGTCGTCGTCTTGTAAGAAAACGGTATAAGTTGATAGAGATTCGTAATAATCGACGATGTACTTTAGATATACCGACGCTTCTCGGCCATTATTGGAAGAAATATAATACGGATGATTACCATGTGAATTATGGTCGTAAACTATCACGTGAAACCCGTTCTGAACGAATTTCTGCGTCCAACTCACGTCTTTTTGGTGGCGGGATATTACCACCGTCGTATTTGAAGCGTTCATAAATAAACACAGTCGAGTTTTACTTTACTTCCCTGATATTTTTTTTGAGAATATCAGATGAAACGTCACACGGAACATCGCCAACGATGTTTCGACACGAAACAAAAAATTGAGGCGCCTGCAAAGATGCACAAAATGCATCAAACGCATGAATTCCACACAAAAACAATTAATTGAAGGTGTATTTAGGAGACTAGCCAAACACTCCCTCTTCCCTAATTATGGATTTCGACCGTTTGATGCGCCATACTCTTGATTTAAAGTGTGTCGCACATAATTTAACGAACTGCTTTTCGGATGTTTCGGACGGTACTGAGTATAGAGATGACGGTTTTAAACAAGAAATATCCGACTGCGTTCGCCAGAGCATTCCTATATTTGTGCAAATGCAACGAAAGCTTATCTACTCGTTTCCCAAGACGGACTACATGTGGAACGCCATGTTTCGTGAGTTGCTCTTCATTGAAGAACACCTATATTTACGCGAACAAACAATACGCTACCAAACAGCGGATTCGGAAGAAGATAGAAAAGATGCGTTGGCCAACATAGCGTGTAGAATATCTGCGATCATCAAATCGGAACCGGTGTTAAATACCATCGACTTGATGAAATGGGTGGAAAGACTGGGCGTATGTCGCATTCCCAGGTCGCAGAAGTTCTTCTTGAACGGAACAACCATACACAAATTGATGCAATTGCACAAATGCTTAAAAGTCGAATGTTTTCCTTCGTTTCACCTAAATGTCGCGATGGCTCTCATTGCGTTTGTGACCGACCCTAAGTTTGAATTTTTACCAGACAACAACATACCCAGCGTGGACGATTGGCTCAAAAAGTTCGAATATGTTGTACGTCGCACGCATCGAACGAACGATGCGTCGCTGTCGCTAAGGACATTGCTCTATGATGATTCTGTGTCGGTCGATGATCTGGTGAAAACGCTTCGAGGGCAGCATCCTCTCTTTCCCATGTTTGTCCATGAATGGTCGGAGTGGTACGATGAGTTCATAGTCGACTCCGTCATTCCTGCTCGCTTCTTGAAAAACGAAGAGCTTGCACAATCGTTGAAGACGTCAAATGAGTGTGTTACTTCACGGTTTAAGTCGAAGATCATCCAAGCCTTCTCCTTCGGTGAATTTCATTTGAGCGATCTGAAGAACAAAGAGTTTCGCGCTAGCGTGAAAAATTCGATTGACATGTACGTGTCAATCAAACGTTTCAGTAACACATACAACGACGATGTCAAGTCTTTGGAAAAAAACACTGAACTTATCTTGAGTAAATACAACTGATTCGCCTTTGTGAACCGAACGGAATAAACAAAAGGTTGAGGAGACTTATTTTTTTGCCAGTTTGTTTATTTTCGTCGATCTATGACAAACTTAATGTCACGATTAAGAACCTGTTGGACAAGGTCCGTCAGCGCGTCTGGAGGCGCGAATCGATTTACCTGTAATGATTCTGAAATGACTTCTACGACCATTTTCGCATCTTCTTTCGAGGCTGCTACATCGTCACCGAAATCTGAACGGTATTGAAACACCACGAGAAACCTGTATATTGCAAAGAGTTGTAGGATGCTGGTGTTGGGAATGTCGGCAAATTTTTCCGAAACGTTCAACTTTCGCAGGGCTCGTTTCTTTAGGCGGGATAAATGACACTTTAGCAATCGCTCGTCAATTGTACACGTCGGCAGTAACTCGTCGAGTTCTTTGTTAAGCCGGGTGCGTAAATCCAACTCCATGGAAGCCAGCGTCATCACCGCCGAGTCATTTATCCGCAACAGCGTCTTTTTTCGCTTAAACGTCTCGACAACAGCGTCCAACGTGTCGGAAAGATCATTCACTGTTTTTTTTATCGTCCTTGGTAACGTTTCGTATGCACTCGACCAATTGTCGTCTACAGCATCGTCATCGTTATCGTTATCTTTTGTTCCGGTAGCCATATGATTATTATTTCGTCGGAAAAAGATCATGTAAGTTAGGTACGTCAACAAGACGAATGTGGCGGTACGTTGCTTGATCGCCAGATCGAGCAAGCATCTCAACAGAATCCAGGTCCAGCTGGAAGATGATGTATCCCGCGAAAAGTTCACCCATGTGTCGTAGTAAGGATAGTAGTTCAAATACCCGCCACCGCCAATCTCTCTACGCGACAATCCGTCATCGAAGTCGTTGTATTGTGCGTTAGGCAGTTTAGAATAAGTGCGCACCATGTTTTTTACTGTTCGTGTGACGTTTTGGACAGATAGTCGGAAAGTCTCAAATTTTTTCACGGCCGATACAAAAAAAGAGCTTTTGTTTGCTCGTATTGTACTTTGTAATCACTCCGATGCGATGCTTTAGCTGCGTCTTCGATCTTTTGTTACCCTCCTCATTCATCTGTCACCGTCATGTAGTACAATACATGTTTTGAACGTTAAACTCGTGCTTCATTGTTCCTGGATTTTTTTTGAAGATTTCGGTGATTTGCCGATGGATGTCCTCCACGTCTTCGTCGGCGAATTTTTCCATGTGACAGACGAAGAGAGTAGTTGATACCGACATCAAGTCGTCGGCGTCCAACGCGTTGACTTCAAGACCGATTTCTCCGAAATACTCCTCAAGTCCAGGGGTGTGATCCATGACCCACAAGACGGCGTTTCTCATCCTTCGCTTGACCGACCTGCACGTCAACGTGGAGTCGTTCTTGACAGCAGCCTGAAGAGCACGCAGAGGTTGTTTCCGGAGCGGTGGCTTGCATTTCAGCTTGCGGTCCTGAAGTTTTTTGCCAGAGTGCAACGCCAGGACCTGACAATTGAGGTCCGGTCTCATGTGCATCTCCCACACCAACAACATTTTAATTGCCGTTTCCTTCGGAAGTCTATCGACGAACCCGGAAAAGTACATCTCTATTTGTGGCGAATATGCAGATACAGGAGTGTTCACTTCGCTGTGAATGGACTGCGACGTGCTGCTCATAGAAGTCGCGATAGAGCTGCCACCGTCTCTCTCTGACGCGCTTGAGTCGACGTGTCGCCGCAGCTGACTGGGAGACGTCATCGTCATTCTCGTGTGATTTCGGACGGCGCTCTCGGTGGGTTTCGTCGGCCCTGGTACTACATTCTTCTTTGCCAAAATTTGTTGGCGGTGAATTATTTCGCGCATAGAGCGATCGTAGAACCGCTCTTCTTCATATGTGAATGGAACTACTTCTACGGAGACAGTTTTCATTCTTTTCTTCTCTGTATGCTCGTTTACGTGTCCCGTAACATGTAGCTTCAATTTTTATTTCACGCACATCGAGTGTACAACACGAAGCGTTCGTTGTGGTGCTTGTTGGCGTCCTTACACGATCCAAATTCTGCGAAACTTCGGTTACGAACGATGTCTTCGAAGGGAGCCAGACGCATGTTGAGCGCTTTCCATTTGTACGCCCCCTCTACGTCCTTGACAATTGGTACGCGACTGTCCTGTCCATGAAAGTTGTCCCTGACGTTATCGTGTGTGGTCACGCACACGCATTTGCTAGCAGAGTCCGTCACATTACGCAACATGTTGACCGCGTCCTCCAACGCGAGGTGCATCATGGTATGTCGGCATATCACCAAATCCGCCTTGGGAAGACGTCCAGAGACGGCGGAGGCAGAGTTCACGCACTCGAACTTTAATCCCGGAAAGTTTCGCCTGTTTTCTTCTATAACGGTTTTGCTCACGTCCAAGCCGATAAATTTGACGTTAGGGTGCATGTCAATCAGCAGCTTCTGCCAACGCATGTTCCCACAAGAGACGTCCAATATGGATCGGACGTCTCGTTCTCGAATAACGGAGTCCAAAAAACGAACGCATTCTCGCGTCGCTTCTATAGTAGACCCCGGTCCGCTCTTCTGACCGTCGTGTGATCCCCATTTAATTTGCGCATAAGTGGCGTCGAACGCGTCCGCCATGCGATTGAGATCGCGCTGCGGTTGCGGTTGCGACATACTGAAAATGTGTATATATTCAGCCGTCGATTTTTTATTCGTCGGTCGACACGGTAACCAGTCGCCGCAAAAGGGAGAACACGTTGGCCGACCTGTACGTTACGGGTCTTTCGTTACCCAGAAGATTTTTCTTGTCGTGTATCACGGAGCTACAATCGAACGTCAACACGCGTTTGCGCATGTTTTCTGGAATAGCCGAGTATCCGCATAACGCGCCCGCGACATAGCCGCATATGCACGCATTGGTGTCGGTGTCTCCGCCGGACAAAAGCACATCGCGTATCGCGTGAGTGTAACACGTGTAATATCCAGATGCAAAACGACGTAGAATTATTACCAAGAGGACGACCGCGTGTTTCACGTGTCCCACATTCACGTCACACGCGGGAAGCCTATTTCGCTGCTTCTGCTGTGAATACGAATCGACGTCGTTGTCAGAAAGCTCCTCCGCCTCCTTCACCCACGATCGCACCTTTTGTCCCATGACAATTTTGCTGTCATCTTCTTGTTCGGTAGCACACATCGAGTCGATCTGGGAAAGACACACTTCCGCCAGGGAGGAAATGTGGGACGTTTCGGCGTCGAAAATACGCGCCAACACCGCGCATATTAGGGCGTTCGCGTCAATGCAAGCCCGGCTTGGATGCGACAATTCGGCGTCTGATTTAGCATGTTGCACGATCTCGTCAACGTTCATGTTTTTACACGTGCCCCACACCGCTATCGGCGCACAACGCATCGCCGCTCCGTTCGACTCGTTCACCATGCTGTATCGAGCCGCGTTTTCCGCCATTTCTCGTTCGTTTTCGACAAATGCAAAAGCCCGCGCGCATGTCATTCCAATGTCGAACGGCTGCGAACGATGCCATTCGATGTAACGACGAGCTACCGCGCGAGATGGGAACGATCCATGATCGTCGGGATCAGTGTCATGCGCCAAGGCGGTCAAGAGAGCCAACATCAGCTCGCTGTCATCCGTGACCTGACCGGGAGCCACTCCGAGCGGTCCACCTCCTGGAAGCGTCATTGCACGATCGACGTGTTCCTCCGTAATGGTATATTTGGCAAACTCCAGAACTGCACCAATCGCGTCGCCCACCATTCCTCCCAACAAGCATCCCGCCATCCTGTTGACGTCTTTTCGTTTTCGTTCTACTCGTTCCATCGAAATTTGTTGTTGAATTATATGATTTGTATATTTCGGAAAAACGAACGCGCCCACACACACCGGGTCAAAACGATGGTTGTCTGAGATCGAATCGAAAACTTATGTGATTCAATCGTTCGCAAAAGCCGATGAGAAGGAGGTACAGCGTAACGCCTGCCAAGGAATGACTTCCGTGCGGATAAATTTATTTCCGTTTATTTTATACGAAGTCAGGCTTTCCGAACGATACGCTAAGAATTTCCTGGCGTCCAGAACCATGGGGTGAATACAGGGTTGGTTCTCCCCCATGTGCCGCAGCGCGACGTCTCGGTCGACGAACCACGCCAACGTGGTCAGATTGAAGTGCGTGTTGAGGTTTTTCACCAAAAAAACGGTTTTTGGAGCAGTCGGTGAAGACGATAAGGCGTCTTCGTCACAAGGGGGAGGCGGCGGTATTTCTTTGTCGGTGTATTTATACAGCTTACCGGCGTAGTAGTCCCATTTTTCGCAGACCCGCAAGGCGGGTGATCCCCACTCGGAGCGACACATGACCTCTATTTCGGTTCTCGCCGTCTTTCCAGTTTTCTCACAATCCTCGCACGCATCTTGAAAACTTTTGTACAGAACGAAGTGGGATGCGTCAGAAATAGGAACGGTGAAATCTTTACACAGGTACAACAGGTGGCGCATGTTACTCAATTCGACCTATATGTATTGGGCCGTTCGACAACCTTTCTCTCTTTTATGCTGTCCGTCTGAATATTTGAATATCCATGTACATAACAAAAATCGAAAATGATTCGTCGCGTGTGTCATAATATGTCAACCTTTCGAGAAAAATTTGAAGTTTTACAGCAGTTTTCAGTTGTGTCTCGGACACTCTCGTTTACCATATTTTTTCGACCTTGTGTGGACCGACTTCATCTCTATCATATTTTTTGTCGTGTTATAATGTCACAATGTCTACATACGAT
>Ga0306901_1000745_pt1 | contig 12279 bp, 16 predicted proteins | sample AntRauMFilla3767_FD_190431 | JGI IMG/M metagenome (GOLD analysis project Ga0306901, IMG submission 190431) | Saline lake microbial communities from Rauer Islands, Antarctica - Metagenome Filla 3 #767 (v2) (version 2) | ecosystem: Environmental > Aquatic > Non-marine Saline and Alkaline > Saline ... | reverse complement strand
GAAGAGGAAGCATACCTCCACCACTTTCGATGTGCCGTCGAGAGTGGCAAGTCATGGGGTCGTGATTCCGACGACCTTGACATCTATGGCGAGGTTGTCTACACTGATGGTCAGTTCAAGGTCCGCAAAGATGACCGTGGTTACATCTACGCCATCCACGTCACCAAGGATGACGGCGCTATGGTCACTGAGATCCATCGAGAGATGATGTGGTGGAACCGTGGATTCCGAGCAGTCCTGTAATCAACCCTTCAACGCATAGGAGAACCCAATGACAGAGCCAAGAATCTACATCGGAACACCGCTCGACGGCGCTTATGGTCCCGGCTGGATCAACCTCGATGGTAAGGATTACGAGGATGTATGGAACATCATCAACAGATGGAGGGATGAGAACGACATCCATCTCGAAGAGTTCCTCGTTACTGACCATGAGGGGTTCGAGCCGGTCAGTGCATCGAGGCTAGGTATGGAAGTCTTGGTCAAGATTGCCAATGCTCGTGAGGAGATCGAAGATGACCGTGGTGAGACTGCCGCCGATGGATTCCTACACTACATCGGTGGCGTCCTGGGTACTACTTACTTCGGTGAGTACATGAACGGAGGGGATGCCCACGATCTAGTTCGCAAGTTCGAGGAAGCATGGTATGGACACTATGAGTCCGTCAAAGAGTTCGGATACCAGCACTTCGAGTCGTTCAACGAGGTGAGCCAGACCATGAAGAACTACTTCGACTTCAAGGCATACGGTCAGGACACCTTGGATGGTAGCTACTACTCGTCGGAAGGCGACGACGGGGTTTACGTCTACTACATCGTTTGAACCTGAGTTCAAAGGAGGACACCGATGAGTGTCAAGTATCGCAACGAGGATGGTGATCTGACCATCGACACAGCATACTAACTCGTGGTCAACTCAGGGGATATCATGGAGACATGGTATCCCCGAGGATGCTCATGAGGAGTGTCACTTAACTCATCAACGCAACAAGGAGAACACTATGCAAGACTTCAACATCACGGACGCCGAGGACTACTTGGCCGGTTGGAACCAAGGGCACACCGAAGATTACGGCACCCGTCAGCACATCCCTGGATTCCTCACCTGGGCTTGGGATCTGAGAGAGAAAACCCTCAAGGATCTTGATCGTAGAAATTACGGGGCCATCGCTGAGGAGTTGGCGTACAGCGCGAAACAGGATCCCGCCTATCGGGATGAGTCCTATGCGGATCTTGAAGTTGGGTTCGTCGACTATCTCGAAAACTGGCGCACCGAACTCCTTGAGGCACTTGAGGAGATCAAGACGGCTTGGGATAAGCGACTCGACAACGCCTGAGAGCAGTTGAACCCAGGTTCACAAGGGGCTTCGGCCCCATCACAATACATTCAACTCAAAGGATAAATCATGACTAAGCATGTTGAAATTGTTCTGGACAAGTCGCCCATCAACCCTTACAAAGATTGGGATATGCTTGGGACCATCGTCTCGTGGCATCCGGATTACGACATAGGTGAGAAGGTTGAATTCGAGCATGCCAACAGCATCGTTGACCCGATGGACGGCCCACAGCGCTACACGCTCATCGACAACACCGGCTCCGCGATGGGCTTTATGCATGCGGCGGTGAGCTACCAACTCGGCGACGCGGTGCGCGTGGGCGCCGGCGTCCACCTTCCGATTCTCATGTGGGCTGATGGCTCGCTGAATACTGAACACCTTGGGTGTGTCATCGGGCCTCGACTCGTCGGTTACATCTACGTGACCAAGGATCGTCTGAAGGATGAGGCACTGGCCGACAAGCCTGTTGATAAGGTCAAGGAGATCCTCGCCGCCGAGGTCAAGGTCTACAACAGCTATCACATGGGTGACTGTTGGGGCGTCAAGGTCTACGACAACTGCGAGTGTTGTGGTCAGTCCAAGCCGTCGCCCACTGACTCATGCTGGGGATACTACGGCGCCGACCTGGATGATACGGGTATCGTCGGGTTCGTCCATGAGATTGACGACACCATCCCACTGGAGGAGATCAAGACGGCTTGGGATAAGCGACTCGACAACGCCTGAGAGCAGTTGAACCCAGGTTCACAAGAGCAACAAGGGGCTTCGGCCCCATCATTCATACATAAGGAAACAAAATGCAACAAGTTCAAATTTTCATGGATAGTACGTTCACCCAAGCATTCACCAAGAAGACTGGCAATAATGTCAGTGTCGAGCAGTTGACCGATGCCTTGTCCACAGTGGATGATGAGGTGGTTGGAACCCTGTTCTACCAGCGTGACACTGGCATCTCATCCAAGGGTCATGATGCCCTCAAGTGGGGCGTCGAGAACGTCGGATGGAACTTCGACCCATGCTTGGATGATGAGATCATCAACTCCGAGCCGTATGCTGCCATCATCGAACTCAACAGGCTGACCGCCGTTGCAGTCAGTGAGGCATGGGATAGCAAGATTGGTAAGACCAAGTTCATCTTCTGTATTGGTCACCTGTCATACCTCCCCATGCTCCGCATGGTCCAGGATGAGTTCGAGGATATCGAGACCGTGCTGGTGTGTGACACTGACTCAACCAATCCCAAGGTCATGGATGCTGTTGATACCGTGGTTGACCTTGATACCATTGGCGCGGAGTACGAGGGCGCGACGCACAAGCGCGGCGCCTGACGCGCTTTTCCCGAAGCCCCGGCGTCGAGACTTTGGCGCTTGACAAACTCACCGGGGTTTGATAGAGTTCTTCTCGTCGTCGGCAAATCCGGCGCAGTCAACAAAGCAGCCCATCAAGGAGATGACAATGAGCGACAAGCTCGCAAGCAAGGATGATCTCAAGCTGTCCAACGATGATGTCAAGGAGCTTGAGGAACTGTGCAAGAAGTACAACAAGTATGCATCCCAGTCCAACTCATGGGAGAAGAAGCGCAAGAAGGTCAAGAAGGAGATCGAAGCCAAGCTTGGCGGCGTTCCCTTCGATGATGACCTGGATACCTTGCACCTCAATTACAAAGAGGTGGTGGTATCTGGCCCCAATGAGGAGAAGTTCAAGAGGAACCATCCCACCCTGTACAAGAAGTGGAAGGAAGCTCAGGACATCCTGACTTCCGACGAGTACAAGGATGGTGTGGCTTACACCTACATGGGGCTGGGTATCAAGAAGGCAGTCACCATCTGAACTTAGGTTCAACCCAACCGGGAGACACCATGGATCAATTCGGTAAGAGCGGACTTGGATTCTTTTTCTCCAAGTCCAAAACACTCGTCAACCCCGATGGTTCCGAGATTGCTGTACCACATAGTCCTCAGCAGGTAGCGGAGTATGTATCCAAGCTGCTTGCCGAGTTCCGCAAGGTCAGGCACACTCGTGGACCCATCCAACTCATCCATCAGTTACTCAAGGTGTATGCCTTGAGTCGTGAGTTGGTCATCGAACTCGCCCCACCAAGCATGCTCAATGGTGGCCCGCTACCCTTCGTCTTCATGGACAAGGATGGGGATCTGGAGTTCACCGATGACTACCACGGTGACAAGGTTGAATCCTTGCATTTCAACACTGATGATGACGAGGACATCGTGCAACACTAGGCAATAATGGCATGGGGCTTCGGCCCCATGTCTCAACTCTTCAACACGGAGACACAATGTCTGCTAATTACGTGATTAAGGAACTGAATCAGTCAGCTATCGATGCTGGCAAAGAATTCGTTGGCTCACTCATCTCACTGTCGGTGACCCTTGGTGATGTCCGCATCCCCTTGAGGGAATTCATCAATATGATCAGTGAGGCTGACTTGATTCCAGACTCATGGGCACCGAGTCCACGGTCCAAGTTCTCGCTGTACCTGGATGCCATGTCCAACCTCAACGGCGCATCCTTGCAGAAGATGGCAGGGTACGATGACTTGTTCCCCTTCCCACCCAAGGAGCATGGGGCATACATCGTCAAGCGCCTCGAAGATATGTGCCGAGCACGGCGCTTCGGAGTTGAGCATAGCATCATCCACCTGAAGCTTGGTGAGGAGTACTCCGAGCATACCGGGGGTCGACTCCCAACGGCTGACAAGGGTATCGTGGTCACCCTGGAAAGGGTGCTGGGCAATGTCGGCACCGATGCGACTAAGAGTCAGTTCAAGATTCACTGGCCCGATGATGCCCCGGCTGAGTATGACGCCCTCCATGCCAAGCTCATCGATGACTACGAGGAGTTGTTGCAGCAGTACTACGGATCGAAGCAGGTCCGCAAGTTCATGCTCGACATCATCCAACAGGGGATGGGTGCATACCGGCTGACCAGCGGTATGTATTTTCTCCACAAGGATAGTGTGGAGGCACTCGAAGCATTCCGCCAAGGGTTGCAACGCATCCATCCGGACATTGACCTGTTGGTCTTTCACATCGACAAGGATCCCAACAAGCCGCTCGACCATCCCAGTAACCAGTCCTTCCGGTCGGTGCAGAAAGGTATCACCGAGTCCATCATGGAGGAGATGAATGACTTCCTGAAGGAACTCAAGGAACACAGGGAGGCCGACAAGGATACCCGGCGTCAGACATGGGAGTCGAGGGGGTCGTCGCTGTCCAAGAAGCGTAAGGAAGTCGAGAAGTTCAAAAACCAACAGCTTCTCGTCGGCGACATCATCGACGCTAAGATCAAGGAAGCCGAGAAGATTCTGCGTGAGGAACTCTTCGGCAAGTAAGACATGAAACCCCTAATGGTTTCAATCACATTCCGAAACTGTTAGGGGTTTCGTTATGAACCTGAGTTCAAAAGGATATGACATGGCAAACCTCAAGATGGATGGCATGAAGGCTGGTGAATATGTCGGTGACAGGTTGTTCAACCGATTGACCCGGCTGGAGGAACGAACTGACAATGGTGATGTAGATGCAAAGGAGGAACTGGAGCACATCTACCGAGCCTCCACCAATGAAGATGTACTGTCATGGGTGGAGCGTGTTTTGAAGCGCAACGAGTACCTTGTGAGAGTATGAAATAGTTAATTCGTCAACACGACAAAGTGAACCTAAGTTCAAGGATATGACATGACTGATATTCGTGATGCATTTAGCCAAGTCCGCAGCTACCTCAATCAAGAAGTCCTGGAACGTGAGGATGAGATCATTGCAGTCCTCGCTGCCGTCGTTGCTGGTGAGCATGTCTTCATGATTGGCCCTCCCGGTGTTGCTAAGTCATACCTCATCCGGAAAATGGTCGAGTGCTTCGACGATGATGTCAAGTACTTCGAGAAGCTCATCAGTGCCACCACGAACTACTCGGAGATCTATGGTCCCCCATCGGTCTCGGCGTTGAAACAAGACCGCTTCGAGTACAAGTATCAGGGATACCTCCCCGATGCTGACTTCGCATTCCTCGATGAGATCTTCAAGGGGAACTCCAGTCTCAACAACAGCCACCTCACGGCGATGAATGAGCGTCTGTTCCATAACGGAACCAACACGTTGAACATCCCGTTGAACACCTTGTTCGCTGCATCCAACGAACTGCCGCAGGATGATAGCCTCAAGGCGCTGTACGACCGGTTCCTGGTGCGGCTCGAAGCCAAGCCCTTGCTCAAGGGTGCAAGCCGTCTGGAGCTTCTCAACCGTATCGATGGTGGGTATAGCAACGATGCCCCGAAGGTGCTCACCAAGGATATCATCCGGCAGGCTCGTGAGGAGTCGGCTAAGGTCAAGGTGAGCGATGAGGTCAAGAGGAAGTTCCTTGGTCTGAAGCACAAGATCGAGACTCAGATGAATGAGACGGTGTATGTCTCCGACCGCCGTTGGCTCAAGGTATACGAGCTTCTGAAGCGCATCGTCTGGGTGATGGGTCAAGATGAGGTCACGTCGGATGATTTCATCTACCTGAAAGATCTCCTCTGGGAGAAGCCATCCCAGCAGTCGGCACTGGCAAGCATGCTTCGCAAGGAGATGTCGCCGGTGACTAACAAATCCAAGGAACTGTATGACAAGATCGAGTCTGACTTCCGAGCACTGGAGGAGGGCAAGGTCGACGGCGGCGAACTCGGTAACATGTACAACCGTGCCAAGGGATGGCGTGCTGAGTTGGATAAGCTCGCTGCCGAGGGTCAGACAGGTGCCATCTTCGCCAAGTATGACCAGAAGTTCGACGACCTGTTCAAGACTATCCAGAAGCGCTTCGCTGACTTCATGGGTATCGACCCGTCGGCCATTGGGTAACCAACCGGGCGGGGCTTCGGCCCCGCCTGAACCTAAGTTCAACACACTCGACTCAAGGAGGCAATCGTGGAAGGTAAGGTCAACAATCTGGACCGGCTGATGTATGACCGGTTCATCGAGCAGCATCCCGGCATGAATGATTACATCGAGTCACGAGGTGGCTGGGTAGAGATGGGCCAAGAAGGATGGGATGAGTTGTACGGCATGGTCGACTATCTCTACAAGGGTGGCCTAGACAACCTCGTCAATGACTTCGTTGAGACACTGGATGAAGTCAATGCCATCCGCAGTCTGAAGTTTGTCTGCAAGGGTGATGCATGGCGCTCGGTTGACACGGCGTCCACCATCCTGGAAGCCAAGTCCAACTCCAGTCAACTCCAGCAGGCTGAAGACTTCGATGATGAAGACTTCAAGTCAGCGCTGCGAAATTTTTACTCCGGTGAAATGTTTGGTGAGGAACTGGATGCCGCTGGTCAACAGCAGAACACCATCCAGCAGTTGGTAACCAAGGGTGGTGACAACTACACTCCCAGTGCCCCCGCCACCGAAGATGAACTTAAGTTCCGAAACTGGCTCAAGGAGAGGGCCAGCAAGGATACTAACATTCAGGAAATACTGGAGTTCTTCGGTGCGTTCTATGCTCATGCCAACCGACTGAAGCGAGAAAGCTACCAGTCAACCACCGAGGTCACCGGCATCACCCTTGGTGACAATGTGAGGGATTTGATCCCCACTGAGATGGCCAGCCTTGCCATCGAGGAACTGGAGTTGTTGTTCGGTTACAACTATGCCATGAAGGAACTCCAACAGTATGACAGAAGCAAGCCTGAGAGTGGCAAGAAGGGCAATATCGTACTGGTGATGGACAAGTCCGGCTCAATGGATAAGCCCATCGGCCACTACAAGAAGATCAATGTGGCTCTTGGATTTGCCATGGCCGTGGTCAAGGCGCTCGATGATGACGACCGCAACTGTGTAGGCATCGACTTCAATGAGTCTGCCGGTGTCTCATTCACTGAGGATAACAGCCTTGAAGAGAAGTTCACGGCCATCCTCAACCTTACTGCTAATGGAATGACTCATACTCACAACGCTATCGAGGCAGCGGCGTGGAGTAGTGATGATTCATACGATGTGATGGTCGTCACCGATGGTGTCGATGATACACTCGGAAACAAGACCAAGGAACTGGTCAAGAATAGGAAGCTGAGTTGTCTACTGGTCGGCGAGTATGCCCCACAGGGTACAGCGCTGTCGAAGATTGCCGACTCATTCATCGTAACCAATGACCTGGATGAAGGTTTCAAGGAACTGATGAAAGAAGCCATTTGACAAGGACAAGGGCGCACGCTAGAGTGTGTGAGCGCGACGCCCAGACGCACGGAGGCACCTGTGAGCACCCGTAGAAAGCGAGCACCGCCCCAGTCGAAACTTCTGCTTGACGGCAGAAAAGAGATCTGCTAGACTCGGGGTCCGCTGTCGAGAAAACTGTTCGACTCATTCTTTTGAACTCAAGTTCAACAAAGGAGAACACAATGACTGAAGCAACCAAAGCAACCAACGATGCCGCCAACAACAACCAAGCCGATGAGGAAGCCATGGCTCAAGCAGCCGCCGAAGCAGACGCCCAATCCGAAGCCAACGATACGGAGGACATCCAAGAGATGGCCGCAGCAGACATCTTCGGAGGTCAGTTCTCCGTCGAAGAGGTCAAGGATAAGTTCACCAAGAAGGATCTGGTGAGCTTCGCCGAAGAGTGGAACGAGACCCAAGATCTGGATGCTGGAGACCCGGCATACGTCGGCACCTCGTCCTCCAAGTCGGAGATCGTCGAGGCCATGATGGAGAATGAGTCACTGCACCGTAGCGGCATGCTCATCACCTCGGTCAGCCGCGAAAAGAAGACCGTGCCGTACGGTACCGTGGGTATCCATCCTCGGAACTACCGTCACCACCCTTCGGACTACGATGACCAGCGCCTTCAGAACTCCATGAAGATGGATGGTGGTCTCAAGGGTTCGCTGGAAGTCGTCCCCGCCGATGATGATGCGGATGTCGACTGGTGGATCGAGTCCGGCAACCGCCGATGGAGCAACTTCGGTGCCCTGCTTCGAGAAGAGGGCATGTCGGAAGGTGAGGTGTTGAACCATCCCATCGACATCGAGGTCGCCGAGCGGGAAGGTGGCGAGCGTGAGGTTGGCATCATGGAGATCGTGTCCATGGTCAACGCCAACGATACTCAGAAGCCGCTCAGCCCCATCGACCACATGCACGCCTGGAACGACCTGCGTGCCATGGGTCTCACCCTGTCGGATGTCAAGGAGAAGCTGGGCGGCGACGAAGCTCCGAGCGTCTCGTACATCAGTCGCATCTGTCGTCTGGAGCGTCTGCCCAAGGATATCCTGGACCGTGTTCACTTCGAGCACAACAAGGAAGCCTTGGAAGCCAAGCCGGTCGAGAAGCTGGAGAACATGGGCGTCCCGGTGTACTTCGATGACGACATGAGCCTCCACGTTGAGGCCATCACCCTCAACAATGCCCACCAGTTGAACCGTCTGTTCGACAAGGACAAGGTGGAGACGTTCGAGAAGTTCTGCCTCGACCGTGATGAGGAGTTCACCTACCAGGGTGCCTACTACACCGGTGGTGTCTTCAAGGCTGCTCAGGTGATGAGCGAGTCCGGCTTCAAGAAGTTCATCCGTACCCTGTCCCGCGAGGAGCGCTGGGGTCTGTTGGAGCCGACCAGCGATACCTCATCCAGCAAGGATGAGGACAAGGGCAAGGCTGACGATGAGGACAAGGGCAAGGCTGACGATAAGGCCAAGCAGCAGGCCAAGGGTAACGACGGTGACGATGATGGCACCGAGCCGAAGTCCAGCAAGAAGAGTGACAGCGAGGACACCTTCGATGTCCAGGAATTCACCGCCCACCTGTCGATGGATGATTACGTCGTCGTCGATGACTGGGCATCCAAGCTCGCTGACGAGTGCCGCAACGCCAACGTGGATCTCGTCAACGCTGCCAAGGCGCTGGTCGCCAATGGCATCCTGAAGCTCAAGTAACAAGAGCTTCACCCAGGGTCACCCGGTTTCATCGCCGGGTGACCCTTTGCTTTTGAACCTAAGTTCAAGGAGTACAAGACGTGGCATACAAGATGCACAAGGTAAGTAAGCACCAGCAGAAACACAAGGGCTACAAGATCGTTAAGCCTCGTATCGCTATCACCGGTGGTATCCTGGAGCGCAACGGGTTCAACATCGGCGACCAATTCAAGGTTATCGAGAAGCCCAATGGTGACCTTCTGCTGAAGACACCGAATCCCAAGGAGGTTGAAGATGAAGGATGAGAAACCGATTGAGATGAGCAAGTTCGAGCACGTCGCGACCCGATACTTTGACGAGTCGACGGTTCACCGGCAGTGCTCCGGACACCTGACACTGAGTTTCGCCTCAGACATCAAGGGTCTGAATGCCGAAGAGGATAGGAGTGAGGCGTTTGAGAAGCCTCTCAATCGGTCAAAGCGTGCATCCTTTCACAATGCAGTGAGCAATGCTAAGAGATCCATCCTGAAGGATATGAAGCCTGACATATTCAAAGAGGCCATCAAAGGCGAGGGCGTCGAGGGTCTCTTGGATGACACTCCCGTTCAGGTAATCACCCGCATGTTCGATCGGGGAGATGTCTCCGATGCCGATGAGCCTCAGTACTACGCAGTGATCTCACTGCACTTCGAGTTCGAGTACGATAAGCCGTCAAACATCGAGACCAAGGAGGAACTCCTTGAGCGCATCGATCCCGTCGCTGTGCTGGACTGTCTGCCGAAGGCGCCAAGGGTGGAGGAGTACTTCCTAGACTCGTATTACCACATCCGTGAGATGGGTCACCACGAGGTCAGGGTGACCCATGCTACCAGGATTGCCAAGTGGGTAGCAAAGATGGTTGACCAACAGGCCAAGGATGCGATAGACTATGAGGACCAGTTGAGCAGTCTCAGGGAGCAACTGGACATGGAGCGTGGCATCCAGGCTCGCGACTTCCTTGAAGAAGTTAACGAGAGGCTTGAAGAAGAGGGCTTCGACGAGCGCTCCATCGCCGCCGCTAAGGAGAACTTCGAGCGCTTCTACAATGAGGGTTCAATCTCTGGTTCTGGTGGAAGTATCAAGCCGGAAGAAGTAGAGTGAACCTGAGTTCAATTGATAGGAGGTAGAGATGAGCAGTGAAGAACCCTATGTCACACCGATCAGCGCCATCACGGAGGCTGACTTCACCCAGTACCACACCAAGATGCGGAGGGAGTTTAACCGTCTGAGTGGTGAGAATGAGCGGCTCACCCATGAACTGGAGGATACACAAGAGAAACTGGTGGCTGCAAAGAACAGCATCCTCAAGGCTTTGAGTCACCTGTATGACTCCATTGTCAAGCCTACCGCCAACACTCGTGCAACCGAGGAACTGGAGTCATACTTGAAGTCCATCGAAACTAAGGAGGTAGAAAATGAGCCGGTCGCCGGGTGAAAATAATCTTCGCCCTGAATCTTTCGACGATTACACTGGTCAGACTCAAGTCAAGGAGACCCTGCGGGTTATGAGTCAGTCGGCCCTCATCAATGGTGAATGCATGGACCATGTGTTGTTCAGTGGTCCTCCCGGTCTTGGTAAGACCACAGTGGCCCGCATCCTAGCCGAAGAACTCGGTGTTAAGATCCATGTCACCAGTGGTCCGGCACTGAGAAACAAGAGCGAACTCATGGGGATGCTGCTGGGTCTCGAAGAGAACGACATCTTGTTCATCGATGAGATCCACCGTCTGGACATGAAGGTCGAGGAGAACCTGTACCCGGCAGTTGAAGATGGGTACTGCGACCTTGTGATAGAAGGGCCTGACGGACAGCCTATGTCCATCCCTATGCCCTTGCCACCATTCACCCTCGTTGGAGCCACGACGCTCGCAGGGTCAATCACAGGCGCCTTGAGGACTAGATTCGTCCAGATATGTCGCATGCAGTACTACTCCGGCCAGGAACTTGGCCAGATTGCGGCAAGGTCGTCTGAGATTTTGGACTTGAACCTTACCGCCCAAGCTGCTAACGTCATTGGCGAGCGTTCAAGGGGTACACCCAGAACGGTCAACCAGTTTGTGAAGATGATTCGTCACCATGCAACAGTGGACCGCCTCGACACAGTGGATTCAGATTACGTGAATCAAGTCCTGTGGAAGATGGGGGTCGACACCCTTGGGTTGAATCAACTCGACCGAAGGTACCTCACTGTGCTGATGACTCAGTTTGCCGGGGGTCCAACAGGGTTGACCACGCTGGCGAGCGCACTGGATGAATCAACAGAGACCCTGCAAGATACCATTGAGCCGTACCTTCTCAAGAAGGGGCTGCTTCAACGGACGCCTCGTGGCAGGGTTATCACTGACGATGCTCGTCACCACCTTGAAACGGTGGACACTGAGTTGGTGTGAACCCAAGTTCAAAGGAAGTTAAAAAGAAAGAGTTGTAACCCGATTAGTACCCGATATGACCAAGAGAAGTTTTTACCACTCAAGGGGCAACACCATGACTGACCGTACGAATCGCGAAAAGGCACACGACGTTCTTCAGACTGTTTCCGAAAAGTCGGACGCCGACACCGTGGCCCTCGACCGAGAGGATTTTCAGAACGTGCAGGCTTACATCACCGAGTTGGAAGCTGCTCGCAATCAAGAAGACCGAGTGACAAACAGCGCCTCGCTTCTGAGTGAGGCCGTCAAGAGTTTCATGGAGAGGGAGGACCCACTGATCCAGACCCTCAAGGCGGCGCTCGGCCAGGACTACTCCGTTGAAGCGGAAGCTGAGTTCCGTGAGTCCCTGAAGAGGGCCGGTATCCCTGCGGATGCTGAACTCAGGTTCATTCACCTCTGATTGGTCCTGACCAGGATACGGGGCATCCTTCGGGGTGCCCCTTTCTTATTTCTTATGACATGATGAGGTCGATATGGCACTTTCAGCATTGTCTGAAGTTTCGCCAGATGTTTACATTGACTCCGAAATCCTGGAAGTACTGGGCATCGAGGAAGATAACCAGTTCGGCATCAG
>Ga0306901_1000743_pt1 | contig 12323 bp, 5 predicted proteins | sample AntRauMFilla3767_FD_190431 | JGI IMG/M metagenome (GOLD analysis project Ga0306901, IMG submission 190431) | Saline lake microbial communities from Rauer Islands, Antarctica - Metagenome Filla 3 #767 (v2) (version 2) | ecosystem: Environmental > Aquatic > Non-marine Saline and Alkaline > Saline ... | reverse complement strand
TTCTAGTCTTAGACAAGAACGTAGTAATAGATGTAAGCAAAAAACTCCTTTTGGGAGTTTTTTGTTTGGTAAATAGTAATTAAGTTTAGAAAACATCACATTTGACTGACTAGTGTATCTAGTAGCAACTCACTTTTGCTGCTTAATCTTCAATATCACAATGTGGTGTAGTTATTTCTGCATGTGGCGGTAAAATATTTTATCATTCGTGTCGATAACGTGTTCGGTTTTTGCAGTATTAGTTTGTGTGTGAGGAATATCTTGTATGAGATGTATTGTAATTTTTGAATTACGCGACACCTTTTAGTCTTTTGTCTACATTGTGGAGGTTGTTAGTAGTCATGTTCTGTTAAGAACAGATAAAAGTCGGTACTTGCCTTGGTACACTAGGTAAGTAATTACTCTTATATATGATCAATCGTTTCTCACTGGTATCTTTTTTCACTCTACTCGTTTCATTATTTGTACTCTCAACCAGTGTTGCGTTTGCTCAAGGAGTAGGTGTGCGTATAACGCCGGCGTTGATTGAAGAAACCTTAGATCCCGGGGTTTCAGTTGAGTACGACTTTAACGTTGTTAATCTCGATACTGCAGAGCAGACGTACTATCTGTTTACTAGAAACATCACCGGTGTAGCCGAAGGTGGTGCACCGATATTTGCGCGCGACGAATTAGAGGTAACCGGCTACGAGTTAGCTGACTGGATTACATTACCAACCAACCGGATTGTGGTTCCTGGCGGAGGAACTGAAAGTATCACGTTTACCATGGACGTGCCTGACAATGCATCACCTGGCAGTCACTTTGGCGGTGTGTTTGTGTCCGCTGAACCACCAGAGATTGAGAATAGTGGGGCAGCGGTGGGTTACCAAGTGGCAAATATTGTCAGCATAAGAGTCTCGGGTGATGCGGTTGAGCAAGCTGGTATTCGACAGTTCTCGACTGGTAAGTTCCTCTACGGTGCCCAAGATGTTGATTTTAATGTTCGCATAGAAAATAGCGGTAACGTGTTGGTTCGGCCGATTGGTCCATTGCAGATTAACAACTCACTCGGGAAGCAGGTGGGGGAAGTGATGTTCAATGAAAATCAAGCTGGGGTATTTCCAAATGGTTCACGAGAATTTGACCTACAGTGGATCGGCGATTCAGTTGGGTTCGGACGCTACGAAGCTATTTTGAGTGCTGGCTATGGCGGTGAAGGGGCTAAAAAGACGATGAGCAGCACGGTGACATTTTGGGTTTTGCCGTACAATATTATTCTTCCGGCACTTGGCATACTCGCGTTCATACTACTAGTAACTGTCATTGGAGTACGAATGTATATCAAACGCACACTCGCGCAAATGAATGCGGGACGACGACTCGTGCGACGTAAAGGGCAACAAAATTCGTCGATGAACTTGCTCTTAATCGTCACTGTGCTGATCGTGATTGCGCTCTTCTTGTTGATTATGCTCGTACTATTTGCCTAGCGTAGTATACTAAGGCTATGGATCAATCGATGTTGTACAGAAGCCTATTGCGTGTTTCGCTGGTGGTGACGGCTGTGATACTAGTATTCCAGGCCGGTGTACTAGATGATCGAACAGCCGCACTGTTCTCACAAACCACCACCGAGCTCTCGGCGATGGTGGGAATGTCAGCCTCAGTAGCACCAACCGAGTACAATACCTTCACCGCTGAATTAACCGAGCAGCAAAATCTACTCGCAGAACGAGAAGAGCAGATTGCGCAACGAGAAATCGAACTCGGCCTCAACTCTGACGAGCCGACCAACAATCAGACAACCACTTATATCCTGGCCTCAATCTTGTTTGTGCAACTACTACTGATTATACTTAATTACGGGCTTGACTACTTACGAGCAAAAGAGCAAAAAATTCCGCTTACACAGTCAGGTTGATACTCATAGTAACTTGTCATAAGTTAGGCGTGGGTATCTATAATTATTGTACGTACAACCAGGTACAATGTATGTAATGAACGTGTGGCGATTGTTAGGAGTGTTTTTGTTTGTATGGCTGACTATGCAGCTGTCTGTTGGTGCGGTTGAGGCTGCTAATATATCGAACTACAGCAATACGCTGAGTGATTCGGGTCCTTTGCAATACGCAAACCACACCTACGCATTCACGCCTCGGGTCGCACTTGGTCCTGGGGCACTAATTGAGATCACACTCCCGAGTGATTTTACTTTTACTAACGCGACGTCAACCTTTACCGAGCGTAATGTCGAGTTATACATAAATGGAGTCGCTCGAACCTCTGCGACCTCGCTAGCACCAGGGGTGGATCAAGTCGAAATCGACAAGGTAGGTACACAGCAATTACGCTACACACTTGCACCTGACGCTGCAATCGCTGCAGATGCTACATTTGAGTTACGAGTCGGTAACAATACTTCAGGTTCGCTCGCAGCGATTACCACGTTTAGTACTTCGACGGGAACTACCACTACTCCAGCTGATATTGAGCCAATTCAAAATAGTGCTGATTTGGGTGTGCATGAAATCGCTTTAGATATATATGACGGCGGCTTGGTCGCAGATACAGAATTTGTCATTTTCTTGAACGAAAAAGTAACCGTTACTGGTGACACAACTGAGGAAATCCCACCATTTAGGTTCAACCCGGCTCCGACCAGTACGGTTGGTGGTACTACGTTAAGTGTAGAGATTACTCTTGAAACGGATGAGTTGGCAGTGTGTAGGTTTGACGTGTTGCCTGATACTCCGTACGCAGCGCAACCAAATACTTTTAGTAATACTGGGTTTGTAACCCATTCAACAGTGGTAACAATCACGCCCGATAGTGTTATGAGCTACTACGTCCGTTGTATCGACGATGAAGGCAACTTCAATATAGATGACTTCTTGATTGAGTTTACGGTGAGCGCAGAACCAACTGGTACATCAAACACCGAAGGTGATGTTAGCGGTGATGGTACTGGGGATGGGAACGATGGAACTGGTAGTGGCGGCGGCGCGGGTGGTTCTACTGGTGTTGGTGGTGGTGAAGAGTCAACAGTGGGTAACACTTCTGGATCAGGTGGATCAGGTGGTGGAGGTGGAGGTGGATCAGGAAACAGCTCGGGTTCGTCTGGAGGTGGTGGGTTTGAAAGCTCTGACGGACCATTTGAAAGTGGAGATGGGCGAATTACTGTATCTGGTACAGCTTATCCAGGAGCAGAAGTAACGATTTTAGCTGATGGTCAAATTGTCGATACGGTCGATGCTGATAGCCGTGGTGTTTATTCAATTGTTATCGACGAAATTGCTCGAGGAGCTTATACGTTCGGGGTGTATGCGCAGGATGATGCGGGTAATAAATCGAGCACCTTTAGCACCTCGTTTACCATTAGTGGTGCGCGTGCATCGCGACTGTCTAATATAAATATCACACCAACTATTGCAATCAGTCCAGATCCGGCGGAACCAGGTGAAACTATTACTTTTTCAGGTTACGCCCTTCCAGATGCAACTGTTACGTTAGAAACCGGGCGAGATGATGGTTCCAATACACAGACACTCACTGCACTGTCTGACAGTAATGGTCGATGGACTACCACTTTAGACACTACTGGATTTGCCCGCGACACCTACCGCGTACGGGCTCAAGCCGAGCAGCTTGATGGGGAAAGGACCAACTTTTCAAACTACGTCTTCTATGGAATTGGCCAGACCGCCGAACAACCGCTTGCACCTGATTTAAACCGTGATGGGTTTGTAAACCTGATCGACTTTTCGATTATGCTTTTCTGGTGGCAAACTGACGGGGGAGATTCAGATCCTCCTGCAGATATTAACCAAGACGGAAATGTCAGCCTGACCGACTTTTCTATACTGTTGTTTAACTGGACTGGATAACATTGTTACGTTAGGTAAGCATTTGACAGAAGGTTCTAGCAATTCTGTCTCGGCTTAAAGCCAGAATTGAGAACTAAATTCAGTATAGTCACTACGTTCCTTACTTCATTTAAATTGGACTGGGTAGTGCTGATGTAATGTGGCAAGCGTTAGACTCGGTGTTCCAGGAATCTGCCCTAGGACAGGGGCAGATTCGGAACTAAATTCAGTATAGTCACTACGTTCCTTACTTTATTTGAACTAGACGGGATAGCTGACTGTGGGTAAACCGCAGGTTATAAAAAAATATATCAGTATAATGTAATCATATGTCCTTTCTGCAAAGACTCAAAGGTAGAGGTGTACGAGATGATCAAGCGGGGCTTTTGTCTGACGCTGAAGAGACTGCTGCTGACAAAATTGCCCAGCTGCATGTAGACGTATACCAAACCGAGCGCATGATAGTTGTGTATGCCCAGTCGGCCGGAGCTGATATGAACGACGTGCACGTATCTATCGAAGGTGATGCTGACATTGTGTTAATCGAAGGAAAGCGTATCCGTCCAGAATACATACCGTTCCCGAGAAAAAAGATGAGTGGAACGTTTGTAGCTGAAGAATGTGTCTGGGGTGACTTTTACCGGCGCATTATTTTGCCTGAGAGCGTCAACATTGATCAAGCAGATGCAAAAATAAAAAACGGAGTACTTATATTAATGCTCCCACTACTCAAGCCAAATGAAAAAGAAAAAGTAACCTTAAAAGTAAGCGGCGGCCGTAAAACGTCATCTAAACGCAGTTAAACAGTTCTTTATGTTGTACACCAGACAGTTCATTTCATACTTCAATCTTCTACTCCTTGTATTAGGACTGTTTTTTGTTTCATCGTTTACAGTAGATGCTGCAGACTTGGTGATTTCACCAAGTACCGGATCTTATTCTTCGGGCCAGACATTCACTGCCACTGTTCGAGCTGTTCCTGGCGGCGATAGCGTGAACGCAGTTGAAGCGTCGATGACATTTGATCCTGATCTACTTTCGGTGGTGAGTGTGAATAAAACTGGTTCAGTATTTAGCCTTTGGACTACCGAGCCAACTTTTTCTAATGCGGCTGGGACAATTTCTTTTGGTGGCGGAAGTCCATCTCCATTTACGAGCACTTCGAACCTACTAAACATAACGTTTAGGACGGTAGCTAATGGTGACGCAGCGGTAGATTTTAACACCGCATCAGTATTAGCAGCTGACGGGCTGGGTACTGATGTGTATGAAGACGGCATCGGCGCTAGTTACACCGTAGCAGTTAGCGATACTCCAACCCCGACTCCAAGCCCGACTCCTACTCCAACCCCAGGAACAGAAGGCGATGACGGAGGAGATGAAAATGACGAGGCGATCATATTTGGAGATCCACCACGGCCACCGGAAATCGGCTCACCAATCTTTTTAGATCCCGACGTTTGGTATAACACCACCGATGGTGTCTTTACCTGGACCCTCCCGTTTGACGTCTCAGCGGTAGCGATTGAAGTGTCAGACGATTCAGAAAACATACCGCAAGATAGTGAAGAAGCAATCATTGATCCACCAAATGAAGAGTTCGTGGTCAATAGTGAAAATGTATCTGATGGCGTACAGTACATCAGTATCAACTTTGAAAACCAAGTCGGCTGGGGTGCAGTCACCAACAGAAAGCTTAAGATTGATACCACACCACCAGAAGCGTTTACCGTAGATGTTAATCCAAGTCCAAAACCAGACGGCTTCCCGTTACTTAACTTCAACGCTAATGACGTGACTTCTGGTATCGACTACTACGAAATGACAGTGGCGGAAAACGAACCGTTGCGAGTATCACCTGACGAAGCTGAACTTGGATACCTACTCCGTGATCTCGAAGATGGGACATACACAGTGAGTGTCGTAGCGGTTGATATGGCTGGAAACAGTCGAGAAGCTAGTGCTGCTGTTTTGATTACAGCCGGATGGACTAAACCAGTAGAAACCGAAGAAGAGTGGAGTATTTGGAATTACTTCACCGGATTAAATATCTTACTGTTCTTCCTACTTCTAATTATTACGCTACTAGTCATTTACATCTGGTACGAACGTAAGCAGTTAAAGATGAAAGAAGAAAAACTTCGTCGCGAAACGAGAGAGATTCAAGATCAAATGGAAAAGATTTTCTCGGCTCTACGAGACGAGATTTACGATCAAATCAACCACGTTACCAAACGAAAACGCATGTCGGCAGCCGAAAAAGAAGCTGTAGAAAGTCTCACTCAGGCGCTCGAAGTGTCAGAGACCTTGATTGAAAAGGAAATCAGTGATGTGAAGACGATTTTACGGTAAAATTTAACCATAAAAGAGGATAACGCGCGCTCCCGAGAGGGAGCGCGCGTTATAATTATAAAGCCGCTGACTTTACTTATAGTCGTGGGTTTTACGAATGTTACACGCAGCTAGAAAATACCAAAAAAGGGCGATATACGTATTGATAGCCATCCTTACTTTAGGGGTTGGATTTTCATCGTTTGCGCAGTTTGCGGACAACGCCTATGTAGTCCGTACTGTGCACATTTTTCCCAGCGAAGTAAGTTCAAGTGGGTGGCAAAATGCTGCTACTCTCAACTTCCAGAACCTCGATGAGTACGCCCTACTACAAGATTTTAATGATATTAACTCTGCTACGCTCGGTAAGAGCGCAGAGAGTACTCCGGCTACTGAAGAAGATATGTCGCCAACACCAGATGCAACCACGGGCGCAACCACCTCAACCGAGGATGAGGACGCCGATACTACACAACCAGCTACACAACCAGCTACAGAACCGGCGCCTTCTACAAATGAGTCCACTACAGCTACCAGTCAAATGGTAGAGTCTGATACTGAAGCTTCACCAGCACAACCGTCACCAGCAACCAACACTGACCCAGTTCAGGAACAAGGTGCACCGGCTGAACCAGAGGTTGATTCATCTGAGCAAGAGTCTGCTACCGATGAACAAACAACTGACGAGTTTGAAACCGAACCAGTAGCAACTGATGAAAATGAAGCAGCACCAGCCGACGAACCTGAACCAGTCACAGAAAGTGAACCTGAACCGGAGTCAGCAGAAGAGACTGGTACGACCACTGTATTGCGAGAAGTGCGATCTTTGTTTGCGTATGCAGTCGACACCTTAACTGAAACCTTCTCAAGTACCTCACCAGAAGAAGAACCTAGAGAATCGTCTAATCAAGCTGAACTTGAAGCCACGTCATCTGAAGATGTAGCCGAAGAAGTGGCTCAGGAATCAGATGTAACGTTTGGGTTTGTAAACGATGACACAAGCGAGCCAGCAGCGTCAGATACACAAACTGTTACCACTACCACGTCGGTAGCTACAACCACCACCAGTGCTGCTGAAACGACCACTACAACACAACCAACCGAGCAACTACAAGAATCTATAGCTACAGAAACACTGGCTACCACGACAGAAGAGACGGTTGAACAACCTGAAGTAGCAACCACTAGTTCTGACCAGTCAGCAGACGCAAACGCTTCTACAGCTGGCACATCTACTCCTGACGTAACCGAGTTTGATCTACCGGACGTAACAGCTTCCAACACAGCCGTGTCTGATTGTGGTACTGGCTGTAGCGGTCATGTCTTGCGTCTGGGTAACTTTAGCTACCCACTGGACGATGGGGTTGAGGTGTCAGGTGCGCAGTTGCGGATGTCATTTGCGGCTAAGCACAAACAAATTCGCGACACGCTGCCATTTTTTACTATGAACTATTCGTTTGACGACGGTGCAACTTGGAGTACCGGCGGTTCAATCGTGATTGACGACGAAGTATCAAACAGCATCAATGGTGGATACTTCCTGTTTGCGCTACCGGCAATTGACGAGTCGGTTTCACTGGCTGACCTACAAGTAGAGTTGCGTTATGACGACGACCCGGCGCTTTTGTCTGAGCTGTACGTTGAAAGTGCGTGGTTAGAGTTGTTTGTACTTGAACCACCAACCGAGCCGACCACCCCAGAATTCAAGGCCTTGCTCGAAGACGATGGTTTTATTGATACTAAATTATCCGGGGATCGGTTAGTGGTCTCAGATACTGAGGTGATTGATTTTGATTTTACTGATGAAAACACTAATGAAACTCTGATTGTCAAATCCAGCAAAAAGACATACGACGGCCTCTCGCAAACAACTACCTACTTTAGTGTCACAAATACCAGCGATCAAAGTGACGACTTTACCGTGCAAACCTACTTCCCACAGAATATGGGTGAGGTAACTGATTTGGCTGTATTTAACCTCAACAAACCGCGCAATACCATTGTGCCGGAATATCGTCCGTATATTTACCACTGTGAGGCTGGTTGGGATGTAGCAGATGCGTCAGCGTCTGTGCCGGCAACTTTAGCTGATCTTTCGATCGAGACTGCTTCGGGTACAGTAGATCAGACCACCACCACAACCACCACTCCAGACACTTTGCCTACTGACACTGTGGCCACAATTAGCGTACCTGCAGCTCTTGACCAAGCTCAGTCAGACGAGGTTGCGCCCGTAGTTCAAGATGAAGAATCAGTTGAAGTTGTCTATAGTTGTGGTGCTACAAACGTGGTTCGAAGCTGTGACGCACTAGAAGGTGACGGGACTGCCTGTTCAGTTACCCAAAAAGTTCGCGATCATGAGGTTGTGCAATATAGCAGAGGTTGGGAAGCAGTAGATACTAATGACGGTGAGATGAGTCGTGGTGGTGTGCTCAAACGAGCAGCTGCATTCCTAGGTTTTGGACCGGATCGCAAGGACGTGCCAGAATCATTTGAAGGTCGAGTTCATACCGATGGAACATTTTCAGTAGCACCAGGAGAGACACGTTACTTCAAGATGGATATTTCATACCCAGCGTTTTCTGCGGGTGAATACTGGATCGAAGTGATTGGTGATTCTGAATACGGACTACTTGACCCGTTTTGGTCAAGTTTGTGGCGATATCGTATGCCAATTACAATTGATAACACTAGTGGAGTCGAATTGATCGAGCAACAATTTTTCCTTGAGCTCACCAGTGCTGATAGTGATTTCTGGACAAACGTACAGTCTGACGGTGGTGACATTCGCTTCGTTAGTGAGATACCTGGCAACGACCTCACTTGGTGGGACACTAACTGGGAAAAGCGGGTGCAAATCACCATTCCAGCAGCGTCAGTTGATGATGATCTCACCGATTTCCCGGTGTTTGTAGATTTAAATACTCTTGGGACGGGCTTCTTTGCTGACGTTGAGTCTGATGGGCGAGATATCAGAGTGCTTGATGACGCTGGCGTGCCAAACGAACTTGCCTTTGATTTGGTAGATATTAATACTGGTAGTGAATCTGGCGAGTTGCACTTCAAGGCAGCCAGTCTGTCATCAAGTACAGACAACGTTTTCTATGTGTATTTCAATAACCCAAGTGCATCAGCCTATGCAGCGGGAGACACCTATGGTTCAGAGGCCGTGTGGAGTAACAGCTTTGACGTTCGCTACGCGCTTGATGACAACCCGGCTTCAGGTGGGTTGCAGCTTGATAGTACTAGTAACGGTAATGATGCAACGTCATATCCTGGTATGACATCAGGTGATGTGGTAACTGGCTATATTGGTCAGGCAATCAATCATGATGGTAATGACGGCGCTGTTTTTGGAACTAGTTTGCCGTACGCTGGTGAATTTACTGCCTCTATGTGGTGGCGATCATCTGGTGATGGGTTTGCAATTTCGCGCGATGAGGGAGCTACTACCAAATTTGGTACCTGGACTGGAGGTAATTTCTTTACTCGAGTAGTGAGCAGTAGTGACACAACTCTCGCGGCACCTGCAGACGGCTCTTGGGCACACGTCGTCCTCACGCGAGATAGTTCAGATAAAATCGATGTGTATGTAGATGGAGTACCTAACCGTCTGTTCAGCGATGGAACGCAAGCGGGTCTTTCTGATTGGGAAAACATGGGAGGGCAACCTTCTCAAGGGTTTAGAGGTGAGTTGGACGAACTCCGGTTAGCTGATGTCAAACGAAGTGACGGTTGGGTCAGTACTGAGTTCAGCAACCAAAGTGATCCTGGAGCGTTCTATACTGCAGCTACCGTAGAATCGCTAGCATTTAGTAGTTTTGTAGAGCTGGATCACTGGGTGCAGCATTTTGACAGCACCGCAGAAGAGGCAGATATCTGGGTACAGGTAGATAGTATTGCCGCAGCAGCCTCGACTACTATCCAGTTGTACTACGGTAATGCGACCGCCGAGAGTACCAGTGATGAATACGCACCGTTTACCTACAGCACAACGACTGATCTGTACTACGTGGTGAACGATTCACAAACCAGTGACATTATTGTCTATAGTTACATCGATAATAACGAAGTTAGTATTGATGGTGCGGCAGCGGTGACGCTCCAAAGTGGTGAGACGACCTCGTTTACTTCAGCGCAGTACGCCTCTACTTCAGTTATAAGTGCCCTTGGTCCAATTACAGCTAGATCTACCGATGACGCTAGTGAGCCGCCAGTGCCGATTTCTTTTGCAACTACTACCCATATTACGACCACTAACCGTAACAACGAAGATTTCTACGTGTATGCGCCGTTTGCCACTACCGACGTGCGAGTCTTTGAGGGAGCGAATGTGGTGGAAAGTGCATCGAGTTCAGTCTTGGTTAACACAGCTGCCACTTACAATGTTGACCTCGGTGGTGGGGATGCTGGAATAATTGAATCTGACGAGCCTATATTGCTGTATCACAATAATGATACTGACAGTTATGTCGCGTATCCACCAACATTGCGCGATTTATATGGTGTCCATTCCAATGACTATTACTACAGTTCTATAAATGGTGGTGCCAGTGTAGAAATCTATTGTTCAAGTGGTGCTTCGGGCACGACTACCGGAATGACGCGTGGAGGATTAGAAGGTGGTGATGATTTTTGTACGGAAGGAGCCAATGGAACTGGTCCCGGCGTCCGGCTCACTAATCAAACTGAGCCAATTGGTGCCACCCAACAGGCTGATAGTGATGGAAACGAAAGTACTCGTTTCTTACCAACTCCCGAATTTGGCACTAGATATATTATTCCGGTTGGAGCGGACTATGCAACAATAGTGTGTGCACCACGGTTTGGAGCTGTAAATGTCGAAATGCAAACCGCAGGCGGAGCAACTCTTAATGCTGGTACCTGTACTCCAAGTGGAGAAAGCCCTGGTGTACTCAACTTTACAGCTGCATACAGTCAAGGGACCCAGATAGTATCTACTAATGGCGTTCCATTTTATACGTACTATGAAGAAGACGGGTCAGGTACAGCTGATGAGGATGAAACCAATACCTGGAGCGCAGTGCAAGCTAAGAAATTTAATTCATTATATGTACCCTTTGAAGTCGGTGCACAAGAAGTGAATACTGACGCACAGTACGAGCAGAATAATTTCCGGTGGTATGATAACACCAACGCCCTTACACCAGGTATCAGTTGGCCGGCCGAAGATGGTGGGACTCTTGGTGAAGGTGAAGCAATCGCGGCTGGTGGAGCTGTCAATCCGGGAGACGTTATGCGTTTGCGGATGAACCTCTTGGCTAATAATGGTACTGGGACCGTTGAGTCAACTACCTTCGAATTACAGTACGCACAAGCTCAAACTTGTAGCGCCGTAGTGGATAGTGCTTGGGTAGCGGTTGCGCCAATTGGTAGTACCACTCCAGCCTTTGCTGGCTATGATAATGCCAGTGTGGCTGATGGATCGACGCTCCCAAGTACGCTGTTGAGTGACAGCGATGTACTCGCCACCTACGAGGAGCAAAATGTCTCAGCGTTTATACCTAACCAAATTGATAACGGTCAAGCAGCTGAATTTGACTGGGCGATTGAAGTAATTGCGCCAGAAGTGAACACGCAATACTGCTTCCGAATGGTGCGAGCATCCACTGGTAGTCTGGCTACGTACGCAACCTATCCACAACTATTAACTGCTGGACCACCCGGCCAGTCTGCTTTGCTGACACCATTTAACAACGAACATGCTACATCAACCACGCCAAACTTTACGTTTGTGGCGTCTGACGTTGGTGGTGATGCGCTTGATTACGAGATCGAGATCGCTACTGATTTTGCCTTTAGTTCAATAGTTGAAGCAGCTGATTCTGTTTCTGATCCGTTTGATTTTGAAAACGTTGCCCTGGCTTCTGATAAGGCGCCGTTTAACAACGGACAGGTAGTGAAGTACCTCATATCAAGTGCATTAAGTAACGGTCAGACGTATTGGTGGCGCGTGCGCGCTATCGATACCGATGGGTCAAATACGTATGGAGATTACAGCACACCACGTAGCTTTACCGTAAACACCGCGGTGACCGTGTCCGAGTGGTTCCAGACGACCGATGAGCAGTTTGAGACCAACTCTTTGATCGGGGTGCGCACCAGTGGCTCTGACTCAGTCGAGCT
>Ga0306901_1000741_pt1 | contig 12356 bp, 26 predicted proteins | sample AntRauMFilla3767_FD_190431 | JGI IMG/M metagenome (GOLD analysis project Ga0306901, IMG submission 190431) | Saline lake microbial communities from Rauer Islands, Antarctica - Metagenome Filla 3 #767 (v2) (version 2) | ecosystem: Environmental > Aquatic > Non-marine Saline and Alkaline > Saline ... | reverse complement strand
GCGCTTCGAGTACGTCGAGATCGAAGGGGCCACGATAAAGCACCGGTACGTGATGCAGGCCCAGAAGCTGGGTCCACTCCACAGTCCTGTCCCATGAGAGGGCTACCCGGTTTTCATCCCAGATGGAGTACACCATGAAGTAGGAAGGTAGGTCCCTATATTCAACGGTGTGGACTGCATAGAGATTTTCCCCGGCTACCTTCCACTGCTCTGGGATAAGATGCCCAATCTGGCCCTGTAGTTGCTTCACCCAATTCCGGCTCGGGTGGTGCCTAGAGTCGATGGAGCGTGCATGGGTATGGTCCCGGTAGATGCTGGTTGCTTCGCCGTCCATCTTCTCAGTAACAACAATCTCGCCGCACTGAGCAAGTGGGGTGGCAAGGCCTTCCTCACGACTGTACGTGCGGTCATCCGTTGTAGCCCCTCCAGAAAAATGGAGGTGTGGTGTACGAGGGTATTTGTAGTAGTCGGTCATGGCGTCAACTGTTCAATTTACGAAGCTCTGCATAAATGCGGAAAATGACGACAACAAATTCTGCCATAACCCGCGTGATAAGAATACCAACCGCTGCTGCAATCACAGAACCTACAGCTACTCCTATGAACTCCCAAGTCGAGGGTGCGCAGAAATGGAAGCCTTCATGCCCGAATGTCCCACAGATTCCGGTTCCGATAAAAGTGGAGACAACGGTGAGAATTACGCCGCCCGCAACCAGCCCCAGATACAGGACCCATAGGATGCGGATGATTTCGCCGGTTATCAACGTCTCGAAACTAAGTAGATTCTTCATAGTATTGTCCTTTATATTGGTAGGGGGTAGCCTTCACAACTACCCAAATGCTTTACTTCATTTCTGCTTGCAAACACTGTAATGAATCCCGCAGGGTATCCGCTTGCTTTTTCGAGAACTTCCGTTCTACATACCCCTCGTGGGTTTCTACCCGGAGAATCTCGATGGTCTTAGATGCGAGCTGACTTAATGCGGCATCGCCCTCAAAAACATCGCCGTAGTATGTAGTGAATTCCCTATCACAGTTAAAATCAGCGTCGTTTATCACAGAGAGCCGGGTACCATCCGTGAATAGGACATAGGCTTTACTATCATCATCCACACAAGCTGAGGCACCCACCGCTGTCAGCGACCATATTACAGACTCCCCGTCCTTAGCTAACAGGAGGAGAGAGACAAAGCCCTCCGTTTTAGCTTTGTTAGCCACCACAATCGGGTCACGTCCTGAGGTAAAGGGTGATACCCTTTTCATGTTCCCACTGGAAAGGGGTGTCCTCTCGGAGGATCTCCAAAGTCTTTTCCTGAACCTTGGCGAGCCCGGCCTTCTTTTTTCGCCAGTATTCTTGCGTCCGGGCTATTTCTTCGGGGGTATAGTGTGTCTTAGCCATCCTCTCACTCCTGTTGGTTTTCCAGCTCTGCGATACGAGCCTTGAGTTCCTCGATCTCTTTGTGGGCCTCAAGATTCTCTTTAGCCGACTTGCCTACCAGCGTTGTGTAGGCATCCTGCCACTTTGCTCTGCGGCGGTCCAGCTCTTCGACTGTATCGAGCGCTCTGGGGAGCAGGTTACAGGCGAGCTGAACATACTCACAGGCCTGACCGCTCCCTTCTGAGACAGAGCCAAGCATAATCATCGTGTCGCCCAGATAGGAGCACTCAGAGACGTAGACGTAGCGGTACGTCGTGCCATCTGCCTCTTCCTCCTCTTCGACCTTGACACCACCGTCCCACTCCAAAGGCCAGTCGACCCATTCGGAGACGTCGGTGTGGCGTGCACGGGCGAACTCAATTTCTTCTTCCGACAGTAATACACTCATGGTTGGAATTCCTTGTCGTATTGGTCACAGGGGATTATGTGGCTCGTAGGGGGGGTCCAAGAAGGATCGAATAGACTTGACGCATTTGAGAGGACAAGCAACACGCCGACCCGATTGCTCACATTGGGCCACCAAGTCCTCCCCTTCCTCGTCAGACATTGGGTTGCCCTTCTCGATGCACTGGAGCGCCCAATCGGCCTGCTTGGTCTTTTCTTCAACAGTGACGCAGCGAGGCTCTTTGTGGTGTCTGACAATATCACAGCCGGTGAGCAGCGTCAGGATCGTGAGCGTAAGGATGATGTAGGGTAGCTTATTCATAGCTCTACTTGGGGTTGAAGGGTCTGGTTCTAGATGCAAGTGGCCGGGCATATTATGCAGCCTCCGGTGGCGTCTCGGTGTGGAGTTCCATTCCCCGCCCTGCTCGCTTTATCTGTACTCTCAGGTAGGCTTGGTCTGCCTCGTCATCGGGGTCCAGTGGTACATACTCAGATACCACCTCAACCTCTCCCCGGTCCACGGCATCGTGGAAGTTGCGAATCTGTTGCACCGCTGTGGCTAGAAGCTCTTTGCTCATGCCCCTAGCCCACCGGTACGACCTTCCGTTACGTACCCGTCGAGCCATAGCAGACGGCCCGATATTGGAGAGGTAGTAGAGATCGAGCCCTGCATCATCTTCCCCACGCTCCTGTAGCCATTGGCCGAAGGTAGGGGAGTGACGCTCTAGTTTTCGATAGCCCAGATACTTCGAGATACTCATACTCAGTCCTCAGGGTGTCGGTTACAACACTAGTACCCCAAGAACCGACCGCCGTCAAATATCAAGTATGTTCTACTATCAGAAGCCACTGCGGTTCCGGTACTTCGTCGAGCCCTAGCTCCTCGAAGAAAGGACCCATCTGAGCAAGCCATTCCTCTTGTGTGGGAGGCTCGGGGAACCCGTTACCAAGGGGGGTGACACGATCATACTCGTCACCCTTGAGGATCGTAGACCGCCAACACAGACAGTGGGCCTCATAGCTATCACTCCCACCCGTGAGGTGGGCGACGTGATCATGATTGTCTTCATCTTCCCAGAAGTGGAGACGCGAGCCCTCTTTGTAGAGGGCGTCCATCTCAGCCCAGCCGACCTCTTCGGGTAATTCAACGCCCCATGCCACAAATGCCTTTGCTACTCTTCCCATTTCAGTTCTCCAGTAAATTCTGTAACCGGGCAATAGAGCCCGAAACCAATGCTTCGATGTAATCATCTTCCCGGACGATAGCTGCGGCCAACCGGTGGTTGCCGTCACCAACGAGCCACGTCGGATCAGAAAAGCCCGCCACACCTACGTCTATATGGATAGGGCGGTCCCACCCGTGCACCACCAGCCATGCGACCCGCTCGATATGTTTCTTACGGCTGCATCTAGTCTCTTCGTTGTACTTGGTGCTGTCAGGGGCTTGGAGACAGCCTTGCTCGACTACCTCAGTGACCTCTTCAATGGTAAGCGGTGTGTCGAGGTCCTTCCACCAAACGAGTGTGTCGAAGGGGTCGTTCTTTGCTTTCAGGCGGCTGACACTAACGGGATGGGGCCGGGGTACGTCAAACATACAGCTCTCCACGCGGTAGTAGTTCTAACACTACCTGATACCACAGGAGGGTCTATTCGTCAAAATCAATCACTTCTACGTGGGCATGAAGCCTGTTATAGAGCCCGGCCTCTCTCAGCTCTTTGATGTTCTCGAAGCAACCGGCCTTGATCAGGAGGCTCTCCAGCACGTGAATGACCACACTGTTGACAATGAAGCGAGCGGGATTCTCCACGGAATCCAAATTGATGCGCTGCTTCCGAATGTCCTCGTTGACCGTTTTTTGGACCTCTCGAATCTTCATCTTGAGGGTCCGGTGCCAGTTCTTCCCTAGACCGTCATCCAACACGCCTTGGAGGTCAAGATACGTGTCCTCCTCTTCGAGGGCCACCGGGGACTTGATCGCCTCGATGCTCACCTTGGTGCAGATGGAGGCAATGCGCTTTCTGAAGTCTAATTTTGCCATGCTCAGTACCTCTGTAGCTTAAAAGCCGTCGTCAATGGAGTCGGCTAGGTCAGTAGCCATCTGCTTGTCTTGCTCGTCCAGCTCCGTAAGGGCTCGACTGATATTGCTGAGTGCTACCTTCAACGAAGTGAACACTCGTTTCTGTGCCTCAGGTACGTCCTCCCAAGAGTCATCCTCTTGGGCCTTCTCCAAAGCATGGGTGCATTCAGTGATCTGATCAATGACACCGTGCTTTTGTTGGATGCTGCTCATAATATGCCTCTACCTGTTAGTCAGTATCGAATTCGGGTTGGTAAGAAAAAATGGATCTACGGTTGGCGGCGGCCTCTTCGGCACTGATCTCACGACCTGAACCCGCCCACTCACGAATCCTCTCTAAGGCCCTGTCACGTTCTGCTCGCTCACGAATATCTTCAACCTCAGAGTCGGCGGCCACCACGTAGCCACCGGAGTACCCCATCACCTCGCCTGCGGGGTGGGACTTATTTATGCGGGGCGTGTTGCCGGTATACACCACCTCCTCTCTCCGGCGGTGGTTGGTTATCCGATCATAGAAGGCCGCCGCCGCACCCGCAATGCCCGTCAGATCCTCGTAGCAGTCCTCCAAGGTGATCTCTTCAAAGGCCGCATTGAGGTTTGCAGAGGAAATGTATTCATCGGCAGATCGCTCCATGACAGCCTTTTCGGCTACCATGTAGGTGGCCTCAAGGTCAGTAGGGAAGCATATTAAGAGGTGATCATAGAGGGAGAACCGGTACCTATCCTCTCGGTTCCTATACGTATACGCAGGTGCCTCAGGAGTCAGTCTCTTCTCTGTGAGGAACGTATAGTGGACGGCACAATAGTCCTTGTACTTGAAGAGGCGGGAAGGCTCTCCAAACCGCTCGTGATACTCGTGGAGTTCCTCTAGAATCCCCATTGGGAGCGGCCACCACTTCGCCAAGGCGGGGTGGATATTTGCAGACTGCCGCATCGCCTTGTTGAAGTAGTTAGAAATCATGGTCGAAGCGCCTCTGCGAACTGAGGAAGGATAGTACCGGTCTTGTCTCGGATGATTACGTCACAGTAGCCTGCCAGTGCTGTTGAGCCGGGGTTGACCTCAATCACCTTGGCACCATTCTCATAAGCCATCTGTGGGATCGAGGACGCAGGGAACACCTGTCCACTGGTACCAAGTATCAAGCAGACGTCGGCGGCCTCTGCAGCAATCTCAGCGGCGTAGAACACCTCGTCATCAAGGGGCTCTCCATACAGAACAATGTCGGGCCGGATAATGTCCCCGCACTCACAGGTATCGCCCAGCTCCAGCTCGGAGTATACGTGACAACCGTGACACTTCATGCGGTTGAGCGTGCCGTGGAGATAGGCAATAGGCACCGGATCATATCCACGCTCTGCTACGGCTCTCTCAGTGAGGCCGTCAATATTCTGCGTGGCAATTGTGAGATCACGGTACTGAGAGATTTCAGCCAGAGCGTAGTGCCCGGCATTCGGTTCTTTTCCCTCTAGAGCCTTGACTCGGAACTCCCGGTAGTACCGGGTTGCAGCCTGAGGGTCCCGGTCCATCATGCGCTTATGGAGCATTTTCTCCATGTTCTGGTCGATGAAGTTCCCTTCCTCGTCACGGAAGGTGTCGATCCCAGATTCCTTCGACATACCGGCCCCGATGAAAGCTAGGACCACTTCTGCCTCTTGGAGGTACTCGATTGCTTGTTCAATACTCATTATGGATTCCAGAAAATGCCGTTTTGGTAAAACCACTGCTGTACTGCATCGGTGTGAGCCGGGAACGCCAGCTCCATATCCTTCGAGATCATGACTCGATCGGTGGCCTCAGTGGAGGGGTGAAGTCCGGGAGCTGATCGAAGGGGAAGTCTCTAAAGGAATCAGACGGTTCCAGCTCTACACGGATTGGGTCTGTCTCACCGATGATAAGCACGGTCGTACTGCCATTCGCCACATCAAAGAGACTGACGTTCTCTGCAGGGACCGTAATCCCAGCCTCTTCCTCTAGCTCACGAACAGCACCTTCTTGCCACGTCTCACCTAGCTCGATGAAACCACCCGGTAGTGCGAGCTTCCCTACCTGAGGCTCAATGCCTCGCTCGATGGTGAGCAATTGGTTCTGCACCAGACGATCACCTGTCTTATCGAAGCCCCATAGTTGGACCGGGACGAGCAAGAGAGCCACCGGCAGGGGGTTGACATAAGTCACCATCTCGCAGTTGCGACAGGTGGCCGGGAACTCAGGGAGATCATTGGGATCAAGCTCGAAGCGTGCTCCACAACCGGAGCAGTGTGTGTTTTTCAAGGGCATGGACATACCGTTTTCAGTTAGGTTTTTGTTTTGACTTGGTTTCTTTTTTCAATAGATCATAGGCCATGAGACGCCCCATCCTTTTCATTACCACCCGTTTCTGACGTTCCAACTGAGCAATAGGGTATTCACTGGTGCTTAGCCACGCACCGTCAGGGGTCCACATCATAGCCACAAAGGTGTAGGTGTACTTTTTGTCTGCCCGCGTACTCACGTTTCCCGTAGTAACTCTCCCCTTAGCACCCTCGCACAGCCCCTCTTGAAACGCTCGGTTCCAGTGTGTGTTTTTTAAGGGCATCTCGTGTTATTCTCCACAGGAGGACAGCATACGCATCAGCGATCGAATCTGCCAAACGTAAATAGGGTAGGGCTCGTAGTCCTCATTGGACATATCGAGCCGCTCGATTTCGTCGAGTAGTGTACTCAGCATGAACGAGTAATACAAGGCTCCATCCCCACGGATGAAGATGCCGGTCCAGTCTTGGTAGCCATTCTCTTGGATGAACCTGACCGGCCCCGTCTCCACTCGCTCGTTATCGTCGAGCTGAATGGTCCTCGTCTCTTGCATTCTCTGGACCCGGTGGTCCATCTCCTGCAAAAGGTCCATATAAGGGGTCAGGCCGCAGATAGCCTCGAAGGCCGTAGACGCCGAATGGGAGAAGAGTTCCTCGGAGCCGTTCAGGACCTTGGCATACCACGTGGTCCCTTCATCATCATGTACCTCTAGAATCTCGATCTCAGTGGCTACCCAGCACTTCATGAGGTCGAGGGTATACATCTGACCCTCCACATGCTCCCAATCACCCGGAAAGGCCTTCTGTAGGTGCGTGAGGATCGTCTCAGGACTCAGGTTCGTCATTGTCTTCCCGGTCTTTGTCGTGGAAGTGGCAGTCGAGGGCGTAGGCGATCTCTTGTCCAAGGTCGCCGTCCCCTAGTCCCCAATCGTGATACGAGTCGCCGTACTTACGGTCGGCTTCCTCGATCGTCTCGATGATTTCGAGAGATCGGGGGTCGTGGTCGATGCCTTGGTCCCACCGCTCCGCTGGGGTCGGGTTGTAGTCGGGGTCTCCCTCACTGCTCATTGTCGGAATCTCCGGTATCAGGCTCCAAACGCATAGCAGCCATAAGCTGGGAACTAATCTCTCGCTCCACAGTGACCTGCTCAAGGTCCGGCAGTCCGATTACGAAGCGGACCGTATCGGGATCATCCACGTTCTTCGTGATAATCATGCTCTGGACAAGCCCGATTTGGACGCCATCGGCAGTAATCACGCCGTTGGATAGCATGACGTCATCGGCTCTCTGGAGGTGGAGCCTGAGGCCGGAAACAGCCTCGTCATGGTTCACGACGGTTTCAGGGGTGGTGTTCACTTTGTAGGTATAGCTGTCATCAGGCATACTCAACTCCTATTACTTGTGGTGTGATTTTCTAAGGCGGGGTAAGGAGGGTGTGGGAATTGAACCCACGTGCCGGTTTCCCGACGCCTCACCGTTCCAAGGTGGCACATTACCGCTCTGTCAACCCTCCGTGTATACTAACGCTTTGGTACCGTACCTGATTCCATCCGGTACGTATCGTAGGGTACCAAAGCGTTGGTCTTGTGTAAAGGGGAATACCCTTCCTACCAGCAACGGCTTCCGGGAGGTTGACCTGCTAGAGGTACACAGGCACAACGGGAAGCGTAAGGATCAAATTCGGGAATGCCGCCCTCGGAAGGGCACTGCTCTTGACCTTCACGGGTGAAGTATTCCAGTCTCCCTGAGCGACACTCTGTGGAGTCAAAGGAGTTCACTAGTGACGGAGGTGGCCCATCGGAGCACTCATAATACCGCAAGACCTCGCAGCACCCTTTATCCCCGCGAATATCTTCCTCATACACACACTGATAGTCCACGCACGATTCATTGTAGTCTTCTCGATAGGGACAGTCCCAATCGGATTCACATTCCCCGTTATCCCGTCTGATCTCTTCGTCAGTTTTGGGGATACAGTCACCATAGATGCTATCACACTTCTCGTCATCTCGACACTGCCAGTCATCTCGGCATTCCCGATCGTTATCTTCTTCCCAGCACCCCGTGATCGGTACTACGGCCAGTGATAGCAAAACGCCTAACACAATCAACAACTTCTCCATATCTTCTCCAGTCCTTCATAGTGGGGCCTATTAGGCCTTGTTAGTGACGAATCTCTCCGGCACGCTAATGTGCTTCTCTTTCGGGTGCATCTGCTGGTACATATCAGACCATTCCTGAAACGTATCAGCCTCGTCCAGTATCCGCTTCTTTTCACGGTCTGGCAAGGACGTGAGGATCGAAGGAACGGTGGCCGGTGTCTTGTCGGGGCCGATAGCCACCATCACGAACTTCCCGGTGGTGCACTTACGACGCTCCCCTGTTTTGGGATTCTCCCCGAAGAGGTCAACCTCGATGTGCATCGAAGAGGAACCTACCTTCACGAGACGTGCTACGACCTCCACCATTTCAGCTTCGTAGATGGGATTCTCGAAAGCTACAGACTCCATCGCTGCCGTCACCACGTCCATCTTGGCGTGTTTGAGAGCTACGATAGCAGCGGCCTTGTCCATCATCGCAAGGGCCATGCCACCAAAGAGTGTGCCGTGGCTATTCGTCTGGCCCGGTAGGACCAGATCACACAGGGAGTAGAAGAGGTGCTCTTCGATTTCAACAGTCATTTGGTGCCTTATTGGTTGCGCCTTACCACATTCAGGAAGGAGGCGTACTTATTGATCGTACCTTCTAGGAAATCTACCGACCGCTCGATATTGTCTAGCAGTGCATCCTCCCAGCCGTCAACACCAAACCCTATTCCCATGATATTTTGAGAATGCGTACCACCCCCGTAGCTAAAGGATTTACAGATCCAGATCACCGTATCGTCGGTTACGTCCTCTAATTCATCGGGGAACCTGCGACGGTACTTTCCTTTAGTGTAGCCTTGTATACCGCCCCAGAGGTCGCCCCCTAGATTTACGTATTGGCGATCCCCACGAGGACTGTACATATACCCACCGATTGCAGTAACAGAGGACTTAATAACGGGACCCCAATCCTTCGATGGGTAAACCGCACTGACCTTGGTAGATAAGAGGTGGGGGATCTGCTTTCGACGATCAAGGGATTCCTCCCTCCACCCATCACGGATCTCAACGTACTCCTCTCGTGTGAGACGATCTTCGTCTCGTGCCTCTTGTAGCTCGGGTTTAACTTGACGCCACTGCCAGTCGTAGAAGTACCACTGTAGCTCTTCGGTAAGACTCATTCAGGACTACAGATGTTCCAGTAATTGTTGGTGGGCCTCCGACTTCTCAGAGGCCATCTCACGCAGGAGGTCTATCTGATCACCCAGAGCATCCCGGTAGCCTCCAAGACCTGAACCGTAGGTTCTCTCGGTATCACCACCCCTACACGCCCAGATCACTACCCCGTCATCTAGTTTTGAGGACAGGTAGATATAGTCGGATACGAAAGGGAGGATGCCACCAATAAGGATACCATTCCCGTATCGCTTGTATGAAGGCTCCCAACTAGCAGAGAGGATTTCAGATGCCCATTCAGCGAGGCCTTCACCTAGACTCTCAATCCGATCACGATTCTTTTCAGTGGCATCCAAACGGATCTGCTTCAGGAGGTTACGATACCTGCTCAGGCGCTTTTCGGCACAACGGAGGTACCACCTGTAGTAATACCACTCCAGCTCCGAATCTAACCAGTCTGTGAGCGAATCGCTCACTCGTCTTTACCTCGTTCTTCATACCACTCCCGGCGCTTCTTGTCCCAAAAGTCTGTTCTTTTCTTCCAGCGTTTCCAGCGATCCAGAGAACCATCCTCTATGAGCATACGACGCTTCTCCATCGTCAGGGGATCGACGCCTTCCTCATTTAGGAGTTCTAGGTTGCGTTCAATGGCAGCCTCGAACTCGTCCGGGGTCATGTGCTGGGCTTCTTCCAGCGGTGGACAGGCGGCAAGCACGTCTCGCAGTGAATCCCCTACAGCTTGCCACGCATCTCCCACATCTCCCCAAGCCTCTGATATGCTAGCCCCAGAGGTGTCACGGGCTCGGGCATAGGTGCGGGCCTCACGATGTAGATGTAGTAGGGCCAGCCCTTTGTCTGGAGATAGAGACTTGGCATAGTCATGGAGAGCTTCCAGTTCGGCCCTCTCCCGTTCGGCCCTCTCCCGTTCGTGCCTCGCTTCCATCTCAGCACGCTCCCGCTTATGCCTCTCTTTCAGTTGGCGTCTGAGGGTCACGTAGATCCAGATAGTAGCGACAAGGGTGATGCCGCCCACAACTAATACCAATGTCTCTACCATTTGTGCTTATCCTAGCTTGCTCAGGGTGCGTGCGCTGTACGTCGAGGACCAGTCCCAATCATCCTGCATCCAGTTCCGATACTGACTACCATTGATAGTCAACGTATCGGCATCTGTCAAATCCAGCATGGCGATAAGCTGGTCGTACACATGGGCGTACGAGATTGGCGTGTCCACCGAAAACGAGAGGTACCGGTCAGGGTCATCGTGCTCTCCGGCTTCCAGCACGTCGAGTCGGTTCTGGAGGTCTTCCCGACATTCTTCCTCGTACACCTCCATCGCCTCTTTGTAGGAGGCGATATGCTCTTCCCGGTTCTTTTTAACCGTCAGCATCAGGGTACCTTTATCGACGGTGATCTCAAAACTGTTCAAAGAACGTGTGCTCATTGGTCTTCCTTCTGTTCTAGGTGTTGTTGCCATCTATTTTCGTACTTCCACCAGACCCATTTAGGCAGCTTCGCCCATTTGGCGAGCCTCTGGGCCAGTTCCTCGGAGAGCGGGGCCTTCCCGGCCATAAACCGGTACAGGTAGTCTCGATCAATCTGTGAGACTTCAATGAAGTCTGCCGTCTCGATCTCCAGCTCTCGGAGTGTCTCTCTTAGCACCTGTCCCGGACTCTTTACAAGGTCCGGTTGGTACGTCTTTAGCTCGTCTTCGGAGTCCATATCACTTCCTCCACTGGCTTGATGCGAATGAGATCGGTACCACTCACTTCGACTTCATCGTTCATGTACTTACCCATTCGGCACTTGTCTTCGAGCCAGCCTTCCTTCATGTGGTCGAAGAACTCGTGAGACCGCTCGACCATCACGTCAAGCACTTCCTGAGAAGGGGCTTCTGCGAGGTAGATACCCACGCTGTAATAGCACTCGTTCCGGCTAGGGCCGTCGTACTCACGAGGTTCTCTTCCCCCCTCTTTGAGCTTCTCGTTGCGTTCAATGGCGGTCGCACGGTATTTATGGATAGCGGCCTCAGACTCCCACATTTCACACGGCCAGCTATTGCCCAGACCGTCATTCCACATACCGGGGGTCGGTACGATGGTAGAATACCGGGGGTACCCGTTATCGTCCGGGTACGACATTACGATGGTGTCGAACATCTCTGGGACTTCGGGCTCGTTCTCCCGGACCCACTCTGCGAGCTGATCACCGTGCGTACCATCATGAGACGCAGTAACATAGGCCCCCAACTGGCGCTCAAAATTACCTGCATAGCTGTCGGTATGCACCCGGAAAATATATCGCTCTTGAAAATACTCGTAGCTCATTTATACGTCTCCACTAAAGTAACAAACCCTTTCAGAATACCCCACCAGACACCTATGACAATGCCACTGAACGTCTTGAGGTTCAAGCCGATGGCGGTATCGTAAGGTTCACCAATGAAGATAGCCTCGACTCCCCAGCCCAGACACCAGCCGATACCGTAACAGATTAGCATCCATAGAGGCCAAAACACAAAAATAGTGTAGAGGGCGTCATCATCTTCCCACATACTCATATCAGTCCTCTCTGCGGCAGAAGTCGGGGTGGAGATCTTTGTAAAGCCACGTGATGTGCAGTCGGGGTGCTATCTCCCACTTCTTCTCACGCTCGGGCCACAGGTGCGCCTCCAAAGCCCAGAGGGCCTCCCAGAGGTGGTCGTCCTCCCAATCTTCATCCGTGCTCTTACTCGGAATCGGGTCGCTGACGAAGATTTCGATCCGGTAGTTGGCATCTCCAGTCTCGGGATCGTAGGATACCTCCGGCTCCACAGCATAAGCGTCCGGGAAGAACTCGGGGATAGCCTCTAGAGCCCGCTCAGCTTCTCCGTTATGCCCACGGGCAGCCCATTCATTGGC
>Ga0306901_1000739_pt1 | contig 12364 bp, 12 predicted proteins | sample AntRauMFilla3767_FD_190431 | JGI IMG/M metagenome (GOLD analysis project Ga0306901, IMG submission 190431) | Saline lake microbial communities from Rauer Islands, Antarctica - Metagenome Filla 3 #767 (v2) (version 2) | ecosystem: Environmental > Aquatic > Non-marine Saline and Alkaline > Saline ... | reverse complement strand
ATCTTGGCGGACGAGCATCAAGACGTGAACGGTTCACAAAACAAGATTCTCGAACTCTTGGCAGCCTTCCATGACTCACCAAACATCTTTGCCGTGGGCGACGAAAAGCAAGCGATTTACCGATTTCAAGGTGCATCTTTAGAAAACTTTCTCTACTTTACGCAGCAGTTTCCCGGCACAAAAGTCATTTCGCTGACTAGTAATTATCGTTCTGGACAGCCAATCCTAGACGCCGCACACAGTTTGGTAGAAGTCGCAGAAGACGGTCCGTTGAAAGACTTGCGTGTGCCTTTGGAGGCGAAGGCGGTTGTGGGAGCGCACGTAACCAAACGGACATTTGTGCACCAAGCAGTAGAAGATATGTGGCTGATTAAAGAAGTGCAGGCGCAGCTCGACGCCGGAGTAGAACACAAAGAGATTGCGGTGATAGTGCGTACAAACAAAGAAGTGGAAACAGTCAGTGCATTTTTGCGTAAGGCGGGATTTCCCGTGACGGCTTCCGCCGATGGAGATATTTTGCAACACCCCGTCACTCAAGCAGTGCAAGGGCTTATTAATGCGGTGATTACCGAAAAAAATGAGCAAGCGCTGTTTACCGTGTTGCATGGTGCATACTGGGGTATTTCTATCAGTGACTTGGTTAAGGTACTGTCGGCTCGTTCATACGACGTTTCGCTATGGGACATCTTGTCTGATGTGTCACTGCTGGAGTCATTAAACGTAGAAGATATTGATGCCTTGCAAAAAGTCGTTGCGGTCATAGAAGCAGCGAGGGAAAAAGAGGTGCATGAAGCACCGCATCGTGTGCTGGAATACGTGCTGCAACAAAGTGGCTTTCTCACTCATCTAATGAAACACGATCCGTTTGAAGGGACTCGTGTGCTACGGAGGTTGTACGACGAAATCGAAGAACTGGTGATTCGTGACGGGGTGGGAACTCTGCGAGAAGTGAGCCAAACCTTCGTCACACTGCAAGCGTATCGATTGAGACTCAATGCACCGTTTATTGAAACCAATGACCAGGCAATCCAAGTGATGACAGCACACAAGTCCAAAGGATTAGAATTTTCCACCGTGTTTGTGCTGCATCTAACAGACAGTGCCTGGTCTGGCGCAGGAAAGAAAACCTACTTTGATATACCACTACCAACCCAGATGGATGTTGAAAAAAGTGTTTTCATTGAAGACGAACGGCGGCTGTTATACGTGGCGATGACACGAGCCAAGCATGATTTATTCCTTTCACTTTCCCAAACTAACGCAGACGGAAAAGAGCTAGTGGAGGCTCGGCTGCTGGACGAGGTGGAAGATCAGTTGATTGAGGTTGTGGGAACTGAACAGGAGAGTCAGTATTTTGACCCCTTGGCATCACTCGTAAAGGAATCTAAGACTATTGAGATTGATGCGGGATTGCTCACACACCTGTTGAAGGAACGTGGCTTCTCAGCCACTTCGTTGAATAACTATCTACGGAGCCCGTGGGATTATTTCTATCGAAATGTACTACGGATTCCTGAGACTCAGGCGGTACATATGCAGTTTGGTACCGCCGTCCACAATACGCTTGAATACACCACAGCTTTTCACACCAAAAATAAAGTTCTCCCTGCAACAGCAGAAATGAAAAAGAAATTTGAGCAAGAGCTCAGACGATTGCCCGTTGGAGTTGAAGAGTACACCCGGTTACATGAGAAAGGGTTTGCAGCGCTACTGACGTACGTGGAGCATCTCGCGGGCGAGCTGCCAGAAGATACAAAAGAGGAACTTAAGCTGCGTGTACACTTAGAGACTGGTATTCCGGAGCTACCTGAAGTTATTTTGACTGGTAAGTTAGACCGAATTGACATCACTAACGGAAAAGCATTTCGCGTAGTTGACTACAAAACCGGCAAGCCAAAGTCACGCAATGTGATTGAGGGAAATACCAAAGGTTCTGATGGCGGGTACAAACGACAGTTAGTTTTTTACGCGCTACTGCTTTCTCTGCATGACGATGAGCGCTATCAATGCAGGACAGGAGTTCTGTCTTTTGTTGAACCGGATACCAAAGGGGCGATAAAAGAAGAATCATTCATTGTGACTGACCAAGAGATTGCAGACTTGAAACAAGAAATCATTGTTTCTACGCAAGCAATTATTAGCGGTGAATTTCTTACTCAACCGTGTGAAGAGACTGATAGTGAGTATTGTCATTTTGTACATCAGCTGAAGCGCTAGAAATACCAAAAAAAGGCACCCCGTGGGTGTCTTTTTCATAGCTTCTAATCAAGAATTGGAAGTTCTACTGATTGGTAGCAGCCTCTGACGTATCCACTGCAGCGGGGTCAAAGTTTCCATCGAGTTGGTCGATGAGGTTTTCAACAATACCTTTTACTGTGTCGTAGGGCTGTGCACCGTTGATAACTGCCTCTTGGTTACCTACGCGCAGAATTGTGTAGGGAGTACCCCGAGCACCAGCGTCAAAACCGTCACGAATACTGTCTTCTACCGCTTTTTCCATTCGACCTTCGTCCACGCAGGTTAAATACTGACTTCTCTGAATCCCACTGTCTTCTGCGTATTGTGCGAGTTTTGTTACGTTGGTCGCTTGATCAAGGGCTCTTCCTTCAAAGACTAGATCTGAAAAAGTCCAAAATGCATCGTTGCCCCCAATGTCACCAACGCAAAGGGCCGCTTCAGAAACTTTCGGTGAGTTGGGATGCAGCTGGGCGAGGGGAAACTGTCGGTATACCCAGGCTATTTTTCCTGTCACACCATACTCGTCCATGATTTGGTGCATAGTTCTGTGGTATTTCTTACAAAACGGGCAGTCATAGTCCGAGTACTCAATCATCAAAATTGGAGCGTTTGGATTGCCTAGGACATAATCAGTTTCATCGATCGTTCGAGCGGTCCCATCAGTCAATTCATCTGGAGTTGCTTCTGGAGTCTGGTTAGCGCCTTGATTAGCGGTCCCACCACTTTGATTTGTAAAAAAGATAGCAATTGCAATCATGGCAAAGCCAATGATAATTGCAATAGGGAGGACTGGTGAACTATTTTGTTGGGTTGGTTCCATATGCCAAGCACTTAATCTTAATACAACAAAGTATAGCACGTGTCTGACATGGTATACTCTGCGTTAATGGAATTAGTTGATGCGATTATTCTTGGCCTGGTGCAGGGAATTACTGAATTTTTGCCAGTCTCTTCAACGGGGCACTTGGTACTGGTGCGGGACTGGCTTTCAATGACGGATATAAACGCGCTTGCGTTTGATGCAATCTTACATTTTGCGACAGCGGCAGCTATCATTCTCTATTTTAGAAAAGACTTGTGGGTGCTATTGCAAGCAGCACTGCGTAAGCTCAGTCGACTGCCAGTAAACGAACGCGATTTAACGCTGCTCTATGCGTTGGCGATTGCTACTGTGCCAGCAGTAATCATTGGCTTATTGTTCGAATCGATTGTGACAGAGTATTTACGCACTTCGTTGATTGTTGCAGGAGTACTGTTTGCTGCTTCTTTGTTCTTTATGTACTCAGAATGGAAATATTATTTACGACCTGTTCACGGCTCGATTACTTTAAAAAGAGCTATAGGGATTGGTTTCTTTCAAGCACTTGCACTGGTGCCAGGAATGTCACGCTCAGGAGCAACTATAGCAGGAGGTATGCTCTTAGGGTTAAACCGATACGAAGCATCGCGGTTTTCCTTCTTGCTCGCCATACCGATTACCATCGGTGTTGGTGCAAAGATGCTGCTTGATCTTCTCAAAGAAGGAGGAATGATAGACTGGTATCCCATTACTATTGGGGCAACGGTCGCGTTCTTTACTGCCTTGTTGGTCATTCATTTCTTTCTGGCATTCATCCGTAAATACACATTGTGGCCGTTTGTCTGGTACGGCATTATTTTGGCTGGAATGGTCGGATACGTTTCTCTCTTTACGATTTAAAAACTCCCAGCTGGGAGTTTTTAAAAAAGAAGTGAGTGAGTCATAGCCGCATCATCGGGTTCTTCCCAGTGGGCGATATCAAGCGGAATTTCTTTTTTGCGATGACCGTCTTTAAACTTCACGTGGCCATGTTTGCGAGCATATTCAAAAATATTTTTGGTCACTTTCACATCTTGTTCGCAGTACTTCATGATTTCTTTTATTTTTCCTTCTCGCCACCAGCGCACGGCCTGGAGACCATCGGCAGATTTTTTGGCGCCTAGCGTTGCTTGGGCGATACTATCTAGACGCAGACGTCGACCCAAAGAGGTTTTGATGTCTTCAAGAATATCAATACTTTTAATCTGCGAGAGATCGCCCGGGTAATACTTATTTAGTAGGGGAATATCAAAGTGGTTGCTGTTATATCCAACTAAGGCATCTGCCTTTTCAATGATTGGCCACAATTCGTCTAGGTTGTCGATGGTTACTGTAGTGTAGGTTTCTGTGCCGTAGTCGTAGACGGTACCGACTGAGATTTCCAGAGCAGTCGGGTCATTTGAACCGACCTCTTGAAAAATATTTTGCGTTTCCAGGTCAAATACTACGTAGCGCATGATGGATGTGAGTATAGCATATTCACCTCAGCAGACGTCTGCAGTCTCGTTTGTTGATGTAGAAAAAAATATTTAGGCAACACTCATGAAGTTTATGAGTTCGGAGAGCTGGCCTGAACGTTCTTCTCCTGAGTTGAGATTTTTCACAGTGAGATTTCCTGAAGTTACTTCGTCTTCACCAATCACAATGACAAACTTCGCTCCTTTCTCACCGGCCGTACCGATTCGCTTACCGATTTTTTGTGTGCCAATGTCGGTGGAGGCGGATAGCCCGACTTGTCGTATTTGGTGAGCGATGGTTTGTCCGGGTAGATTTTCCTTGGCAGACCAAGGAATAACAACAACGTCAGCCGCGGTATTTTTAATATTGGTTGGAAGCAGCTTGTGTGTTTCCAGAAAATCACGCATAGTCACGTCTCCCATCCCAAAGCCGATACCGGAGATAGGATCTTCATCGAACATGCTGGTGAGATTATCATAGCGACCGCCACCCAGCAGGGAGCGGTTATTTTCTCCGGAGACATCAAAGATTTCAAAGATGGTACCGGTGTAATAATCAAAGCCTCGCGCCAAACTCTTATCAAAGACAACGTTTGTGATACCAAGCTCGGCGAGGCCTACTACGACGTCAGTCTGTTCATCACTTTTTTCCAACATGATAATGATTTCTTCAGCAATAGTGTCGTTTTCGACAATCTTTTGGAGCTCTTCGCGGTACTCACTGCTATCGATTTTATTTTTGCGATCGTTGAGTCTGGTGATGGCTGGAATGGTTGCTTCGTTCACACCAAGCGAAAGATAAAGTCGCTCCATTAGGTGACGGTCATTAACTCGTATTTCGAACATGTCTGGGGTTGCTCCCATATCAATCAACGTCTGCTGAGCCAGAGCAATCATCTCCACTTCTGCCGAAAAGTCAGCCGCCCCAAAAATATCGCAATTGAGTTGCCAGTGTTCGCGGAGTCGACCTTTTTGGGGGCGCTCGTAACGGAACAAATTAGGAATAGAGTACCAACGTAACGGATAAGAAAGCGCCCGAGCTTTTTTGGCGACCATTCGGGCGATCGTTGGAGTCATTTCTGGACGCAGTGTTACTTCCCGTTCGCCCCGGTCAACAAACGTGTACGTTTGCTCATTTACCATTTCTTCATTGGCTGCCCCTTTGGCACGATATAAATCCGCTGGTTCGAGAATAGAAGCATCGTACCGCTCAAAGCCAAAACTCTCGGCGGTGCGGCTCCACATGTCAAAAATATAGCGCTGGATCGCCATATCCTCTGGATAAAAATCGCGCACGCCTTTATACGAGTCAGTTGATAGATGAGTCTGTTTCATAATATAGATTGTAGAAGAGTCGAGAGACTAAATCAAGTTAGTGTTGCGGTGTAGCAGGATTAACGTGCAGGGTTTGCAGGCGAGCATCGGTAGCTTTTTGGATGACTGCTTGGAGCTCTCTAGGGTCAGGGAGTCCAGCAGAGCGGAAGTTGCTTTCAAAGTGGCTGGCTGTTTGCGCATTGAGCGTGCCGAAGTTGAAGAAAGTGGGGATGAGGCCTTTGATAGAAAACTCGATATCTTGCAGACGCTCTAGACGAAAGATACTGACGTTTCGGTTGAAGAACCTGATTTGGTCAATCAGAATAATTCGTCGGTCAGTGATAATCCATAAATCAAGATAGTAATGTGTCCAGATAGTGAAGCCTGCCAGTAAGGTAAACACGAGCCAACCCGCCATTACAAAAGCAATGACTGCCGTGTACTTGGTCAGACTAATATCAAAAGCTGCCAGGGTGTCGGGAAAAATGAGCAGACCAGTGAGGATGAAGAATGGAATCAGCAGCATGACAAACGTGCCAAACAATTCAGCCATAATGACAAACCAATGTTTCCGCACCATTTTCAGTACTTTCTCATCAGGCTCCAGCTGGATTTTCTCAAATAACATACAATTAAATAGTGAGTAGGATTAGTCCCATAATGAGCAGTAAGGGAAACGTGCTGATAAAAAACGTAATCAGCGTGATGCGACTGACTCGTTCATCGGTGCTGTAGGTATTCCAGTGGTAGTACAGTACCGCAGAAAAAATTACGTACGCTCCGGTAGTCAAATACATCGCCAGTAACAGCAGGGAATGCAGAGACATGGTCGGTTCAGCGAGAGTTGCAATATCGGGCATATTAATAGTGTAGCACTGAAACTCGGTCCACTTCGTACTGGTCTTTGAGTGTTTCTGAGGTAAAGCCGGTGCGTTCCGCGGCAATGGCGATTTTGACCACTTGCTCGGGCTCGTGCTCAATCCACAAATGTCCGCCAGGTTTTAAATGAGCGGGTGCTTGGGTAATGAGTTGTTTGATTATTTCCATGCCTTCATTTCCACCATAGAGCGCTAGGTGCGGTTCGTTTGTGACGACTGATTCATCGGTCCGGTCGAGCGATTCGTCAATGTACGGAGGGTTACACAAAATGACATCAAATGTGTCTGGAATGTCTTTAAATAAAGTGGTCTGGAAAAGCGCATATCTTTCCGGGGGAATGCCGTTTTCGGCCAGATTCTTTTCAATGGTCGGCAAGTGGGCGGCATCAATTTCAGAAAACGAAACATGGGCTTCAGACAGAGCTTTGGCAATGGCGACACCGATGCAGCCAGAGCCAGCGCAGAGGTCGAGTACGCGAATCGATTTTTCAGCCAGGCCCAAGGAGAGAGTAGTGCCGTTTTTCATAGTTTCAATGGCTCGTTCGACCCAGAATTCTGTTTCAGTGCGGGGAATCAGCGGGTGCGAATCGAGCCAGATAGTGCAATCAAGAAAGGGAGTAAAGCCAATGATATACGCCAGCGGTTCACCTAACGCTAGGCGTTTGCAGTCGGCATAAAAAGCGTCGTTTTTTACCCCTTGGTATTTTTCAGTAAGTAGCCACTGAATTTCTTTGTCTTCCATAGTACAACTATGCAAAAACTCAGAACAAACGTCAACGTCTGCAAAGGAACACCGTAGTGATAATATTATATTTTGAGTCGATGAAGTGACAGGTTCACACTCGGTTGTTTTTTGTTATACTGCTGCGATGTCTAATGTCCCAATGCTCGAGATTAAGAATCTCGTAAAAGATTACGGAAAAGGAAAAGAAAGAAAGTGCGCCGTTGCTGATATTTCGCTCACGGTGCCCAAAGGCAGCTTTTTTGGTCTGTTAGGACCAAATGGTGCCGGAAAGAGTACTTTTATTCACTGCATTACTGGAATTGCGCAACCGACGTCTGGTCAAGTATATGTGGATGGTACTGATGTTGTCGAGGACTACCGCACCGCCCGGACAAAGGTTGGGCTCTCACCACAAGAATTTAACGTGGATATTTTTGCCACCCCTGAACAACTGATGGATTATATGGGCGGCTATTACGGTATTCCCAAGGCTCAGCGCGAGGAGCGTATCGAAGCCATGATACAGATATTAGATTTGCAAGAGCACCGAGCAGTAAAATTTCAAAAACTCTCTGGAGGACTAAAGCGACGAGTGATGCTGGGTCGGGCCCTAATTCATACTCCCGACCTCCTTATCTTAGATGAGCCAACCGCTGGGGTAGATGTGCAACAGCGACATGACATTTGGGAATACCTCAAAGAAATGAATCAGAAGGGAAAAACTATTATTTTGACTTCGCACTATCTCGAAGAGATTGAATACCTGTGTGACCATATTGCTATCATTAACAACGGAAAAATCGTAGCAAACAACTCCAAAGCTGAGTTCATAAAAAATGGTCAGTCGGTAGAAGATGAGTATTTAAAAATCACCAGAGAAGATAATCAGGCTCAGAAATAATATGAACGTAAATTGGATTGGACTGTACACGATGTTCAGACGCGAAGTACAGCGCACCAGACGAGTAGCCATTCAGACCTTGGTGGCTCCGGTTATTTCAGCTGCGCTGTATATCTTTATCTTCGGTACAGTTATTGGTACCAAGATTGATGACTTCGCTGGTGTGCCGTACATCTCTTTTGTGTTTCCGGGTATTTTGATGCTGTCTATCATCAACGCGTCATTTGCGAGTGCGTCTTCCGCACTCTATTTCATGCGCTTTACCCGTGGAATCGAAGAAGTACTTATTGCACCCTTTTCATACTTTGAGATGCTGGTGGGGTTTGTCGGCAGTGCTATTATGCGCGCACTGATGGTGTCAGCTTTGATTCTCTTAGTCGGACTAGCGTTTGGAGCCGTGCAGTTGGTAAACCCACTAGCCTTTGTGGGGTACGTGTCAGCCATTGCAGCCATCTTTGCTATGTTGGGAATCATTACAGCCCTCTGGGCCGACGGCTTTGAACAATTGCAATCACTCAACACGTTTGTGATTACACCGCTGACTTATCTGGGAGGTATTTTTTACTCAGTGACCATGCTCCCAAGTTTGGCTGCGAGTATCACCCAGTTTAATCCTTTCTTCTACTTTGCGGACGGAATCCGTAGTTCGATGATTGGGTATAGCGAGGCTAATACCGGAGTCGGGTTGTTAGTATTGTTGGGACTGTTGGCATTTTTTGCCGCCTTGGTGACTCGACTGTTCCAGAAAGGATGGAAGATTCGCTCGTAAAAAATAAAGTTTCCCACAGTAAGAGCGACCCGAAAGAGGCCGCTCTTTGTTACACTAAAGGGAACTATGAAACAGAACACCAAATTATATGAAACCGTTGCAGCGCTCTTAGCCTCCGGTAAAGGAATATTGGCCGCTGACGAAAGCAACTCAACCGCCGGCAAGCGGCTAGCGATGGTGCATTTACCAAACGAGCCAGAAAATCGACAAGACTTCCGTGAACTACTATTTACTGCACCCGGCATCGAAGAATATGTCTCGGGAGTGATTATGTATGACGCGTCTATCCGCAACACCACCGATGATGGAGTACCGTTTGCTGATGTTCTGACCGCAAAAGGCATCGTGCCCGGAATCAAAGTTGATCGTGGTACGAAAGAACTCGAAGATTTTAAAGGGGAAGTGGTCACCCAAGGTCTCGATGATTTAGACGCTCGGTTTGTGGAGTATTACGATATGGGAGCCCGATTTGCCAAATGGCGAATGGTGGTCAATATCGACGAAGACGAAACTCCAACCGATGAAGCTTTGAAAGTAAACTGCATCATGATGGCCCGTTACGCCCAGATTGCTCAAGCCGCCAATATCGTGCCGATTGTAGAACCTGAAGTGATTCACGCCGGTGACCACTCACTCGCGAAAGCAGAAATGGTAACCACTCGAACGCTACAAATTTTGTTCCAGACGCTTATTGAGTACAAAATTGATATGCCAGGACTGATATTAAAATCTTCCATGGTGCTCGCCGGAGACGCACACGCTGAGCAAACTTCTCCCGAAGAAGTCGCTCAAGCAACTCTGCGTACGTTTCATATGAGCGTGCCCCATGATTGCGCCGGAATCGTGTTCCTGTCCGGAGGACAGACCCCCCAGCGCGCAACGGACAACCTCAATGCGATTGCCTTGATGGGTGCGCAGCCATGGCCAATCACTTTCTCATTCTCACGCGCTCTTGAACAACCAGTGTTAGATGCTTGGGGCGGAAAGCCAGAAAATGTCGATGCGGCGAAAGCTGCGCTGTTAGAAGTTACCAAGCAAAACAGCGCCGCATCTCTCGGACAGTTGTAGGAGGTAAAGCAAAATAGATACAATAAAAAACAGCCCCTTGCGGGGCTGTTTTTTATTTCTTCTGTACGTACACGCAGTGTGATTTGGCTACTGGATTGAATTTGAGCGACTGGTACTTTTTGCTCGGGTCCTTCTTGTTTTTGTTATTAAACCGAGTGTAGTACACGTGCCCCTTTCCAACGCCTTTGTCGTCGCCTTTTGACACCATCTTGATGAGTAAATCCTGTGACATAGTCGGCAAATACTACCAAAGGCTTCACAAAAGGTCAATACAGATGTCAGCGACTGTAATTAACAGCCTGCGCAGTTGAGTTGGTATGAGGCCTGCGCACCCGTGGTATTATGAAAACATGTTACCCGCGGAACAGCCTAATTATTATCTGCGCCTAGTGAACAAACTTCAATGAGAGTCCTGACTTTTGGATGGGAATTTCCTCCTCAGCAAAACGGTGGACTCGGCGTAGCTTGCTACGGCCTTACCAAGGAACTGCTCCAAAATGGAGTCGAGGTCATTTTTGTTCTCCCGAAAACCCAAGAAACTGCCGGCGATGCTCGCTTTTTGTTTGCTGATGATGAGCGTTTAATTAAAGTGCTCCGTACCGATGTGTCTATCAAGCCGTACATGCAAGGCGATAGCACAGTAAATGTCATCGTCGGGTACGATAGCGAAGGAAAGCCGATTATTCGCTCACGCACCATCATTGAAGAAGCGCACCGCTTTGCTCACCAGGCATCCCTGATTGCTCAGACTGAAGAGTTTGATGTGATTCACGCCCACGACTGGACCTCGTACTTAGCGGGCGTAGCCGCCAAAAAAGCCAGCGGTAAACCACTTATTCTCCATGTACATGCCACCTCCTTCGACCAAGCCGCGAGTAATAATGTAGACCCAGCAATTTATAAAATCGAAAAAGAGTGTTTTGACATGGCGGACAAAGTAGTGGCTGTGAGTCAGTTTACAAAAAATATTGTAGTGAACCAACACCATTCTCCAGCCGAAAAAGTAGAGGTTGTGCATAATGGCTGTAACATGTACGTGCCGCCACAATTACCACCAACTCTGACAGAGCTCAAGCGACAAGGAAAAAAAATCGTTTTGTACCATGGACGAATTAGTATTCAAAAAGGAGTGGACCACTTTATTCGTGCAGCGCGCCGGGTGGTTGATGTCGACCAAGACGTAGTGTTTATTATCTCTGGCTCAGGGGACATGTTGACGCAGATTATCGAACAAGTAGGAAAAGCAGGATTATCAAACAACGTAAAGTTTGCTGGCGCACTGTGGGACGAAGAGCGCGACCGAATGTATCAGTCAGCTGACTTAATGGTAATGCCATCGGTGTCTGAACCGTTTGGTCTCGTGCCGCTTGAAGCTCTCCAACACGGAACCGCCTCTGTAGTAACTAAACAATCAGGGGTAGCGGAAGTCCTCACTCATGCGCTAAAGGCTGATTTTTGGGATGTGGATGAGATGGCAAATCAAATTCTCGCGAGCTTACGCTACCCGGTAGTGCGACAACAAATGGTGACCGAAGGAAGAGAGCAAATGAGCAAGATGTCTTGGAGAGTAGCTGCACAAAAAATGCAGCTTCTGTACAGAAGTTTGGTACAATACGTTACAACCTAGTTATGCTTACTGTCTGTCCTTATTTTCACGTTCATCAACCGTATCGCGTTAAAAAGTACCGCGTGTTCGATATTGGGAACGACACTGAATATTTCAATGACAACAGCGAAACCGATTTAAATAATCGACGTATTATTGAGAAGGTGGCAAACAAATCCTACCGACCGACCAACAAAATCCTCAAAGAACTCCTAGATAAGCATCCAGAATTTCGTTTTAATTTATCTTTTTCGGGAACAGTACTCGACCAGTTTGAAGCGTATGCGCCGGATGTGCTGGAGTCTTTCCAAGAATTAGTTGCCACCGGACGAGTTGAGATTTTGGCAGATACGTACCACCACTCTTTAGCATTTTTTTACTCAGTACCAGAGTTTAAGCGTCAAGTACAAAAACACGAGCGGCGCATCAAGCAACTGTTTGGGGTCAAGCCGCGAGTATTTCGAAACACTGAGCTCTCATACCGAAACGACTTGGCAAAATGGTGTGAAGACAATGGCTACCTCGGCATCATGTCCGAAGGGTGGGAAAAGTATATGGGCTGGAGAAGCCC
>Ga0306901_1000736_pt1 | contig 12438 bp, 11 predicted proteins | sample AntRauMFilla3767_FD_190431 | JGI IMG/M metagenome (GOLD analysis project Ga0306901, IMG submission 190431) | Saline lake microbial communities from Rauer Islands, Antarctica - Metagenome Filla 3 #767 (v2) (version 2) | ecosystem: Environmental > Aquatic > Non-marine Saline and Alkaline > Saline ... | reverse complement strand
CCCGGTCGCCTGCTGGACCTGTGCCAGATAACTACCGGTTCTCTTGAAGCTTATCTCGTTCGGCGTTCGCTCAGTCGTATCGTTCATGATCACTCGTCGAAAAGTTGGGAGAGCTTGCGAGCAACTCCAAAGTCACTCATCGAAATACAGCCAAAGGTTCACGGCATCATCATCCAGCTCGTCCATCACACCCTCTTCTGGACTGTCCCACGCGGTCAAATTTGCCTTGGCGGAGCTCGAGAATTTTGGCCGACTGCCAAAAGGCTTCCATCGGGTGTCGATAATGCTGTTGAGTGAAGGAGAGCGCATTATCAAATTGCGAAGATCATCCTCGAATTCACCTAGCAGACTGTCGCGTTTCATCACTTCGTTCTTAGAAACCGTCAGCTCGCCGACTTCCTCGCCGTCACCGAGGAAATCGACGATCATTTTCACGATGTCAGTCGCCAGATCAGACGGGTTGTTCGGCATCCTCGAATCATAGTCCCCCATGGATTTGAGCGGCTCGAGACTGCGCAAGTCGACATAGTCGAGTTCCGCGAGTCTATTCGAATCCTTCATGATAGGTCGAAGATAGACAGGCAAGATCCGCCGACTCAAAGTGTCTCTGGCGCTAGTATCACCAGCGACGCACCACAGCACCAACTCAGCCACATGCCAGTAAACATCCCTCCAGACCTCGGGGTGCTCGAGTGGACTGACCGGAGTTTCGTGCTGATCGTAATGGCTGCCGTGGTGGTCCACCCTCCACGCATAATAGGTAAGGGAGGGCTCGCCTGCGTCGTTCTGCGCGAGTTGCGCCGAATCTTCGTCCCAACGTCCCCCACCAGGACGGGCACTCCTGCGCACCTGTTGGACCAACTCGCTGGGCAGACGAATGAAACCGACGGGCGTCTCCGCGACGTAAATCTCCACCAGTTGTCCCAGACGTTGCCTGAGCAAGTCCATTTCTTGGCCCAAAGCCATCTTGTCTCGAATCATATCCGTCATGTGTTTGAGTAATGGAGCCGGAGGGACTCGAACCCTCAACCATCGCCTTGCAAAGGCGGCGCTCTCCCAATTGAGCTACGGCCCCGTAAGCAACGCGGGCAGGGCTCGAACCTGCACACCGATAAGACCCCAAAAAGGAGTCAACGAATTCGCGTCACGTGCCGCAACCTTCGCTGTCTCGGCAGGCCGTCTATTCTCCGACGACCCTGAGACGCCTCTCTCGTCCGCGCTATACTCTCGTGATGAAGACCGAGTAAGCCCTAATTCAAGCCCATCACTGGCAACACCGGGGATCATACTATCCCCGGATGTCTTGTCAACACAAGGATCCTTTTATTCAACTTGAATGCCGCCCCTACACAGATACACTCGTCTCAGAACACAATCGACCCGTATGTAGGATTGAAATAAAGCGTCTACTGGAAGAAATCGATCTATTTTTAGCCGAAGGCAAAGACCCGATCGCTGCCATTAAGCAGCACCAAAATAATGAGAATGTGTTGATTCACTTCTCAAACATTGGTGGCGATAATGGCGGGTCGAGAGGATTTAAGCTCGGCATCAACCCGGGTACTGACTTCAATACACCTGCTGGGGTCTACGGATACCCGCTCACACGTCAAATCGTAGCCTCTCTGGAGTCTACCAGAAACGTGCCGTTCGCTGGCGAGCGCAAGTGGTGCTACATCTTCAAGGGCAAGGGCAAGATCATCCAAGTAGGCTACCGTGGAGATGCCAAGAACTACTCCGACTCAGACCTCGAAAGAGACATTGAAAAGCTTCGCAAGGCTCACAAATACGACTTCGATGATTTCGATTTCGAGGTCGAATGGGCGATGGATACCACAAAAACCAAGACAGCCTTTGGTAAGCTATGGAACATCACGCGCATCATCGCCGAAGAGGCAACGTCAGGCAAAGCCACAGTGACGTGGTCGAAGATTCTTAGGGGTCTTGGCATCGACGGCGTAATCGATGCGGGCTCGGGCCTTATCCACCCCAATGAACCTACTCAGGGCGTCATTCTATCCAGCAACAAGATAGAGATCCTTGACGTGGTAGAGAACCCGGTCAAGCACAAGGTCAAGGCGGTGAAAAGAGGCGAGCGGAGCGTCGCCTATAAGATCGCCGCCGAATACCTCGGAGACACCTCTAAGGTGGGCGTTATTGAAAAGCTGATGGGATCCAGAAGGGATCGAGCTTATCGACCCCCCGAGAAGGATATTGAGCAGATCAAACGCGCTTTACAGGACGATGAGTTCAGGAGGTTGGCCCTTTCTCAAGATCCAGACGAAGTTAGCTGGATGAAGATCGAAGGCATGACGACACTTGCGCTTCAGAGCGGTGAATTCGAGGGCATGACCTTCACCAATGATACCCAGCTAAACGCCAAGGCATCATGGTTTGATAACTGTGAGTTCCAACTCGGTAAGATGCCTTCGTCACTTAGACTGTCTGGCACCTTGTCCCTGACCAACTCCACGATCCGAACCACATCAGATGCTGTTGCCTATGGACTCTCCGACTGGCGCGGGAGCTACACCCCAGAGCAAGCCATGGAGATGGCTGCCAAAGACCCCAAGTCTGTGCTGAATGCGCTCCAGATCGGCATAGATAAGTACATCGTCAACCTCGACGCCACACTCATCATCGATGGCGAGCGGATCAAGGTGACAGGCTAGCTAGATACGAATCTCTCGATTCGTTCGACGAGCGTGTGGCTTTCTGTCACACGCTCGCGGGCCATCTCTACAGATGAGAATACGCCTAGATTATCAATGGCAGACTCAAGCGAGGATCGCCCAAGGGAGCTGTAATGCACAACAGCTACCTGCTCACCGGGCTCACCATTTATCTCGACTAGAGCAACGATACGATTCGAGCCCCTGTAGTTAAGGGGGTCATCAATCATCGCCCCTTTAGTTCGGCCTCTCTCGCTATCCAAGGCCCCACTGAGGCGATCTGATACATGAGCAATTGTCTCCCTCCACTCATCTTCGAGATCGCTTTTGCTGAGGTTTCTGGGCCATTGCCTCTTGGTCTTTTCAATCGCGTACTTGAGATTCTCACGGTCCTCTGACGTCCACTCTTCATCCTTGGCCGGGAAGCCCATGTCGTACCCATTATCAGGCCAATACACCTGCTGGGCATCGAGATAGCCCTTCACCAAAGAGGTCTCATTACCCTGCCTGCGGTGCGCTAGCACCAGATACATCATGAGAATCTTGGCTGGAAGATAAGGCTTGACGCCTTCTCCGCGACCCTTCTTGAACTTCAGTGGATTCTTCCCATCATCTCCGATGTAGTCCTTGAGTATCTTGCCGAACTCATCTCCAACGGCGATCTTACGGCCGGTCTCTACGCCGAGAAGCCAACCAAGAAGCCAGCTCTTTCGGCTCTTTTCGTCTCCGGGCGCACGCTTTTTGGCGATAGACCAGATGGCATCGTTAACGGGACCGGTGAGATCGTCGTGATCAACCGCTAGCGAGTTCAGCGATACCTGAGCAACCGCAACAAGAGGTTGGCCACCGAACTTCTTAGCTGCGTCTATGGCAATATCTCTTGCCAAGTAACCGCTCTTAGCCAGATACACGTATCCGTCCAGCGTGGCGACCGGCTGGACGTTCTGTCTGGTGCTATCCATATCCTTGCCCCAACGTTGCTTCTTAGGGTTCGGAACAAGGCCCTTCTTCAGGATTGATCGCAGGAACCTAGTGCTCGTCCCATGATACATCAGCCTCGATGTGGCTTCCTCTAGTCTCTGCATATCACCAACCCCTGACCTTTTCTTGTGCTCGCTTAATCGATTCGATGTCGACAAACCTGATACGGTATCGCCTGTCCAGTCCGTAATCATCGATGGCGGCATCCATTGCTTCTCGCTTCTCAAACCAATACTTATGGCTGGCGAGCTGAAGCATCCGGTCGGAGTCGATGTCCTCTGGGCCTTTCGATGAGCCCTTGAGTTCCTTCCACTCCTGATAAAGCGCCTCGACCTTATCAGTGTAGTTAGATAGCCCGATCATGAGCGTGGAGCCTTTGGGTACGATGAGAGTCTCGTCTTTGAGGATCCACTCGGCCTCTTTGGCGTAGTCCCTGCCTATATCCTTAATCGCCTTGTGAAGGTGCTTTTCCCAATCCCTGACGTCAAAATCAAGACCACCTTTGCTGGCCGATAGATACTCGGTGACTCGGTGTATCAGCTTGGCCATCTCACGAACTGAGTTGACTGGCTCGGACTCTTTTTTCAGCTCTTTCTTGATCCTCCACATCTCGGTCTTGACATAAAACGCAACCTTTCCCTCTCGGGAGTGGTAGTCGTTTTTATATTCACGCGTGAAGTCGTGAAGAATGGTGATGATAGCCGAGGCTCTCGCCGAACTTGGGTCAGTGGCCGAGACGTTGAAAAGACGCCTGATGGCGAACATGTCATTGCTCATCAGGTAGTGATGGTTGCTGTACATCACCCGGGAGATCGGGTTCCTCTTAACCACGGTGTCGCCATCCATTTTCAAAATAGCGTTCCTGCCGTTGGGTAGGAAGTCGATCACGATCATGCTGCTGCCGCTGATGCCCTTGACCCCTTCTAGCTTACCCTTGGCGAGCTGCTCAAGCCTATCGCTCTTCCTCCCGGGATCGAGGTAGAACACCATGTAGAAATCACTCGGCACATCGGAGGCATCGAAGGAGTCCTCAAGGAGAACATCTATATTTTCTAGGAGCTTCTTCATTTAGACCACCGGCAGCAGCGTTTTGACACAGCAACAATCTACACCACAACCGAACACATTCCAGAAAAGAAGGGGGCCTAAGCCCCCTATGCTTAATCAGAGCATTTTTGCGGCAAGCTCCGCAAGCTCGCTTCGCTCACCCTTGTTGAGGCGTACTGAGGCGAATATGGGCTCGCCGTCCATGCGGTTCTCCACATACGCCAAGGCGTTGGAGTAACGATTGAGGTAAGGGCTGTCGATCTGCTCGGTGTCACCGGTGAGAACAATCTTTGTACCCTCTCCGGCACGCGTGATGATCGTTTTAACCTCGTGGGGCGTGAGGTTTTGAGCTTCATCGATGATAAGGAACTGACCCGGCAGCGACCGGCCCCTGATATAAGCCAGTGGTTCGACCTCGATCCAGCCGAAGGCATGGAGGTCTTCGTAACCGCCTGAGCGCTTGGGTCCGCCCTTAGGGCCATCTCCTTGGCCGCCCCTTGTGAGGTAGTCGATGTTGTCCTTAATGGGCTTCATCCAAGGCTCCATCTTCTCAGACACCGTTCCCGGTAGGTATCCAAGGTCCCTGCCCATGGGGACAATAGGTCTGGCAACAACAACCTTGTCATACACCTTTTGGTTCACGGTTTGCTGTAAACCGGCAGCCAACGATATGAGTGTTTTTCCGGTGCCTGCTTGGCCGGTGAGGACAATTAGCTTAACATCCGGATCCAGAAGGACATCAAGCGCAAAATTCTGCTCTTTGTTCCTAGGTCCGATCGAATAGACGTCCCTTTGAATATTGGCGCGTCTGCACAGACCATCGGCATGGTGCCGCATCAGAACTGAATCTTGTCCATTCACAGTGCCGACAGCGTGCTCGTTGACGGCCATTCCCTCAATGTAGATGCCCTCATCGTGATTAAAGAGGTCTCTCTTATCCTCTTCACTGATGTATATGTTCCTAGCCTCTACAGACTCTCTCAGCTCAGACTTGTCAGCCTCATAATCCTGCGCATCGACGCCCATCGTCTCGGCTCTGATTCGCATGTTGAGGTCTTTGGAGACAATCGTGCCCTCTTGTTCGCGAGCGGATAGAATGATGACAGTATCGGCGTCGACGCCGGACCTATGTTTATCATCACTTACAGATCTAATCCTACCACCACTTTCAAGCTCTACACCTTCTAGGAGCTTACCTTTCTGACGGTAAGTGTCGATCTGCCTGATAACTTCTCTGGCATTTCTGTGGATAGATTGCTCGCCATCCTTGAAGCTGTCGAGTTCTTCGATGACTTTTAGTGGCAGGACAATCTCATTGTCTTCAAAACTCAAAAGACAATTAGGATCATAAAGAAGGACGCTGGTATCCAGAACGTACGTTTTCAACGGCTTTCTCCGAAGGTGGAGTAACAGGTGGGGAGCCGGGGCTGGATTTTATGTGTGTCGAGCATCGGCACCCACTCGTTCATGGTGATTCGATTACTGCATCACCAAGCTACCCTTGGATCTTTCAGGATTCAAAGGATTCGTGATCTTTACCAGTGGAGCGCCGATGCCCGTATTATCTAGCTGTTCGTGTCCTCGTCATCCAGATCATGCATCTCGATGTACAGTTCCTCGCGGTAGATGGGGACCTCGCGAGGGGCGTCGATCCCGATACGGATCTGATTGCGACGGATCTCTTTGACAACAATGGTAATGTCGTCGCCGATTCGAATTTTCTCGCCTACTTTTCTCGTCAAAGTCAACATGGGTCTACTGACCTCCCTGTCGGGTACTGCTCCTTGTCTCGTCGCACGAATGCACCACGGACAATGTGAGCTGTTGGCTCACGGAAGATAATCCAAATGACACCTTCCATTCATCATTACTCCCCCGCATACCTGCATCGCATCTGAGTTTCATTGCTGCCTCTTCCACCAATCGAAAAGGCCGTCCAAGTTATTGTACCGAACGGCAGGCGGAAGGCTTGAGAGAAGGAATTTCCCGTACCTAGCCTCAGCGATGCGCCGGTCGAGAACAGCCACAATACCTTTGTCGGTCTTGTTTCTGATCAAACGACCAAAGCCCTGTTTAAGTGAGATGGCGGCTTTCGGCAGCATGTAATCGTAAAAGGAGTTCTGGCCCCTCGTCTCATACATCTCCGATCGAGCCTCCACCAGAGGATCTGTATAGTTCGGAAACGGCAGTTTGTCCATCACAACCAGTGACAGAGATTCCCCGGGAATATCAACACCTTCCCAAAATGACGCCGTCGCAAACAGCACCGACGAGGGGTCCGCCTTGAACCGCTTGACGATCTCCCCCTTAGGGTACTGGCCCTGCTTCATGACCGTGAAGGACTTCGACAATGTGTAGCCGATGGCTTCGTAGACGGCGTTCATGTTGCGATAGCTTGTGAAGAGAAGGAAGGCCCTTCCCTCCATTCGCTCTACCATCTCTCGCATCCGAGTCGCCGCGTGCTGCACGAACTCTTCTTGCTTGGGGGTCGGGAACCCTTTGTCGGTCGGGATATACAGGGCACAGTTATGCTCGTAGTCGAAGACCTCTGGGAGCACCTCAGCAAAAGCCAGTCTTTTGTTCTGATGAAAATACTGGTTGCTGAGGCCGAGCTGGCCACAGAATTTATCAACGCCACCTTTGCCTGCGGCCAATGTCGCAGACGTCATGACGATTGCTTCTGTCCAGTTATCCGGGCGTTCCTCTTCGTCCCCGGGTGAGTCTTTTTCCGAAGCCTTCGTCACGGCCTCCATATCGAGCACGTATCGCTGAAAGAACGCTGAGACATCCACCGGCGAAGCAATCAGCTTACGCTTCGACTCATCGGTGTTATCGAAGGTCCTCGCATAGGCGTCATCGTCGCTGAGCAGGCATATTTTCAGTGAGTTCTCAAGCGAATCCAGCTTCCTCGTCAGCTGTTGCCTATCATCTGAATCCAGCATGGTCTCCCGGGTCACCCTGTTGGCCACAGATTCGATGTCGCTCTCGAAGTCTTTGACGAGGTTGAACATATCCTTTCGAACAACTGGATCCATCGACCGGAGCGCGAACTTGGCGTTGAGTCGTTTATCTCCAGTCCTGCGGCCCATCATCTCAAGAATCTCTGATGCTTTGTTGACCAGACCGTTAATCAGGCCAATAGAGCCATGAAGACCCTCGGTGTTGACGCCTGCGTCCTTGAACTTCTTGAGGATAAGCTTCTGGATGGACTGACAGGACTGAGAAGAGAATTCCTCGCTGAATGCCGAGGTTGCCACATCCTCTAAGTGATGCGCCTCGTCAAAGACGACCAGATCAGGCGCGACAGGGATAACCATGCCGCCGTGATAGAGATCTAGGAGCAAGAGATGATGGTTGACGATAACCACCTCAGACTTGCGAGCACGCTCCTTCGCCTGAACCGCAAAGCACTCCTTGAAATAGAGGCACTTCTTGCCAGCGCACATGTCCGTGGAAACGGTAAGATCAGACCAGACTTCGTGTCTCTCCGATACAGTCGAAAGCTCGGACTTGTCACCGGATCGAGTTGAATTCGCCCAAGCTACGATGTCCTCGTAGGGGTCTTTGCCATCACTGGCGATCGTTTGCTGCGCGCCGGTGGCCTCGTAGTCGACGAATTCTTTCTTACAGAGGTAGTTTGACCACCCCTTCAAGACGGTAGCTTTGAAGTCTACCGGCAAGTGCTTTCGAAGAAATGGAATATCTTTGTTGATGATTTGGTCTTGAAGTGCCTTTGTTCCCGTGCTGATGACGACTTGCTTCCCGGACAGGATCGCCGGAATAAGATAAGCCATCGTCTTACCTGTGCCTGTTGCCGCCTCGACAACATAGACACCACGCTTTTCGATGGCTTTGTCTACTCCATGAGCCATCTTGAGCTGCTGATGACGATACTCGTAACCCTTCATTGCTTTTGAAAGAATACCACCGGGGCCTAGGACGCCCTCTACACTTAGTGGTTTATCTTCCACGGTGTTTGTTCCCGTGGTCATAATGTCCTCGCTTTGGCTGAATACGTCCCTGTTACTTCCTTGTAGGATCTCCAAAGATCCTTCCGGCCAAAGCTACGCTCTTGTAAGGATACTTGTCAAAGGCTAATCCAATTGATCTAGCTGCACGAAGCTATAATAAACCTCTTCGTCTTTATCCCACTTGACCAACCCCTTTCCTTTTAACTTTATGAGATTTTTAGCCAAGGCTTCATCGGAGTAGTCTTGCAGCAGGGCGGACATCTCCACAAAATAGACGCCTCCGGCTAGGCGGCCCTGAAGAGCCCTTATGATTTCCTTCTCACAGTCTGTCATCGAAGACCATTGCCGAAATCGCCTTAATCTCCTGAAAAAACCGAACATCTAACCCTCGCTCAGATAGATTTATTAGACCGCGACGTATCTATGCATTCGATTGCACGCCTCCAGCCTGCTTGAAGGTAAGCTCCATGTCCAGTACGAGATTCTTGCCATCGCTGTACACGTGAGTGGTCAGAACGCCTACTTCGAAGCCTTCGGTAAGAAGATAGCTGGCAAGCCTGCTTCTATCCTTTTCTTCCAAGCCCTCCAAGATCGCCTTGAAACCGCCCTTGGAGTTGATCAGCTTAGTGGGGTTAACCCGCTGGTCTACTTCATTAGCTACGGCTGTCTGAAGCTGATGATTGCTCATTGCGCTTGTGAACGGGTCCTTTTTGATTCGGACCTTCTTGCTACCTCTTAGCTGTGTGAACACACCCTTGGCAACACTATCCCAATCCGCCCTCAAGACGACTTTTGCTACCAATGATTTGTTCGCATCGTCAATGCTTGGCTCTGACGACTGCATCGAGTCAATAGCCCGGTAGAACTGACGCTGGATGGCTTTCTCGAAGTCTGCCACCACGCGCCAAGCCCAGCTCTTACCTCTGGATGGCGTCGACTTGTGAGCCTTCTTAGTGGGCTCGATAAGGCCCCGGTCTAGGAAGGCATCTGGGACCACTCGACCGCCGAGCCTGAGGTTGAACTCAGTTGACTCTTTGAGCGCTAAATCGATTTCTTCAAGAAGGTTCATTTTGCTGCCCATGAGAGTGTGTGGCCAGACTGACGCCGACTTTTGAATGGTGTCACCGGATCACAGTAAATTCAAAAAGTGAAAGCCATCAAGGAGTAACGGTGTCTGTGTAGAGCGGGGTGATGCAGACGGATACGCTTTGCGCTACAGTCTCTACGCCATCATAGTCGAGTATCTCGACTACAGCCCCCAACTCGTCATCAGGTTGCACATTAACGACTGTTCGCTTCCATGTAATGGAGCAGAAGGAGTCGGCGGCCAAATCTCCAGCGGGATCTCCAAGGGTTTCGTAAATATAAGTGCCTGCAATGTAGGAGTCGTTATGGATAAGAAACGCCCGAAACTTTGACAGGTCCTGTAAGTTCACAAAACTAGCCTGCATGTCTATCGCTACGAAACCACTTATATTAGATGTGAAGAGCCCATCTTTTAGCGTAAATATACCAGTGCTTGTCCTGACAGTATCTGTTAGGAGATAGGGACCGCCCGTTATTTGTTGCGGGGCGTCATTATAAGCCTCGAAGTGACCGATGTCGTGGTTATGGGTGTGAGCCGGGGAACCCGTGTCATCAGTAGACCAGTATACTGAACTACTCCCATCGGTATGGAGAACCTGCCCAGACAGACCCGGGGCCAATGTTACCCAATTCGCGCCATCGTGAGTCAAAATATCGCCAGCAGATCCAGCCGGAAGGCTCGATCCTCCGCTGGCTGAAATTGTGAGCTGCGCCTCACCACTGATGCCAGCCAAGCTAAGCGATACGTTGGATCCCTCCAAGAACCTGATGGAATCATAGTCGGTGAGGGTGTTGCTGGCCCCTACATTGATGCCGGAGAGCCATCCCGCGTCGTTATTAAGTGTTGAGGTGTTAATCGTGGACGGGTCGACATCAAATGATACATTGGCAACTCCACTTCCCGCCGTTACTGAAGATGAAGTATGCGTTCCATCTTGAAAGTTTAGCGTGCCTGCCACAGTCTGGGAGATGCTGTTATTCTGAACCGTCACCCCAGATATGAAGTTGGCATCGTTGTTGATCAGAGAGGTTTTTATGCCACTCTGGTTGACGGTGAACCACATTGTATTTGCGGTATCATTCTGGGCGAAGTTTACAGTGGACGAGTTCGAGTTGTTAAACGCCGCGCCAGCCGTATCCCTAACAGCTTCGTCAAACCCTGAGATGTCCCCCGTGCCATGGGTGTGGCTAGCAGCAGCAAGTCCTGCCTCTGCTGCGGTCTGATTAATCCAATCACCTGTCCCGGAGTTGTACGCTAGCACCTCATTATCGGCCACGCTGGAGATTGTGACGTCTCCGAGGTCGCTAATGTTCTCGTTGCTAATGCCAGAGATCCAGCCCACATTATTATTGATCTCATTAGCATTGATCTGCATCCACTGTGGCTCGCCACCAATAGCTCCTACACCGATGTACTGGCTTGCTGACCCTTCGGGGAAACGTGTCCAGCTGGAGCCGTCGAACCAGAGGAAGTCACCATTTGTCTCCCCCGTTATAGTCAAGCCGGTAACGGTGGGGTTGGGATAGGTTCCACCGAGATCCCCACCCGCAGCCGATCCGCTCAAAGTGGTGTCTGTCGATGAAATCTCTATGTCTACGATGACGCCCTGATCGGTCACATTGACAGTGGTGTTGTTTCCTCCGATGAAATTGAAAATGCTCCCACCACCTACGGTGACACCATTCTCGTACGCGCCGATACCTGTAATGAAGCCTTCGTCATTGTTGAGTTCAGATGTATTGAGCGCACCGGGGATCACATCAGCAGTGATAACCTTGTTGACATTGTCATAACTGAAGTCAATCGTAGACGTATCGCTAAGAGCATCTCCCGCTGCATCCTTTGCGGCGTCCGGAAAGGCTGTGATGTCTCCAGTGGAGTGGGTGTGGTTTATGTCAACGAACCCGGCATCGTTATTCAGCTCAGAAGTGCCAATACCCGATGGATCTACATTGTGGCGTACCCTGATCTCATCCCCCACCAGAGAGATGGCTGGAGCCAAGTGAGTGCCGTTGATGAAATTAAGGGTGTCGACCTCTCCCTTGAATGCGCCACTCTGCTCGGCGGTAATCCCAGAGATGAATCCGGCATCATTGTTCAGTTCCGATGTGTTCAACGCGCCGGGGATAACGTTTCCACGGATGGCACTCTCAATGGTTGCATCATAATCCCACTCTAACGTCGACGTGTTTTCAAAATCATCTCTAGTCGGGTTATCGAGACCGAACTCAATATTGGAAAACCAAGTAGTTCTACTCCCTGTGGCGTTCCAGTTGGCGAATATCAACGGGTGAACGTAAGCAGTACCCGGGGGGAACATATCATAGTATGCGGGTGTATTTTCCCCGGTGTAATTAATACCTCCAATAGTTCCCTGATACTGTACCCAATCCTCAGTCGTTGTTTCATTAGAAGCTGCAATGTACTGAAGGCCACCGGCATTGGCATTTGAAACAGCCGTACCTGTAGGCCAAGTGCCATTGGGGTCGTCTGGGTTTGCTAGACTAGAAGGCCACGGATCAATCAAGGTGATCGTGTTGTTATTCGTGTCAACGGCCCCATTGTTCCACGCTTTCCGATTCTGAAGTTTTGAATAGGTATACTCAGGATACTTATACCCAAATGAGTTTTCATACTCCCATATCGTAATAGTATGGCTGTGGTTAGCGTCGCCATTACT
>Ga0306901_1000733_pt1 | contig 12494 bp, 12 predicted proteins | sample AntRauMFilla3767_FD_190431 | JGI IMG/M metagenome (GOLD analysis project Ga0306901, IMG submission 190431) | Saline lake microbial communities from Rauer Islands, Antarctica - Metagenome Filla 3 #767 (v2) (version 2) | ecosystem: Environmental > Aquatic > Non-marine Saline and Alkaline > Saline ... | reverse complement strand
AATATCAGCCGGTAACCGAGCCCCTACGTACGAAAAGCCTCCTCCATTAGTATTAAGAACGCCCCGGTGCACCAGCACGTTTTGCTCAAGCGCAGCTGAGCCTTGAGACAGCCCGCCCATCACCCCGTCGTTCACAGTAAACCACTGGAGCTTAGACACTCCCTCCGCAAAGTCATCGATAACAACACACTCCTCTGGCTCTTCATCCCTAGGCACAAACGGCTCAGTCTCTGCCGGCGATACTACCGCGACTTCATCGACGACTCCTTCCTCGCTCTGGGCGGAGGTGGTAGCGACTTCATTTGAAACTGTCTCTCTGAGAACAGTACTATTAACTTCCCCGTTATGGAAAGCCCGACCCGTCAGTACGAGAATGAGTAAGATCAACCCACAAATAATCAGGACAAAAATGGAGGGCTTTTTCATGAGTTAATTATATCAGGTTGATTTTAGCTTTCGGTTTTCAGGGTATCGCCAGAGGCACGTCCGATGAGGTTACTCTAATCAACCACTTAACGCATAAACCACCTATCAATCACGGGTAACGCCGGATCACTAATCAGACCATCAACTTGGTATGGAAACCAGAAATAGGTGCCTAGATTTTGAATTGGTGTATATTGGCCGTCGGCGGTGAATAGAGAGCCAATTGGTAGTGTGCTGCTGGAATAATTCGCCAGTAAGTATGTCACCCCCTGGCTATCTACAATACTCGGGAAACAATCATCTCGCCCTGACGCTCGGCGCTCAGCCCGTCGTGGTGCACAGATAACCACACCCGTAATTGGTAGCTGGGGCTGGGATGTAAAGGCAGTTGGTAGTGGCGCCCGTTCAATAGACTCGGTTTGTAAAAATTGAATAATTGCATCAGCCACTCCCTTAGCTGCTCGTTCTGGCTGATCAACGATGATTGCGCGGTCAATTGGGCTGGTTAAAAAACCAGCTTCTACAATCATCGCTGGGGTAAATGGATGGACCGCATACTCATAGCGGGGCCAATTAAATGCGTAGTAGGCAGTCATTCGCCGGGTAATTGACGAATCAACTCGTAGCCCAGTGGCCGCAGCATAGGTGTCGTACATAATATCTACCAGCGCTTGTGAGGTGCCAGCATAATCACGCGTGGGGGCCGAAAATTTAAAGCCGTTGGCCTTAGTACTAGCGTTACCGTCGGCATGAATAGCCACAAAGGCATCAGCGATGTATCCCGGCGGCACTGTGGCTGGCAGTAATTCAGCCTCGATACCTGCGGCTTGTAGTTGCTGTTGAATTAATTCACTAATGACCAACACCACCTCAGCTTCTGTCATACCGCCCCAGGAAGCACCGGTGTTGCGTTCGAGGTTTTTTAATTCCTCTGGCATGGAAGTATTTTGCCAGTGCCCCACTTGGATTCCCACTTTTAATGGACCAGCTGGTCGCTCCCAATTTTGCAGTTCAGCAGTGGTGTATTTCCCTGGAGCACCAACCGTAATATCCGGTAACATTTCCACACTTGGTTCTGGATCAAAGCCTGGTTCAGTTGCACTAAAGGAATCACTAAACGAGTCATCATCAGTGACTTCTCCAGCTCCCCATAAAACATATCCAGCAGCTACACCGAACACAACAAACAATAATCCCAGAGCCAATACTTTTTTCATAGCTCAATACTACCAGAAGGTATCCTCCAAGATAGATAGCAAAAAAATACACAGAACAGAAACAGCGACAGTCACGATGCATGCCTAGCAAAAAAGAATCACCGCTTTAATGCATGCATTAAAGCGGTGATTCTTTTTTTGGTCGGTGTGTCGGTTTACGCGAGTGCGAACCTAGGGGTTTCTTATGAATGGTGGCTGACCCCATTTATTCGTATATTTCATAGACAATGGTTTTGTAAATCGTGCATCGCACAGAAGTGCCTAGGCCTGGCCTAGGCGAAGCTGGGCGACCTAGGCGAAGCTAGCATTTGCTCATTAACGTAGCGGTCTTAATCAAAGCCAATGACGCTTGAGATATAGTCCCAACGCAGTCACCGACAACAATCCCCCCAGAATGGCAAATACCATCGATCCCCCATCGAGGTTCGTAGCCACAATCCCGGCCCCGGCCCAAACCAACACACCTCCGTACCAGGGTTAATTAAAGCTTCAACCGCACAAACAAAAACATACCCACTAAGGTACGCTAGGAATGTTAACAACCTAGTAACCATTAGTGGGTATGCATACACAGTATAAGTCTTTTAAACAAATACGGCAAATAGAAAGGGAACGAATCGAAGAATTAATACAAGAAGGTCAACCGCAAAAAGAAATAGCGATTATTCTTGGTAGACACATTTCAACCATCGCTCGAGAAGTTCAAAGAAACAGCAAAAGTGACGGTTCATACACAGCTGTGTACGCCCAAAAGAAAACGATGGAACGTCGATACATAGCTAAGGAATCATCAAGAAAAATAGAGAATGATCCAAAACTAGAAACATCTATCATCGCTCTCATGTGTGGCAACGACCCACTGCATGGAGACTGGTCTCCAGAAGTTATCACAAACAGTACTCTCAAAGGAAAGATCTCACACACCACCATCTACTCATGGGTTAAAAGGTCACGCCCAGAGATAAAGAAGCTCCTGCACTTCCAGGGACGAAGGAGAGCAAGATATGGCTCTGTATCTACACGGCTGCATCGTGAGATGTCACTACCTTCAATTGAAGATAGACCAAAGAGTGTTGAATCAAGAAAGAGTGCTGGTCATTTTGAAGGAGACACCGTAATCGTTAACGGTGGAAGAATACATACGTTAGTTGAAAGAAAAAGTCGGTTTATGATTGGTGGTTTAATCACCCACAAAGGAGTTGGTTTAGCTATGGAAATTGCTGAAGATGCAGTGGCAAAGTTGTCTGTTTTTCCACCGCAATACAGACAAACTATTACCTATGATCAAGGTAGTGAATTTGCTTGGTGGGATGAAATTGAAAAAGGGCTTGCTGGTACGAAGATTTATTTTGCTCACCCACACTCACCTTGGGAGCGAGGAACTAACGAAAGACATAATGGACTGATGCGACGGTATATTCCTAAGAAGAAGTTTTCTGATATCATTACTCATGAAGATGTTGCGGAGACGGTCAGAAAAATAAACCACCGTCCGCGCAAGATTCTAAACTGGCGTACTTCTTGTGAGGTGTTTGGGAGATGTTGCGGTTGAAGCTTTAATTAACCCTGTCCCTATTGTTCCGTGGCTCTTAACCAAGTTCTCCTAGTTTTGGAATACGAAAGGACATATGTCTTTCCCATATATCTGTTACAACAAACCTAGCACAAGACATAATGTCTCGTGCTAGCTCGAGGATGCGGGGTGTCTCGAGTTAGAACTGTGAGCGGTCAAGGTAGACTTGATGCATTTAGTTATTTTTAGATTTTGGTTTGATAGTGTCTCGAGCGTCAATCAAAGACTATGGGATATATCTGTTTTTACTGTTTGATATATTTATTATTGATAGTAATCGAAGCATATCCAAGACCAACAAACACAAAGCCAAGTAGTACCAGAGCCACAGGCCAACCAAGTGAGTCTGCAAAATATTCACTTGTTATATAAGTAACGTGAGCAATCAAGAAAAGAGTGCTCATAATTAGAATTATTCGACTCTTCAAATAAACAGATAAGAAGAGTGTTCCAAAAACAACTAAGAAGTAGAGCAGTTCCCAAGCACCTGAATCAAACACCTGAATAAAGGCTACACCCAAAAGGCCAGTAATACCGAAAAAGTTCAATGTTCCAATAAGTTTACTGTTCCACCCATCCTTAAAAGAATATGCAAGCAGCATGTAGCTTGCACCAATTGCCATGGTCAAATATTCGTACATTGATTCAATTTCAAAAAACCCTGAAATAGGACCTCCTATTACAGCATTGAGCACAAGATAAATTGCAGCTGTTCCATTGGCGATAGCGAAGAAAGTTAGAATCGCATTTTTATGTACTGCATTTAAGATCAAATAAAATATGAAAACACCAATAAAGACTAGTGCGAACGACCAATCTGTAGCCAGACTCATTTCATCGAGAGTAACTGCGACTCCTCCTGGAATCAGCATGCCACCGATAAAATGAAATACCGTACCTAACTTAGTTTTCGACTCTTTATTTAATAACATGGACCCCAACAAAGTGACTAGTAGACCAAGTCCCAACGTAATTATGATATGTCCAAAAGATCCCATATCATCCCAAACCTGAGCCATGAAAATAATAATTCCAATTACAACAATACCGGCACCTAACACGTACAACATTTTTGTAACGGAAAAATAGTGACTTTCTTTCGTTTCAATAGTGTCGTCATGTGAGGGCTGAACCATTTGTGTCAAACCTAATCTTTGCACAATCTCATCATGAGCCAATTCACCATTAGCAACCTTTATAGAAAGCTCTTGGAGTAGTTGTTCCTTATCCATAAATAAATTTTAATTCCTTCCTGGTAATGTCCAGCCAATAAATTGGAAATTATTTGGATGATAATAACGATCTTCGTCATTAATCAAATTCAGCTTACTTTTTGCATTTCCTTTCACGAGATAATGTCCTTGAGTTGACCCCCCATCAAACACAAAGAAGATGTCAGCCCCTCTATCGTAATGACTTGATACTGACACCCCATCTGGAGATGTTATAAGTTCGTTAAGGTTAAGAGATTCCGCTTCTTCCAACGTAATTTCTCTAGTTTCGTTACTTTTAGTATTATGGAGGAACAATCTTGCTATATAACCTTCTTTAATATCAGGTATTCCATCATTATCTGAATCCTGAGTTTGATCAACATCGTTAACAACTAGTTGCCCATCGACTACAGAGTAGCGCTTTAGTAAGTAGTTATCACACTTATAGGAATAATAATTATTAGATCCGTCGGCACAAGATGAATATACAAAGTTGTAGTCAGTTGAAATGAATAAAGAAGGTAGGTAAGCGCTAAGGGAAATCCCTACAATAAGTAACACCGGTAGAGAAAAAGCTATAACAAGTGCAAAATTCTTTTTAAGGAAGTCTTTCATATACTTAATATTATACACCACACAGTGTCTCGCGCTAGCTCTAAAATGCGGAGAGTAAGGGATTCGACTATACTTAATTCTTCCACTCCTCAATCTGATCATCTGTACCGACTAAAACAGAAATAAAAATTCTAGGATCACATAAATCTACGGAGGTCCTTCCTCCGGAGGAAATTTATTTTTATAAATAACTAAAAATCCCAACGTTGCGCCATACAATAATCTAAGGCATCATTTCGGGACTTAAATTTTTCTTTAATATCTTTATCAGCATATGTATATACACTAGTACCACTTAGAGTAATGTCTTTTATACACTCTTGCTTTGGTTCAAAATGAGCAAAAAACCATATGGCGAGTACGCCGATACCAACTGTTAGAATCACTGTCTTTTGCGTTTTGTAATCAGGGTTATCTTTATTCTTACTCTCAAAAAGACTGTCTAGAACATCGTTTATTATTACAAAAATTAAAAACAAGCCGCCCAAACCTGTGACCATGAAATATATGACCAATAGGGGGATTGTCAGCAAGCTGTCCGAGAATATTGATTCAATAAAATCACTTGCTTCACCAGTGAAGTTCCAGAAAAATAGTCCGATTATAATTATGAGAAAAGTAGCTTTATTTCCCTCTAAATAAGAAAATCTTTTATTACCTTTATCCATAGAGTTATTATACACTTATCAAAAAATAGTTACCTTCTTCTTATTTCAAAGTCACTTTCTTGTTTGCTAAAAATATCTCACTCTTTAAATGCCTCAAGAATTCACGCTTTTCATCTATGCTCCCCTAAATCTACGGAGGTCCTTCCTCCGGAGGAACTACGAGACTCGAACCCTCCGGGTCATCCGATACTAAGTATTTAGTCCCTTCTGTTTAAAATCGTTAACTATTTTTAATAAAACTCACTAATTCAGCAGATACTTCTTTTCGTACAGCACTATCAGATTCACTGTTTCCCCAGCAATTATGCCCAGCTCCACGTAGGTACACATGAGTAAAATTCGATTTTTTATTGCCGATGGACACGTAACGTTCAGTAATTTTATCTGGAATCACTTCATCATATTCAGGTTGAAAAAATAATATTGGTTTCCCAAATTTATTCAACCAAGAAAAAGAGAGTGAGTCACTCCAGCTCTCAGGCCGACTGATTGCATCAGTGAAGGTAGTATCAAAGAGTAATCCTTGAGCTGTTTTTGTATAAGCAGCCGGTGCGTGTAACACCAGCTTACCTATTGCACCAGGCAATAAAGCAGTCGCTCCTAATGCGATATAGCCACCCATGCTCACACCATAGATAATCAACTCCTCTGGTTTTACCTCGTCTTTAATCCAAGATATTACTGTGGCAACCTCCTTTATTCTAGACTGTAGAGAACTATTGCTCACTGTGTCTCTTGTGCCCGGTGTCCCAACATAATCAAAAGCTACTGAACTTACTCCTACCTCTTCCAATTCACACTGCCAACCTAAAAATCTTTCTTTACCCGTATTTAGACTACCTCCACAAAGAAACAGAATACACTTTTTACTATTTTTATTAAAAAATATATTAGCGTTTAAAGCTATATTTTTATAAGGTATCTTTGTTTCCAATTATTTAACCGTACTACAAAACATAAATAAATCCATACCTTGATATTAACTTATATTTTATGGTATAGATTGTATTAGACTTAAAAAAATTGGAGTTCTTCTCATGAGAAAACCTAAAAAAGACATCTTGCCTCAATCTGAAAGAGAGTGGTTGGAAACAGGTAAATTTACCATTAGAACCGTCTCAATTTTGGGGAACAAAATACGTTATACGGTTACTAATTCTGTAGATACTGATCTGCTTGTAACTATGGTTGGAGGAATACCACGAGATCCAAATAGGAGAAGTAGATTGCCGTTAATTAACAAACTGTATGGTCTTATGGCCACAAAACTTGTTGACCATAGCGTAAATAGTGTTCTCTACAATCAACCTGCTACTGGTGGCTCTAGTGGTGACTGGGATTCTGAAACAATTACCTCTCGTTCAAAAACATTAGTGAGTCTAATTGAACATACAGGAAATTCAACAGGATGCTCTAAACACACTCTCATTGGAGCAAGTGCTGGAGCATATATGGCTGTGAAAGCAACTGATTTACTCAAAGGTACCAAAAATAAAATTGATAAGTTATTATTAATTTCACCAGCAGCTTACCCGCTTGAAATTGAGAATGAACCATACGGAGAAAATTTTAGTAAAATTGTTAGAGCACCGTGGGACGTGGCTAATTCTCCTATGTTTAGTAGGTTGGAGCGATTTGTTTTAGAAGGAGGATCTTTACTAATTAGCTTTTTTGAAGCTGATGACCCTCCAATACCAAGGTACATACAACACTACTACTGTGAATTCGCCCGAAAATTGATTTCCCGGAATCATGACGTGCAATTAATTACAATTCCAGGTGTCGCTCACAATTTTCGAAGAATAAACACTTCGGAGAAAGGTAACGTAGTAGATAACGATAGTATTAGAAGTACCGCAGAGGAGTTCGTTAGATTTATATTGTGACACGTTGTCAACAACCGATTTTATTAATATAAAATCGGTTGTTTATTTTAATACTGTAAATGAACTACCTGACGACAAGCATCCGGAATAAAGATGGAATATGCGAAAGTTCGAATCCCACACAGGTCAGACCTGCGTGGGATTCGAACTGCAATTTTATATGGCTCTAAATAAGGGCCTCAGGGTCTACCGATAACCAATATTTTCTGCGGGGTGTCTCGAGCTAGAACCGTGGTCGGTCAAGGTGAGCTTGACCAATTAGCTAATATTCAGAATCTTATTCGATAGTGTCTCGTGCGCAAGAAAAAGTGACAAAAGTTACATATATTCGAGTTTTCAAAATAGTTACACTAGAGTGTTATATTTTGCTATATTTAAGGCATGGGTAAACCAACCAAGACAGTCCCTGAAAAACTTCAGACACGAATAGACAAGCTCAGGAGTGAGTCTAGAATTACTATTGGCGCTAAAACGGTTAAGATTGACAATAAAATCTTATTTGGGTACTCAAATGAAAAGCTTGAGTACACTAAAAACCGATACTTTCCTTCCAAAAAAGAAGATATTACTGAAGAGGACTTTGACACAACCATATTGCTTGATCACGTTAGCTTGAGCTTACTTGCTGGCTCCATATGCAACCCGCCGCGCGGGGCAGGAATTATCATTGATCAGTTTCGAAAAGCAAATCAGAGTCTTAATAAGATCATCATTGGCGGCAGCGAAAACAAAATTGTTGGAAAGAATCTTTTTATCACTTCGGTCTTGTATAAAACTTTTCTTTCAATCAACAAGGAAGAGGCTGTAGACAAAGTAATTAAAGTAAAAAATCGTTTAGCTCCTTTTTTGGAATCAAAATATAATCTTGAAGTTGAGGATTATACCCTCGACCGAGACCCAACACTTTTACTAGACGAGCTTTTAGCAAGTAAGAGCATCACCCAAGAAGACATTGTTAAACTCACCAGCGAACTCGATTCCGGTGAACAAAATAATATTGTTATTGAGCAACAAATTAGTAAGCAGGCAGAGTGGTTGCTTGATGCAATGCAAGAAATTATAGACAGAGAAAAGCTGACAACTCCAATTGCGAAAGAGTACGGACGAAAACTATTTGGATTCCCAAAAATACATACAACTGGACCTGAAGATTTAATGGAAAAAATACTTACTAAGTACGGGAAAAATATAATATTCGGTGTTCCCTATTTATTAAATACAAATAAATATGTCGTCTCTTCTACAGGTGTTTCTAAATCTCAATTTGACCTTATTTTGATAAACCTCTTGTCAGACATTGAAGTTGTAGAGCTTAAGAGGCCAGATGAATACCTCCTAGAATACAATTCATCTAGAGGTAAATTTCATGCATCAAAAGACCTGAGCATGGCCGTTTCTCAAGCTGAACGTTATGTATCAGCAATACTACGAGATAACGATTCTGAATATAAAATTGATGATAAAACCATTCGTAAATTTATTGAAAACGAAGTTGGTGGAACCATAACACTCTCAGTATGCCGACCTTCTGCCATGGTCATAATTGGAACTATTCAAAAACTTGCAAAACCTTATAAAGATTTAAGTAAATCTGTCAAAAAGAATGTTACTAAAAAGAAATACGACAAAAATGCTGATCAGGCATACCAGGAATTAAAGAATTCTTATAAAAATGTAAAAATATCTACGTACACTGAAATAATTGAGACCGCTAGATTAAGACTCCAACAGGATTAAGGCGGATAGCACGTCATCTTAGTATATTATTGTAAATAACAACCAAGACCACTGCTCCACCTAAGGGAGGACATAGGTAGAACATTAAATTAAACATGTTGTATCCAAATGATAGAACATGATTTATGAGATTAACTGTAGTAGGCACAATGATAAAAAACATTAATCCTACTAACACTATCCAAACAATTTTCTTGGCATCTTGGAACGCTCTCCAGTCTCCACTTATTTGATACAGCATCTGATAGAACTTAAGTTTGTATAATAGTGCGCCCAGCGTTACAAACGTAAGTGCACTATATAGCAATCGACTGAATACAGATGGCTCTGGCACAGGTGTAATAGCTTGCCATTGGTATTCCTGTCCTAATGCGAAATGCCATAAAGAAAGTGAGAATAAAAACACCAAAGCAAAAACTGTAGTGTTCACAGTCTCGTTTACAAATTTCTTAATTTCTCTTTTGTACCATTTCATTAACTGCGTCCATTAAGATACTCATTCAGGAAAACGTCAGCATAGTTATTACCCAAATACTTCATGATCTTACTACCAAGAAGAATGTAAACACCGTACAGACAGAACGTGACGACTGAAATCGTAAACGCCGCACTATTCTGTTCAATAAAGTAAAACAGGCCAATATTTAATAACGAAACTACAACTGCTACAACTGCGGCACCAGTGAGATTTCTTGCAAAGGCGTATTCAATATTGTGTTGCAAAACTAAACCATTATCACCAACTGCATTTCGCACTAGAGAAATTACCTCTTTTATTCTTTGACGTGCACCCACCAAATCTTCAGCTTCTTCTCTTTCGGTATGAAGGTTAATACTAAAGTCTGCTGAAATCTTCGAATGAATTTGCTGAGTGTGATCGTTTGAGTAGTAATCATCTGAAAACAGCAAGAAGTTAGTCGTGGGCAAATTCTTACCTTTGTTAAAGATTCTATCTTCAAAGAATGGTTTTGATATCCAACGACTTGCTTGCATGAGTAAGAATATTCCTGCGACTGTGATTGTGATATCACCCGTCCAAGCATAGTCACTAACGACAGTCACAAAGTCACCCACTTTTGGTGTGATGTAATAGTAACTCAATACGAAGAAAGGTACAGAGGACAGCATCGCTGGAAACAGTCGTGCTCCTATGGTGTATCTATCGAATTTCATAACCTATGCTTCTATATGACCATAAAAGCCGTGCACTTTAGCTTGCCCCACATTACCTTGAGGTGGATGCACGACAGGTTTTCCCTCAGAGTTATCAAGAACCTTACATGAACGTCTATTAAAGGCGTTCGTTGTTTTCTTTCTTGGATGAGTAGTACTATGTTTACCGACTGAAGCTAAAGCGTATTGAGTTTTATGGTGATCTCGGTCAGCTTGCCGTTCTCCCAGCAATCGATCTAAAACCTCACTAGAAATATTGTGTCGACTACCATGATGCGGTATTTGAATAATGAGTGGATTATCAATCGTGGTCTGGAGCGGTAAGATTACGCCAGAACTTTCACAATAGTCAGCCACCTCAGACAGACCCTGTATACCTGCATCACCAGTTAGCAATACACGAAATTCTCCAAATTCGGCAAACATGACAACAGAAGATTCATTAGAGTTTGAAGTTGGATTTGTAATAGCGTCTTCCAACGACTCTGTGTCCCATCTATCAGGAACCATGTCTATAACAGCTTCTGCTGCTCTTGAGATGGCCGTGCCGACTATACTCGGCTTCTCGTCCATAATTGGTGCTAATTCTCGGTAGCGACCTTCTGAAGGAGTCATGATTTCAAACATGCCTACTTGAGTACCCTGAAGAGCGGGCAGTACATTTAAATTTGAAATTGTCTTTTCAAACTCAGCCAATGTACGAAAGTTACTTTTTAGTCTACGACCAGTTGCTTCATCAGTGTATTGCCAAGGGAAGTTAACATACACATTTTGTGCACCAAGCTCTTCAATTATAGTAGGTAGTCCAGAAAGATGATTTTGGTCACCATGGGTACAGACAATATTCCTTACACCCAAACCTGGGTGATCTTCCTGCATTCGCTCTACGATTCTTTCTCCAGCTTCAATAGTCCCACAATCTACAATATCCAAAACTTTCTGACCATTAATCTCATAGATGATTGTAATAGCGTCACCTCCCGGACCACCTTCACCGACTGAGTGAAAGGCAATCTCATAAATTCGTTCATTTCCCATAATTTTAGTAAATATCTGACGGAAGCACTGCTTGTACCACTCCCTGAATAATGCAGTTATCGGTAAGTACGATAGGTTTGTGTTCTTTGTTAGTTGATTTAGGTCGAAGAATTACTGCGTCAGCACCTCGTTCGAAAATCTTTACCGTGGCTTCGTCATTAATGAGTGCTACGACTCTTTCTCCAGTTTCAGCTGTATCTTGTTGTCGGACTAAAAGTAGGTCACCACTATTGATACCTGCTTGATTCATCGAATCGCCAGAAGCTCTGAGTAGGAAGTATTTTGATCCTTTCTTAGCCAGAGCTGTTGATACGGGAATGCGTGCTTGGATATTCTCCTCTGCAAACATCGGTACACCACAAGCAACTGATCCAACCAAGGGTACATCTACTGTACTGATTGAGTTAGTTAAATGCGTGTTTGTGAGAATGAGACTTCGGTTACCTTTCATGATCAGCCCTGCTGCTATGAGCCGATCAACGACTAAGCTAGCTGAACGAGGAGATTTACCTCCTGTCACTTCATTAATTTCTCGGAGAGATGGACTCTCTCCATAATGGACAATCTTGTTTCGGATAAGGGCAAAAGCTTTTTTGTCTTTGTCACTAAGGTTATTCATCATGTATAAGAAGTATAACATACTTTATACTTCTTTAAAAATCTATGATATGCTTGTTTGTATGGAACTCATACTTTTTGATCTCGAACTCAATCAAGTTAGCAAAGCTGACATGAAAAAGAATGTGAAATACGAAGTGTTACGCATCACGGATATTAATCTGCATGGTAATCAAAAGCGCCCAACTCAGAACCAAGGTAAGAAGATTGTAAAAGCACTTGAACGATCTGAGTCCGTCCGCACTTATCACAAACATGAAGATGTCACGCAAGTAGATGAGAACACCATGACTTCGAAGCTCGATATGTTGGGATTTTTGAATAACGAT